>Ga0193735_1000245_pt1 | contig 17331 bp, 21 predicted proteins | sample U1m2metaG_FD_145080 | JGI IMG/M metagenome (GOLD analysis project Ga0193735, IMG submission 145080) | Soil microbial communities from a riparian zone of the East river system, Colorado, United States - U1m2 | ecosystem: Environmental > Terrestrial > Soil > Riparian zone | place: USA: East River... | reverse complement strand
CGTTGGCCCCCTGGACCGCTTCCCGCAGCGCGAAAGAAAAGAACGTAGTGCAGCGCGCGGTCACTGCCCTGCTCGATCAGCTCGCGCCCGAGCGCGTTCTCAAGCGCGGCGACCAGATCCTGGCAGCAGTAGAACAGCACCGCACTCCAAAGGGATGCGTATTGCAGGCGCCAACGGCCGCGGTGAGCGTGTCGTGGTTCGCCGATGCAGGCAAGGATGCGCCACTCGGCGAGCTGCACGTGATCGTCTGGAAGGGCGTGGTCTCACGCCGCGGACGAGCAGCCATCCCTGAAGGGGCGAAAGTCGTGAAGGAGCTCGTGCTGCGCCCGATCGAGTCGCCGCTGGACGACTGCGTGTGGCGCGCGACCGACGGAACCGAATTCGATACCGCTGCGCTCGCCGCGCGTTGCATAGCCCTCCTCGAGGAACAGGTCTGAGCATTGGCGTGACGACCGAAGGTGATAAGGCGCCCAATTTCTCGCTTCCGGCCGACGACGGAACCACAGTCACACTCGATTCCCTGAGAGGAAAGAAGGTCGTCCTCTTCTTCTACCCAAAGGACAACACTCCCGGATGCACGAAGGAAGCGTGCGGCTTTCGCGACGCCTTCCCCGCGTTTGGGAAGATTGATGCGGTGGTCCTCGGCGTCAGCCCCGACAGTCTCGACTCTCACCGGAAGTTCAAGCAGAAGTTCCAGCTCCCCTACCGCCTCCTGTCAGACGAAGGGCACCGGCTCGCCGATGCTTTCGGAGTCTGGAAGCAGAAATCCATGTATGGCCTCAAGTTCATGGGGATCGAGCGCACGACGGTGATCATCGACCGCAATGGGCGCGTCGCGCGAATCTTCCCGAAGGTCAAGGTCCCAGGGCACGTGGAGGAAGTCGAAAAAGCGGTGCGCGAGCTGGCGTGAATGAGAAGCCCCGTCTGATGCGATCCACGCTAACGCGCGCCACTGTGGGCCAACTCCTGCTCGCCCTGGTTGTTATCGGGATCGTGGGCCTCGAGGTCGAGCTCGCTCTCCTCAGGCACGCTGAGTCGTTCTCACAGTGGATTCCGCACGTCACGCTCTTCATAGGGTTGCTCACGACCGCGGCCATTTGTTTCCGGCCCGGAGCGCGGACGCTCAAAGCGTTCCAGGTGATGATGATCGTGTTTCTCTTAGTCGGAGGCCTTGGCGTGTACTTCCACCTCCATGGAAACGTGGAGTTCGCACTCGAGCGCGATCCTTCGCTCTCAGGGGTGCGTTTGCTCTGGAAAGCTCTTCGCGGCGCGAGTCCTGCGCTGGCGCCCGGAGCGCTCGCGCAGCTGGGGTTGCTGGGACTTCTGTATGGTTACAAGCATCCAGCCCTCACCCGGGACAACACCATCGGGCGCGAAAGCGTAGACTAGGCTGGGCGGGACGCCCAGCCTTGTTACCCGAACCAACTGCGCGAAGGCGCGCAACAACCGGAGAACCTTCCATGAATCGCATTACTGCCGTTCCAAAGCTGTTGTCGCTCTCCGCCCTGATCGCGGTCGGCGCGTGCACGTCCAAGTCGGAGACGCAAGCTGACACCGCCGCCGCAGTCGATACCACCGCGGTTGCGTCCACAACCACCGCCTCGACCACTACCGCGACGAGCAGCACCGCTGCGAGCGGAGCGGCCATCGTCCCGATCAATATCAACACAGCGACGGATGCCGAGATCCTCAAGATTCCCGGTGTTGGCCCGCGGATGCTGCGCGAGTTCAAGGAGTACCGCCCTTACACGTCCATTGAGCAGTTCCGCCGCGAGATCGGGAAATACGTCGACAAAGCCGAAGTCGCGCGGCTCGAGAAATACATAGTCATCAAGTAGAGAGGACACTCCGATGTGCCGGAACATCAAGACCCTGGTCAATTTCGAGCCGCCCGCGACGGAGGATGAAGTACGGGCTTCTTCGCTTCAGTTCGTCCGGAAGCTGAGCGGCTCGACGCATCCATCACACGCCAACGAAGAGGCGTTCAACCGCGCGGTCGAGGAAGTGACCGCCGCGGCTGAGCGGCTCATCCAGTCCCTTCAGACCAAGGCGCCACCAAGAAACCGTGAAGAGGAAGCGCGCAAAGCCCGGGAGAGATCGCAGAAGCGCTTCGCCTGACGAATTGCAGAAGGGGTGTCGATTTCGGGGAGCCTCATTCGACGCGTATGCAGAGCCGCAGTTGAGCCGGTCTAATGGGTCGGGAACGGGCTCGGAACCCAAACCCTGAGGAACACGACATGCGATTCATGGTGATAGTGAAAGCCAGCAAGGATTCGGAGGCGGGCGTACTGCCGGACAAGAAGCTCCTTGCCGACATGGGGAAGTACAACGAGGAGCTGGTGAAGGCCGGAGTGATGCTGGCGGGCGAAGGACTGCAGGCGAGCTCGAAGGGAGCCCGCGTGAAGTTCTCCGGTTCCGAGCGGACGGTGGTCGACGGCCCCTTCCCCGAGACCAAAGAGCTGATCGCCGGATACTGGCTCTTCCAGGTGAAGTCGCTCGAAGAGGCAATCGAGTGGGTGAAGCGGTGTCCCAATCCGATGCCCAATCGGGAATCGGAGATCGAGATTCGCCAGGTGTTCGAGGTGGACGACTTTGGCCCGGAGTTCACCCCGGAGCTGAGGGAGCAAGAAGAGCGTCTGGGAAAGCAGATTGCCGCCAACGCAAATCGGTAGTCGGCCAACATCATGACTACGATAGAATCGGGACCTCAGTCGAGCGGAAGGTTGTGGGCAGGGCGGATTCTTACCGCTCTGCCCGTGTTGTTTCTGCTTTTCGACGTCGTGATCCACTTCACGAAGCCCGCGCCGGTGGTGACTGCATTTGAGGCGCTGGGGTGGCCGGTGAGCCTGTCGGTCCCTCTCGCGATAATCGAGCTCGCCTGCCTTGTCCTTTACCTGATTCCGCGGACTTCCGTCCTCGGCGCGGTCCTGCTCACCGGCTACCTTGGCGGCGCGGTCGCGACGAACTTGCGCGTGGGCGCTCCACTGATCACCAACGTCCTGTTTCCGGTCTACGTCGGCGTGTTTCTGTGGGGCGGACTGTATCTGCGGGATGCGCGGCTGCGCGAGGTATTTCCACTCCGAAACTAGCGGCAATCCCCCCCCCGCGAAATCCGTGTCGATTTCACCCCTCGTGATTCGACGTGTTTGTAGAGAGCGGCACCCCGAACAAACCGCCGCCAATCAAGCTGAACACGAAAATCACGAGGAAGACTACGATGCGTTACATGATGCTGTACAAGCCGGGCTACGAGGACATCCCGCCGACCCCGGAGCACATGGCAGCGATGGGCAAGCTCATCGAAGACATGGCGAAAGACGGGACCCTGATCTCCACCGATGGACTTCAGTCGAGCTCGAAGGGTGCGCGGGTCCGGAGATCCAACGGAAAGACGACAGTTACGGACGGGCCGTTCACCGAGACGAAGGAGATAATCGGCGGCTACGCGATCGTCGAGGCAAAGTCGAAGAAGCACGCGATCGAGCTTGCCAAGCGTTTTCTGGAAGTGGTGGGTGAAGGAGAGAGCGAGGTGCGCCTGATGCACGACGCGGCCGCCTTCGATGCCAACGCCGGCTGAATTTCCAGTTCGGGCCATTCAAGGCTTGAAATGACGAGCGTAGATGGTGTGATTGGTAGCCGTGACGGCTACGGACGTAAATCGCACCATCGAGGCGGTCTGGAGGATCGAGTCGGCAAAGCTGATCGCCGGCATCGCGCGGATCGTGCACGATGTCGGCGTCGCTGAGGATCTCGCTCAGGACGCTTTGGTCGCGGCACTGGAGCAGTGGCCCAGGTCGGGCGTCCCCGACAATCCTGGCGCCTGGCTCATGGCGACGGCAAAGCATCGCGCGATCGACCAGTTGCGACGGAGCACTCTCGTCCAGCGCAAGCACGAACAGCTTGTCCCCGAGCTGGAAGCGCAGCAGGAGCGAGCGGTGCCGGATCTCGACGCCGCAATAGATGATCACGTTGGCGACGATCTGTTGCGCCTCGTGTTCATCTCGTGTCATCCCGTTCTCTCCACCGAAGCGCGCGTTGCGCTCACTCTGCGGCTCCTCGGCGGCCTGACGACCGATGAGATCGCGCGAGCTTTCCTCGTCTCCGAGCCAACGATCGCGCAGCGGATCGTGCGTGCAAAGAGGACCCTCGCTGACGCGCACGTTCCGTTTGAAGTTCCTCGAGGTGCCGAGTTTTCCGCGAGACTCTCGTCGGTGCTCCAGGTCATCTACCTCGTCTTCAACGAGGGGTACTCTGCGACCGCAGGCGACGACTGGATGCGGCCCGAGCTCTGTCAGGACGCGCTGCGACTCGGCCGCATTCTCGCCGGGCTCGTGCCCGAGGAGCCGGAAGTCCACGGTCTCGTCGCACTGATGGAGATTCAAGCGTCCCGTTCGCGGGCGCGCGTTGGTCCGTCGGGTGAGCCAGTGCTACTGCTCGATCAGGACCGGGCGCGGTGGGATCACGTTCTCATTCGTCGCGGTCTCGCTGCGCTCGCGCGCGCCGAGCAGCTTGGTGGGGCGGAAGGCCCGTACGCTTTGCAGGCAGCGATCGCGGCGTGCCATGCGCGAACACGCAGCGGGAACGAGACAGACTGGACGCGGATCGCCGAGCTCTACGCAGCTCTCGCCCGGATCACACCGTCTCCGATCGTCGACCTCAATCGTGCCGTCGCCGTGTCGATGGCGCTTGGTCCCGCGGCCGGACTCGAGTTAGTCGATCAGCTGACCGGGGACCCGTCCCTCAAGACTTATCACCTTCTGCCCAGCGTGCGCGGAGATTTGCTCGCCAAGTTGGGACGCTCCGACGAGGCACGCGATGAATTCGAGCGCGCCGCCACGCTCACGCGAAACGGGCGTGAGCGTGACCTCCTGTTGCGCCGTGCCGCGGAGTGTGCCTAGGGACTCGCGGCGGCCAGATCCCTTACCGCAGCTGCGAGCGTCCTCACCTTCGACGCGTCACGAGAAGCGGTGGCGTTGCCGTCCAATTCCATCGCGAGCTGAGTGAGCGCGGACCGCCGCTGAGCACCCGATACAGCCTGCGCCACTGTAAGCGACTGCCGTATAGAGGAAATCCTCGATGAGGGCAAACCGGTTGACCGTTCGAGCTGGTCGACGTACGCGCGCGCCAATGCGAAAGTTGGCGGCCATACGAGCTTCGGCTGCCCTTGAGTATTCAGGTAGTCGAAGTGAACCGACTTGGCCGCGTCGATTTCGTTCTGCGAGATCAACGGACTCGCGGTGAGCTCAAAGATGTCGAGCCCGCGCGCAATCTCCGAGCTGACGATGTTGCCGTTGTACCAGTACGCGGACCACGATCCGCCGGCAGCCATTCTGGTGGAATCGGCAGGGCCCCGATCGAAGAACGCGATCTCTCTCGGATGTTGCGGGTCGGTCCAGTCGAACACCGAGATCCCGCCCTGATACCACGCCTGCACCATCACGTCGCGTCCCGGAATCGGAATCAGCGAACCGTTGTGCGCCACGCAATTCTCGAACTGGGTCTGGGCAGCAGGCATCTTGTAGTAGTTCTGAAACTGCATCTTGCCGTCGACGATCGTGAAGATCGCGTCAGCGCCCCACTCGTGCCTGTCGCTGGCTCTGCACTTCGGCTGGCCACCGCCGCCCCATTCATCCGAGAAAAGAATCTTTGTCGCATCGTTGTTGAACGTCGCGGAGTGCCAGTACGAAAAATTCGAGTCCGACACAGCATCGATCCGTACCGGGTGCGCCGGATCCCGAATGTCGAGGAGGAAGCCATAGCCCTCGCAGGCGCCGCCGGCCAGGCCGACCGCCGGATAGACCGTGATGTCATGACACTGCGTGGGACCCGGGCGAGGCCCGTTGGCGCTGGGCCCCTCACCGGTCAGCCTCGCTATAATTGCGGGAAGCGCGGCGCGCAACGCCGCACTGTCGGCCGCGGTCGGGGCGCCCGTTCCATTGCGCGCCTTGACGATGCTGTCGAGCATCGGGTTGATCATTCTCGCCGGGAGAACCCTCTCGGTGCCGAAAATCACACCGGTGAAGCCACCGCTCGCCTTGGCAGTGGCGACGGCCTTTGCGTTGGCAGCGATGTCTTCCGGCGCCTCGCCGTGCCGCGCCGGTGCAACGAGGTTGTTGAAGATCCGTGGCGAGCTGACAATCGCCGCCTGCTCGGGATGCGCGAGCGGAACCTTGATAACCTCGATCCGGAAGAGCGCCGAGTTCGGATCTTTGTCAGGCGTGAGCTTTACGCAGCCGGCCAGCTCGTTCGGCGAGCGGATTCCGGCGGAGCCTGAGATGTAGACGTAGACATTGTCGGGGTCCTTGGGATCGACCAGCACAGTGTGCGTGTGTGATCCACGGCAAGTCTGCACGTTGCCGACGTTCTTCGGATTGTTGATGTCGCTGATGTCGAAGATTCGAAGTCCGCGCAGACGCTCCTTGCTGACGGTGTCCTTGACGGGCTCTGCTCCGCAGTCGATGCGCGCGCCGGGACCCTCGCCCGAGACGAAGAGCAGATTCTTGTAGACCGACACGTCGCTCTGCGACGCCGGGCAGACGTAAGCCGTTTTCAGCGTCGGCCTACTTGGATTGGAGATGTCCCACACCTGGTAGCCATTGTAGTTGCCCTGAATCGCGTACGGGCCGCTGAACGAGATGTCCGAATTGGTTATGCCGGCAAACTTCTCCGATGGCTGGGTCTCGGAGACCACTCGCATGTTCCACGCTGCTTCGGCGGCATCGAACTTTCCGGCGCGGAGACCGACGCGTGGGTCGGGAATCGGTGAGGTCGACCTGCTCGAGACAGCGGGGGCGCAACCGGCCGCGGTCAACAGCCCGAGAGCGAGTGAAAGCGACAGAGCGCGAACTGCCGCCGGTCTGACCGACCTGCGGCGACCCTGAAACACGAAAGCCATGGTTGGTTCCTCTGGTAAAGCGAAGCGGTATGGGACGTTAACGGCGGGAATGAGTATTGAACAACGGGATGGTTACTGGGTGTCTACCCCGAGAGTAAGGGAGACAAGCATTTTCTCCATTCGCACAATCTCGGTGGACTGATCGACGTTGACGTCGGACGCGAACTTGAAGACTGTCTCGTCCAGGCCGGCGCCGTACGAATCGAACAACTCCTTCACCATCGAGACTGCGCCGCGATGGTGCTGGATCATGAAGGTGAGAAAGAGCCGGTCGAACTCCGCTCCCCTCGCCTTGTCGAGCTGCTTCATCTGGGGCTCGGTGAGCATTCCCGGCATCAGCATGTCGTGCTCGACGCCGTTCATGATCATCCTCATACCGGTCGGACGCGCTTCTGGCACAGGCAAGAGACGGTCACCGAGCCAGCGCTGCATGGTACCGATCTCGTCCTGCTGCGCGTTGATGATCCGGTCTGCCAGCCTGCGTATCGCCGGGCCCGCGTCGTGTGTCGGCGCCCAGCGCGCCATCACGATTGCCTGCGCATGGTGGCCGATCATACCGGACATGAATTGGATGTCGGCCTCGGTATAGGGGTGGCGGGCACTGTCTGCTCTCGCCTGCGCGACGGCGGGCGCCGGCAGGGGCGCCGTCTGTATCCCTCCGGGAGTACCGCTCGCGCACCCCACGATGGCGCCTGCGCCCATCAGAGTGGTGAATATCCCGCGAGCGCGTCGTGCTGTCATTCGGATCCTTCTCCTGCTGAGCCGGATTGCAATTGGATTCTGTGCATTTTTTGTACACCGAATACTACCATGTGGACCCAACCTTGACTAACCATGCCACGGGAGCCTTCCGTATCTTAGGGCAAACACATTACGGAGAGGTGACATGGATCGCCGCGCATTTCTGACGTCGCTTGGCCTCGCTGCCGCCGCCACACAGCTTGACTGCGCTTCCGCCAGTATGGGCGGCGCTTCGAACCGCCGGCTCCGCCGCGTCGGTATTCAGCTCTACACACTGCGCGACGACGCGCGCCGCGATCTCGAACGCACCCTCGGTGATATTGCGGCCATTGGGTATAAAGACGTCGAGCTATATGGTATGAACAGTTTCGGAATGTCTCCCGAGAGGGTTCGGGCGATCCTGGACCGCAACGGTCTTCGCGCGCCTTCGACGCATGTGGGCGGCGAGGATTTCGACAACCTCGATCGCCAGTTCGCGGCCGCAGCTACGCTGGGGCACAAGTACATAATTCTCGCAAGCATCCCCGCCGAGCGCCCAACTCTCGACGCCTACCGGCGTTGGGCGGACCGGCTGAATGAAGCGGGAAGGCTCGCCCGCACCCATGACCTGTGGATCGCTTTTCACGATGAAGCGCCCGACTTTCCTCTCGTCGATGGACAGGTGCCGTATGATGTGCTCGTCGAGCGTACCGATCCTGCTGTCGTCAGACTCCAGCTGGATACCGGCAACGCAGCGATCGGAGGCCGCGACCCGCTCGAGCTCATGAAACGGTACGGCTCGAGATACCATCTTTTCCACATCAAGGATGCGCCCGCCCTTGGCGCTACAACCGACACCGAGCTGGGGAAGGGCGTAGTCGACTTCAAGCGATTGTTGGCGATGATCGACGACATCGACGACAAGTTTCTCTATGTCGAGCAGGAGACTTATCCTGGCGCTCCACTCGACAGCGCGCGTCGCGACTACGCGTATCTGTCCAAGCTGGAATTCTAGGAGCGCGACATAGCTTCAGCCGATCCATCGGCCGATGCGAAAGGGAGACAGATCGAAATCGGTTTTCCCTTTTGTCAACAGATCAGCCTGAAGCTCCCCGATCGCGCTCGCGAACTTGAACCCGTGACCCGAGCAGGGGCTCGAGATCAGCACCTGCGGCAAGAACGGATGAAAGTCGACGATGAAGTCGTGATCGGGGGTATTCGTGAAGAGACACACGTCGCTCTCCCGCACCGGAGACTCGGCCAGCTCGGGCAGGATCGGCCGTAGCGCGGCTCTCAGTGGATTCACTTCGGACTTGCCCACGGTTCGATTCACCTTGTCCGGATGTCGTACGGTCTCGCCGGCGTGCATCACTGACGCTTTCACGCCTCTCGGGAGTCGGGGGAAGCCGTAGCAGATGTTGCCCGCAACGTACTCGTAGGCGTAAATCGGAAATTGTTCAACGTCGTAGACCGTCGTGTCGGCGCCGGGATCGAGCCAGAACACGGCTTGTCGTTCTATCGTGAGCGGAAGCTCGAGGTCGGGCACGAGCCCGGAGTTCCATGGTCCCGCAGCAAGGACCAGTCGATCAGCGGTGTACGCTTCCGACGCTGTCGTCACTCTCACTGAGTCGCTGGAGACATTCCAGTCGAGCAGGGGCTCGTTGAAACGCACCGCGGCGCCTGAATCCTGCGCCAGTTTCAAGTGAGCCCTGGTGCAAGCTTCCGGATCCAGAAACCCCGCCCGCGGATCCAGCACGGCCACCAGACCCTTGTCGAGTCGAAATGGCGGGAACCGCTCGCGCACTTCCTCCGCTGAAAGGAGAGCGTGCGGCAACTTGTGCTCTGCCGCGCTACGCAGACTGCCGGAGACGATTGAGCCATCGGTCGGACCGATCATCAGGCCGCCGGTAATGGTCATCAAGGATTCTCCGCTCTCCTTCTCCAGCTCCAGCCATAACTCGTGCGCCCGCCGAACCAACGGTACGTAGAGCGGATGCTCGAAATACGTCTCGCGAATGATCCGACTGTCGCCGTGCGAGGATCCCCGATCATGTCCGGCGGTGAATTGCTCGAGGCCCAACACTCGCCAACCACGCCGCGCCAGATGGTAGAGCGTGGCGCTGCCCATCGCGCCCAGCCCGACGACGATTGCCTTGTAATGCCGAGTATTCATCGAGGTGCCCCTCGCGGCACACGCCGGCTGTTGTAGCTTCGATGACTGGTCGAAGTTATCGACATTCCCTCGGGAGGCTCAGTGGATTATCGAATCAGGCGCTTTGGCATCGCATCGACAGCGCTCACGGTGGCCGTCATTTACTTCGTTCTCGGCCTGATCATAGCTCCGCTCTTCTTTCTGGCGACACTCGGCACACGTCCCAGCGATTCGCTGCCGGGAATCGTGTTTCTGCTCGCACCTTTCATTTACGCCGTCTTCGGATACGTGTTTGCCGCGCTCGGCTGCTTTATCTACAACGTCATCGCCGGCTGGACCGGAGGGGTCGCCCTCGCTCTGGAACCCGGTGAAGCGAAGTAATGGGATCCAGGCGCCGACAGGTTCCTGAATTCGTTGTCCTCTCCCGCGAAGAAGCCGAGCTGTACGAGCCGCGCGGGAAGGAGATCTGCATTTCGATCTCGGACCCCGACGCATCACCCGCCCGAGTCTCGCCGCGCTTCGCGGCCGTGCTCCGACTGAACTTCAACGACGTCATCGAGCGCGGCGAGCCATCAGACATTCTATTTGCCGAGGATCATGCGCGCGAGATCAGGAAGTTTCTCGACGCGTGGCCGAAGGCCGAACGGGTGATGGTGCACTGCAACGCGGGAGTGAGCCGCTCACCCGGCGTAGCGCTCGGACTGTGCGACATCCGGGGATGGGCGACCGCGGCCCTCGAGCGCTCACATCCTGGCTGGAATCGACTCGTGAGATCGGTGATTGCGGCCGAGGGAAAGGAATGATGGAGAGGCTCAAACGAGGTGAGAGTGCGATCCAGTAAGATCACGGCCGACGTCCGCGCGTTCTTTACAACGTATTGCACCGCGTTCATTCGCCAGGATGCGCCGGCGATCGCCAAGCACTTCGCGGAGCTGGTGCACGTGACAAGCGATGACGGTCGCAACGTGAGCGTCGTCGTCGCGACCGCGGAAGAGTGGCGGGCGACGATCGACCGCCTCCTGGAGATGTATCGGGCGATCGACGTGGGCTCGGTTGAAGCCACTGGTCTCGCGACCGACGCACTCTCGTCACAGCTGGTCCAGGCGCGAGTCCGCTGGGCACTATACGACAAGGCCCTTCGTCCGCTCTACGAGTTCGATGCCATGTACACGCTCGCCAGGCACACGGAGAAATTCCGCATCACCGCCATAGCGCACAACGAGATCCCTCAATACCGCAACTGCCTCGCACGTGTCCGTTCAGGAGATCGATCATGACGGTTACGCAGGATTGGCGTTCAATCATTGCCTCATCGCTCGACTGGGAGCAGGCGCACTCGAAGCTGGAGAGTGTCGTAAAAGGTCTCGCTCCCTCGCTTCAGGGCGTGCGACCCGCGGGATATCCGCATTCGGCGTGGGAGCTTGTAGAGCACATTCGGATAACGCAGAACGATCTTCTGGAGTTCTGCCAGAATCCCGAGTACGAGGAGAAGCTCGCGTGGCCCCAGGATTACTGGCCGCCGACCCCCGCACCGCCGACAGCGGATGCGTGGGAAAAAACTATTTCCGACTATCGCCGCGACCGCGAGGCGCTCGCTCGGTTCACGAAAGAATCGAAGCTCGACCTCACGGAAAAGATTCCGCGAGGTACTGGTCAAACTTATCTTCGCACGATACTGGTGGCTGTTGATCATGCTTCGTATCACGTCGGGCAGATCGTGTCGGTGAGGCGGCTCCTCGGCGCCTGGCCGGCAGCTTGAGTCATCTCGCACGAACAATGCGGATGATTGCGATCGTCGACACTTCAACTTCGAAGCGCCGCGCGCGCGAGGAAACCTGACCGATGCCATGCATCATGACCCTGTTGGCGCTCGCCGCACCGCGGCTCGTGGTAGCGGTGCTGTGGTTCTTCACCCACTGGTTCCGCGGCGTCTTCGACAACATCCTGTGGCCGATCATAGGCTTCGTCTTCCTCCCGACGACCCTGCTCTGGTATTCGGCCGTACACCACTGGTTTGGCGGACACTGGACGTTCTGGCCGGTCGCCGGGCTGGTAATCGCACTGATGATCGACCTCGGTCCAGTGAGCGGCCGGCGGATGCACGCCAAGCGATAGAGGTTGATGCCGGGGAGGCGTAACTCCAGCCCCGGCATGTCGTCTAGATACTGAGTCCAGCGGCGGTCTTTTCGGGCCGCCGCTACTCGCATCTACCCGACCAGGACAACCAAATGAGTATCGGCCCCCTTCGTTTCGGACTCCGCACCGTTACCGGCGTGGTGATTACCGGAATCGCTTCCCTGACTGCCTGTGGTGGCGGCCATCACCTGTCCGAGTATCCGTTCTCGAGTCGGACGCTGGCGGTGGTGTACATAGCACCGCCGGCGCCGGTGCTCCTGACCAGCTACTACGATCTGCGTAATTCCCAGAACCCGGTTGAAGCCGTGGTCAGGGCCGGTGCGGACGCCGTGAAGGAACGCGAGGGCCGGCGCGCCAGCGCGAGACTCGACAGCGCAACGGCGCGCGTCGACATCCCGGCAGTTCTGGCGCAGCGAACGCTCGCGCGGGCAAGCCGATACCTCGGGACGCGGCCGATCACCGACGAGCAGACGGCCGATTATCTCATGGAAGTACGCATGGACAGGTTCGGTATCAACGCGAAAGCCGACGAGGCCGCGTACCTCTTCACCTACTCGGAAGCTGTGCTCATCGATCGCCGGACTGGGCGTGAGATCTGGAACACCAGAATTCACGGACGCGATCGGCTCACGCCCTACGTGGCGAGCTCGAATGGAATTCCGGGATCGGTCATCACCGCCAGCACACTCGGCTCGGTGAGCGTCGCAGACTTTCAGGGAGCGCTCAATCAGCTGATGGACCTTTCCTCGAACTCCATCACCAACGAGCTCAGATCCGCGCTGAGGGACGTCCGCAACAAGTAGCGAACGGAAGTAAACGTACGGTCAAGGAGCCGGCAGGAGGGACAGGCATTGTCTCTTGCCGCCAAACCAACTTGGCCGTACGTTCGCTGGGCTCAGCACTATGCCGAGCGAAACGCCGTCCGTAACCTGAAACGGGGGGTCAAATGCCCACGCTGCAACGCTCCACCAGCATCGCGCTATGCCTGTGCGCTGCTGTCCTCACCTCATGCGCGAAGAAGGACGAAGCCGCTGTAGATACGTCGAGCATGGCGACGTCCTCAACCACAACCTCCACAACACCCGCTGCGCCCGCGCCGGTTAACCTCGCGGATGTCGCTGGCAAGTGGAACGTGCGCGCCGTGCCGGCGACGGGAACCGATACTACCCCGACGAATTCCGTGATTACCGCGACTGCGACTACGTCGGGATGGACCATCACGTTTCCCGGACGCAAGGCAATTCCTATGAAAGTCACGGTCGATGCCGACAGCATCATGACCGCGGCGGGACCCTATCCGAGCGTGCGTCGGCCTGGAACTCAGGTCACTACCAACTCAGTGATGCGGCTTCAGGGCGGGAACCTCGTCGGAAATACCACCGCCCACTTCAAGGTGAAGACACCCGATTCGGTTCTGGTTCTTAACACCAACGGCACTCGCGCGCAGTAATAGAACTACCCCGTTTCCCGTTATCCGTCATCTGTTACCCGTTGCCCGTTGCCCGACGCCTGTTAAAGGCAACGGGCAACAGGTAACGGGTACGGGCAACGGAAAGCGGATGACGGGCAACAGGTACGGGCAACGGATGACAGGTACCTGGCAACGGATCCGCTTCTACGTACCATGACGTACAGCGCCCAGCCTCCCCCCGGCGCATTGTTCGATCAGAATCGCTAGCGATCGGCGCTAGCTCATCTGGTCTCACGGAGGCCGTATGACCGCACCAAAATGGCTTCAAGGATACGACGAGGGCGTCCCCCCTTCGCTCGAGCCATACCCCGAGCGGACTTTGCTGGACTACCTGTCGGAATCAGCCCGCGATTGGCCGGATCGCCCTGCTCTGCTATTCAAGGGATCGACAATCACCTACGGCCGGCTCGAACGGGAGAGTGATTCCCTCGCCGCCGCATTCATCGAGATTGGCGTCAAGCGCGGCGACAGGGTCGCGCTGTGTCTCCCGAATTGTCCGCAATTCATGATCGCCGAGTTCGCGGCGTGGAAAGCGGGAGCAATCGTGTGTCCGTTCAATCCGACGTACACCGAGCGCGAGATAGTCGAAGCGCTGCGCGCCACTGGGGCGGAAACTCTGGTCGTGCTGAATCGATTCTACGACAAGGTGAAGGCAATTCAGCCGAGCACGTCTTTGAAGCGTGTCGTGGCGACGGGCATCAAGGAATACCTTCCGCCGCTCCTGAGCATTGCTTACACGCTGCTCAAGGAAAAGAAGGAGGGCGAGCGGATTTCGGTGCGAAAGGGGGACTATCGACTGTCCGATTTGCTGTGGGGCTTCCGTCGCAGGCGCCGGCCCGAGGGACGGGTCTCTCCCGACGATCAAGCCGTAGTTCTGATGAGCGGTGGGACGACTGGAACGCCCAAGGGAGTGGTCGGCCTGCATCGTGGGATGGTGGTCGCCGGCCTTCAGCTCCAGGCGTGGCTTCGGCCGGCAATGAAGGAATGGACCGACAAGATCATGCTCCCGCTGCCGCTGTTTCACACGTACGGCAACACCGGCGTGCAGAGTCTGGCGCTCATCAATCACAATCCGATCGCGCTGATCCCCAACCCGCGCGAGATCCGCGACCTGCTGAAGGAAATCATCGAGGTAAGACCCGCGTTCATCTGCACCGTCCCGACGTTGCTCAACGGAATCATGAATCACCCGATGGCGCGAGAGGGCAAGGTGGATTTCAGCTCGATCAAGCTGTGCTTCTCCGGGGCAGCGCCGCTCATGGCGGAAACGAAGAAGAGATTCGAGGAGCTGACCGGCGGCGTGATCGTCGAGGGCTACTCGCTCACCGAAGCGCAAATGGCGGTGATCGCCAATCCCGTGCGCGGCGCGAACAAAATTGGATCGGTCGGCATGCCGCTGCCCGATGTCGATGTGCGCATTGTCGATGCGGAGGACGGCACGACACCCGTACCGCAGGGCGAAGTTGGAGAGATGGTCATCCGCGCGCCGCAGCTGATGCAGGGCTACTGGCAGAAGCCGGAAGAGACGAAAGAGATGATCCGGACCAACGCTCAGGGCGAGCGGCTTCTCTACACCGGGGACCTGGGGTACATCGACGAAGATGGCTACGTCTTCATCGTCGATCGCAAAAAGGATCTCATCAAGACCTGCGGCTTCCAGGTATGGCCGCGCGAGATCGAGGAAGTGATCTCAGCGCATCCGGCTGTTGCGGAGGTCGGGGTTGTCGGCTTGCCCGACAAAATGCGTGGCGAGACGGTGAAAGCGTGGATAGTCCTGCGCGCCGACCAAACCACGACGGGTTCAGAGCTAAAGGAGTTCTGTCGTGGGCGGCTCGCGCCTTACAAGGTGCCGGCCAAGTACGAGTTCGTGACCGAGCTTCCCAAGACGCAGATTGGAAAAGTCTTGTACCGAGTGTTGAGGCAGCAGCAGGCGCAGAGCGAGGAGACTGTCGAGGCTGTGGCGGTGGGCGCGCCTTAAGCGTTACCCGTCACCCGTTTCCGGTCTCCCGTTGCCCGCTGCCAGCTACCCGTTTACAGGGTGAGATAGTGGCGGGTGAAGCGGCGGGAGTTCGGACTCGATCTCCGCGCGTTGGGACTCCAGCCAGGGTGGGAGCACCAGATGCTCACCGAGTGACTTCGGATCTTCGTCAACCGTAAAACCGGGTCCATCGGTCGCCAGCTCGAATAGAACGCCGCCCGGCTCGAGGAAGTAGACCGACTTGAACCAGAATCGGTTGATGACCTCGGTCGGGCGCCTGCGCGCCCGGTCGATCTTCTCTCGGACTTTGAGCTCGGTGGCGTCATCTGGAACCCTCCACGCGACGTGGTGGATGCCGCCAGTTCCCCATGCGCCCCGATCGGCGTCGGGAATCTCACGTAGCTCGAGGTACCGGCCCGATCCGCCACCGCCGATCTCGAAACCAGTCCACTCATTCTCAACGCCCGCATCGACGAACCCCAGAACACCGGTAAGAAAGCTGGCGGTGAGCGCGAGGTCACGCTCCCACAGTCGAACCGAGTGAAGTCCGCGAATCTGTCGCTCCGCCGGAACGGGGCCGTCCGCCCACGGCGTGAATTCACGATCGTCTCCGGTCTCGTGCAGCGTCACCGGCAGGCCGTGGGGATCTGTAAACGGAAGCGCTGAACTACGGCGCCTCGTTTCGACCTCGCCGACTACGACGTCGCGCTCGACCAGTCTGTCCGCCCAGTAGTCGACTGAGCCGAGCGGGATCGCCAGAGAGACTTCCATCGCGAGACCGACACCGGGCCGTGACGCCGGCATCTCGGGCCAGGGGAAGAACGTGATGTCAGTTCCCGGGTGGCCAGCTCCATCGGCGTAGAAGAGGTGATACGTGCCCGGCGAATCCTGATTCACGCTTTTCTTGACCAGCCGCATCCCGAGCACGCCGGAGTAGAAATCCACGTTCTCCTGCGCATCGCCGGCGATGCAAGTGATGTGATGGAGTCCGGTGACCTGGGACATAGTGGGGAGACTAGGGCTTGAGCGCTCGGGTCGCCAGCTCATCCTCGAGTCGCGCGGTGAAATCCGCGACCGTGATGATCTCCTGCTTCTTCCCCGTTCCACGCACCCTGAGCGCGATCGAGTCGGATTCTGCCTCGCGCTTCCCTACCACCGCCATGTACGGGATCTTCATCATCTCGCCTTCGCGAATCCGGTAGTTCAACGTGTCGGATCGATCGTCGAGATGCACGCGAACCCCCCGCGCTTTGAGCCGGTCGACCACCGAATGTGCGAACGTCTTCAGCTCGTCGGCGATCGGAATGACGCGTACCTGTTCCGGAGCGAGCCACAGTGGAAACGCTCCCGCGAAATGCTCGATCAGCCCGCCAACGAATCGCTCCATCGAGCCAACTAGAACCCGGTGCAGCATGATCGGCCGATGCGGCGTGTTGTCGGGGCCCGTGTACTCGAGGGCGAACCTTTCCGGAAGATTGAAGTCGAGCTGCACTGTCGGGCCCTGCCACTTGCGGCCGATCGCGTCGATCAGCTTGAAGTCGAGCTTCGGCCCGTAGAAGGTGCCGCCTCCCTGGTCGTACGTGAACGACTGGCCACGCTTGTTAAGCGCGTCCGCCAGTCTCTTCTCTGCATTCTGCCAGAGCTCGGGAGTCCCGAGCGCCTTGTCAGGCCTCGTGGCAAGCTCGATAGTGTATGGATAGCCGAACGTCTTTAACATCTCGTCGCAGAGATCGAGAAGCCGATCGATCTCCGCGGGCACCTGCTCCAGCGTGCAGAAGATGTGGGCGTCGTCCTGGGTGAATCCGCGGACGCGCATCATCCCGTGCAGCGTACCACTCCGCTCGTACCGGTAGACGGCGCCGAATTCGGCGTACCGGATGGGCAGGTCACGATAGGACCGCTGCTGCGACTGATAAATGACGATGTGGCCCGGGCAGTTCATCGGCTTGGGCCGATATGCCGCGCCCTCCACATCCATC
>Ga0193735_1000244_pt1 | contig 17363 bp, 17 predicted proteins | sample U1m2metaG_FD_145080 | JGI IMG/M metagenome (GOLD analysis project Ga0193735, IMG submission 145080) | Soil microbial communities from a riparian zone of the East river system, Colorado, United States - U1m2 | ecosystem: Environmental > Terrestrial > Soil > Riparian zone | place: USA: East River... | reverse complement strand
GCTCGGCAATCGCCGGCGAGTCCGAGCCGGACTGGCGGTTGCCTGCTGCTACAGGTGACGTGGTTGGGGTTGTTTCGCTCATAAGATGGACATCATCGTTAACCAACTCCTTGGGCGATAGACTCGGCGCGGGCAACATCGACATCTTGTTCGCCGTTTCCTGAAACCGGACGGTTCGGTGAATAGCCCCTAACTGAGACAAACTTGCCGGGAAAAACGCCTTGAAGAATTTCTTTCACACGGAAGGTGAGACCGTCGGTCTTGGTGACACTCTGAATTTTGGGTTCGCAGTAGCGCGCGCGCAAAATGGTGGCGAGCTGGCCGAACCCGTAAAGGCCCTGATCGTTCATCTCGACGGTGACGATGCGCTTGAAGTTGGCAAAGATTTTCTCGAGTCCGTTCGGTAACGGGTGAACGTGACGCAAATGTATGGCGCCGATTTTTTCGCCGTGCTCGCGCCCCATCTTCACAGCGTCGTGGATCGGCCCATAGGTCGATCCCCAGCCGACGAGCAGCGTATCGCCTTCCTGATCGCCAAAAACTTCCGGCACCGGAATTTCTTCGGCGAGTTTGCGCAATTTGTTGCGACGTTTCGCCGTCATAGCCATGTGCAGTTTCGGGCTGCCGGTGGGGTGCCCCATCTCGTCGTGTTCGAGTCCGCCAATCAGGGGATATTTTCCATCAAGGATGCGCGTGCCGGGCGGGATGTGTTGCGTGATGCGCTCAAGATCGTACGGCTTGAAACCGCCCTCGCGAGGTGTGAGATCGGGCTTCGGGTCGACCATCAACTTCGAGAGATCGGGCTCGTCAAACGCTTCGATGCGCGTGGCAAGCGAAGTGTCGCTCAAAATAAAAACCGGCGTGCTGTATTTGCGCGCGATCCGGGCCGCTTCAATCGCGATGTAGAAACAATCTTCCACGCTCGCCGCAGCGAGCACAACGCGTGGGCTGTCGCCGTGACTGCCGAAAATGGCCTGATGCAAATCGCTTTGCTCAACATTGGTCGGCAATCCCGTGCTCGGGCCGCCGCGTTGAATGTTGCAAACGATGAGCGGGATCTCCGCCATTGACGCCCAACCGATCGCTTCGGCCTTGAGCGAGATGCCCGGTCCGGCACTCCCGGTGACCGCGAGATACCCTGAATAAGAAAATCCGAGAGCCAGCGACACCGCGCCAAGCTCGTCCTCGGCCTGCACAAAAATTCCGCCGTATTTCGGCAACTCGCGCCGGAGGGTTTCCATGATAGACGACCACGGGGTGATCGGATAACCGGCGCCGTAGCGCACACCGGCGGCGATCAATCCGTAGGTGAGCGCCTGGTTGCCGTCCATCGTGATCTGCGCGCGACCGCTCGTTTTTGGGAAGTGCTCAAATCGATAATGCTTCGTCAGGACGTTTCCGACTGGATAAGCGTAACCGGCCTGAAACGCCATTAATGCGGTGTTTACGATGCTCTGGTCTTTACCGGCAAACTTTTCGGTAATCAGTTTTTTGAGTTTGTCGGCATCGAGATTGAAAATTTTTGCGATCAGACCGAGCACAAAAATATTTTTGCCCTTGTCCTTGGCCGTGCCGCCGAGGGCTTCGACGGTCAAACCCGTGATGGGAACTCCGACATAAACGAAACGTTTGTCGTCGAGGTTCGGTTCGACGTTGTCGGAATCGTAAAGCAATACGCCGCCTTCGCGCAGGAAATCGAGGTGGTCCTGATAACTGTGCTGATAAAACGCGACCAGAAAATCGGCTTCATCGCCGGCTGATAACACTTCGCCCGAACCGATCCGAACCTGGAAGATCGACGGCCCACCCGAAATCGTGGCCGGAATGGTCATGTACGTCATGACATCGTGATCGCTGCGTCCAGCCAGTCGCGCCAGAAAGGCGCCGGCAGTTTGGATTCCGTCCTGCGAATTGCCGGCGAGACGGATTACGGCGTCCTGAATATTTTCAGGACGCAAATCGGCACGGTCCGAGGCCGGGCTGGCACTAGCAGCCGGAGTGGCAGCAGCGCCAGCGCCTTTGGTCACAACAGCAGGTTCATTCACGGGATTATAAGATTAACAGAATTGAAGCAGCATTCCACCGGCAATTGAAGGTGTAGTGGCGCGTGTCCCCACGCGCAAGGGGCCCAAGGCATGCGGCTGACACAGCCGCCTCTACACCGCTTCGCGGATTTTGTTTGTTGGGATTATATGTCACGAATCCATTTTCCTGACTCTCGGATATCGACGACGGAGGGGCGAGCTCCGCGAGCCTCTGCCTGCGAGGCCATCGAATGCTGGTCAAGCGTCGCAGAGCTCCGCCCTCTAAGCCGTCATTCCTTGCATTTGTCGGCTCGTTAGATAATTGAAAACATATATGGCCGAAGTGGGAACAATCGATGCGGCTCGTCAGGAGGAGTTCGTTGGGAAAGTGGTCGAGCAAATCAGCGGCACGATGACGACGTTGCTCGGGGCAATAGGCGATCGATTGGGGTTATTCAAGAATCTGGCGGAGCAGGGGCCTGCGACATCGTTAGAGCTCGCGTCCCGAACAAAGCTGAACGAACGGTATCTGCGGGAGTGGCTTGGGGGTATGACCACGGCGGGTTATCTGAATTACGACGGACCGACAAAGCGTTTCAATCTGCCGGCTGAACACGCTTCCGTGCTTGCGCAGGAGAACGGCCCGTTTTTTGTCGGCGGCATGTATCAGATGCTTCCCGCGTTCACCAGTGTATTCGACGGAGTCCTGACGGCGTTTCGCAGTGGCGGTGGGGTTCCGCAATCGCAATACAACGACATGATGTGGGACGGTCTGGAAAGATTCACCTCCACTTGGTTTGAGAATTTGCTGTTGCAACAATGGATCCCGGGCATGCCTGACGTGAAAGCGCATCTTGAACGCGGTTGTGACGTGGCTGACGTCGGATGCGGGCGGGGACGCGGGCTTATCAAACTTGCACAGGCGTTTCCGCGATCGCGTTACGTGGGCTACGACAACTTCGGTCCGACTGTTGCTCGCGCAACGGCGAATGCTCGCGAAGCGGGCGTATCAGACCGAGTGCATTTCGAGGAACGCGACGTGTCGAAAGGGTTGCCGGCGCAGTTTGATGTGATCACGACGTTCGACGTCGTGCATGATGCAGTCGATCCACTTCAGTTATTGGAATCGATTCGTCGCGCCCTTCGACCAGGTGGTATTTACGTTTGTCTCGACATCAACTGCTCGGACAAACTCGAGGAGAACGCGAATCCGCTCGGCGCGATGTTTCACGGCGTGAGCATTTTCTACTGCATGACCACGTCACTGGCGAACCATGGCGCCGGACTGGGCACGCTCGGCTTTCACGAAGCGAAGGTTCGCGAGCTTTGCGAGAAGGCCGGGTTCAGCAGTGTCCGGCGTGTTCCGCTGGAAAATCCTTTCAACAATCTGTACGAAGCAAGACCGTAAGGGCATGAAAAGAGCGCGACTGTCGCAGCCGTCTCTACATTGATTCACGAATCTTACCCGTTAGAAAGCGACTCATCCCTATGGAAAAAGGGAAATTGGCGATTGCCTTTGTTTTGCTGACCGTGTTCAGTGTGAGCGCTGTTTTGGCTGAATACAATCTGATGATGCGTTTTGGAATTACTTTCAGCGTCGCGACCGTTTCCGGTTTATCCGTGCTGCTGATCGCACTACTTCGAGCCCCCGAAGGCTACGAGGACGAGACTGGGTTTCATATTGGTAGGCTAGCGGACGCTGCCCTGCGGTAGTCCATTGCTTTTTGCCCCTCGGCTTGCTCCGTTCTCGCCGTGCGGGCGATCGAGTCCGCGCCGCTTTAACAACGGCTCGACGTAAGGATCGCGTCCGACAAAATTCTTAAACAGCCCGAGGGCATCAGCCGATCCCCCGCGCGACAGTAACATGGCGCGAAAGCGATCACCGTTTTCGCGTTTCAATCCGCCGTGTTCTTTGAACCACTCGACCGTGTCGGCGTCGAGTACTTCGCTCCAGATGTAGGAGTAATAGCCGGCCGAGTAACCGCCCGCGAACGCGTGTGAAAAATAAAAGCTGCGGTAGCGCGGTGGCACCGGCGGAAAATCGACACCGGCCTTGTGCAATGCCTCCGCCTCAAAGGCGACTGCGTCTTTCGGAATATCAGACGGATTCAGTTGATGCCACGCCTGATCGAGAAGTGACGCCGACAGGTATTCGGTCGTTTTGTAGCCCTGATTGAATTTTTCCGCAGCGATCACCTTGTCGAGTAACGCCTGCGGAATTGGTTCGCCGGTCTTGTAATGTTTCGCGTAATTCTTGAGCACTTCCGGCCATGTCGCCCACATTTCGTTCACCTGCGACGGGTACTCGACGAAGTCACGCGGCACGCTCGTTCCACTGAAGCGCGGATATTTTACGTTCGAAAACATCCCGTGCAGCGCGTGCCCGAACTCATGGAAAGCAGTGCGCACCTCATCGTGCGTGAGCAACGTTGGTTCGCCGGGCGGCGGCTTCGGAATATTGAGATGGTTGGCAACGACCGGTTTGGTCGCGAACAGATCGCTTTGCTGCACGTAAGCGTTCATCCATGCGCCGCCGCGTTTTGATGGGCGCGCGTAATAGTCGCCGAGGAACAACGCCAGCGGTTTGCCATCGCGATCGTAAACTTCGAATACGCGGACGTCCGGCTGATAAACGGGAATGTCATGACGCTCCTTGAAGGTGAGACCGTAAAGTTTCCCGGCGGCGAAGAATACGCCGTCGAGAATGACGTGATTCAACTCGTAGTATGGGCGGAGTTCCGATTCGTCGAAAGCGTAACGCGCCTTGCGAACTTTCTCCGAATAAAAAGGCCAATCGCATGACGCGATCTGGAAGCCGCCTTTTTCCTGGTCGACAATCTTTTGCATGTCGGCCGCTTCGCGTTTTGCGTTTGCCACGGCAGGCGGCGCGAGATCGCCCAGGAGTTTGTTTACGGTAGGAACATCGTGGGCAGTTTGGTCTTCGAGCTGATACGCGGCCCAATTCGCATAGCCGAGCAACTTCGCTTTTTCCGCTCGCAACTGCGCTGTTCGCATCACGATGTTGCGCGTGTCGAACTCGCCACCGTGGCTATTGCGCGCGAGAGAGGTTTGCATGATTCGCTCGCGCAGTTGCCGGTTTTGTAACGAGCCAACCAGGGGTTGTCCGGTCGTATTCTGCATTTGAATGACGAATTTGCCTTCCTTGTGCTCCGCTTTCGCCGCCGCGGTAACGCCTGCCATCTGGTCATCGGAAAGACCGCGCAGGTCTTCCTTACGATCGACGACCACCGAGGACGCGTTCTTTTCCTTCAAAACGTTTTGTTCGAACTGGGTCTGCAAAGTTGCCAACTCGGCATTGATTTTCTTGAGCTTTTCCTTGTCCGTATCGGAGAGCTTCGCGCCGGCGCGCACGAAATCCTTGTAATAGCGCTCGAGCAGGTAAGCCGATTCCGGATCGAGTCCGAGGTTGCCGCGATTGTCGTAAAGCTCCTGGATACGCGCGAACAATTTCGGATTCAAAAAAATCTCGTCGTGATGTGCGGCGAGTTTCGGAGCCATTTCCTTATCGATCTTCTGCAGCGTTGGATTGGTGTTGCAGGCGTTCAGGTTCGAAAAAGTGCGCTGTGCGCGATCGAGCAATCGGCCGGTGCGTTCCAGCGCCACAATGGTGTTGTCGAATGTCGGCTTTTCAGAGTTGTTCGCCACCGTTTCAACTTCCTTGAGTTGCTCGCGCATCCCGGCTTCGATTGCCGGCGTGAAGTGTTCGTCTTTGATCTTATCGAACGGCGGGACGTGGTACGGCAGCGAGCTTTCGGTAAGCAACGGGTTATCTGCGATATTGGGATTTTGCACGGGTGACGTTTGGGCGATGACAGAGATAGCTGCGATGTGCGTCATTGCCACAATTATGCCGAGCGCCGCGTCAGGAGATGTTGATTTTACCAATGAACAGAAACGAACATGCATGGTTCGGATTTTCCACGTGCTCGCGCTGCCAGGCAACAGTGATTACGCTCGCGCACAAGCATGAAACGTTTTCTCGCAATTTTGCTGCTGATGCCGTCGGTCGCGGCGGCAGTAACGAATGCGTCCCCAACCTTCGATGAAAAGACAGCAGAACGGTTCGCCAAATTGGCGCTGGCGTGCGTAGGCAAAGAATACCCAAACAAAATCAGTCACGTGCTCAACAGCGATGCGGATGTGGCGCCGCCGCGCAAGCTCACGCCGGCATTTTGTGGCTGTTACGACTGGCATTCGTCGGTACACGGACATTGGCTGCTCGTTAGGCTGTTGCGCACGTTTCCAAATGCACCATTTGCCGCGCAGGCGCGCGACGCGCTCCGCAAAAGCCTTACCGCGGAAAATCTGAAACAGGAAGCTGCTTATCTTCGCGGAGAAGGCCGCTCGAGTTTCGAGCGCCCTTACGGATTGGCATGGCTGTTGCAATTGTGCGCAGAATTGCGCGAGTGGGATGATGACCAGGCGCGTGAAATGGCAGCGAATCTGCGCCCACTCGAAGACGCAGCGATCGAACGATTGAAAGCATGGCTGCCGAAACTTTCGCATCCAGTGCGTATCGGCGAGCATGATCAGACGGCGTTCGGACTCGGCCTGATGTTGGATTACGCGCGCTCAACCAAGAATGATTCCTTTGCCAGGCTTGTGGAAGATTCAGCGAGAAAGTTCTTCCTTGCTGACAAGGATTGTCCGCTCAATTACGAGCCTTCCGGGGAAGATTTTCTGTCGCCCTGCCTGGGCGAAGCAGACGTGATGCGTCGCGTTTTATCGCAAACGGACTTCGCGAAGTGGCTCAATGATTTCATGCCGCAGATCCCGATGACTGGAAACGGCGATTGGCTGAAGCCGGTTGTCTCGCCGGATCCAAGCGATCCCAAGCTCGCGCATCTGGACGGGCTAAATCTCAGTCGCGCCTGGATGCTGGAAGGAATTCTATCGGCGCTGCCACAGGAAGATCGGCGCAGAGCGGCGCTGCAGGCTGCGGCAGACGCGCATCGGCGCGCGGGTCTCGCTGCGGTTACCGGCGCCCATTACGAAGGCGGACATTGGCTCGGCAGTTTTGCAGTTTATCTCACAACCCAGCGCGGTATCCAAAGAGAAGGAACGAGCGCGTCGCTGAATCACTGAGCGGCCTTCGCCAAGGCGAAGCGGTGCAGGCACGGCGCTGCGTCGCCGTGTCGGCGGACAACCGAACGGAGCGCCTCGACACAGCGAGGCGGCTACAGGTTATTAATCGGCCGCGACAGTCCGCTCAGGTTCGCGTCGAGATTTTCCTCCCGAAGGCTCCCAGGCACGTCTTTGCCAGAACTCCTTCAGGTCCGATTGATTGCCGCGAAAAATGTTGCGCTCCGCCTTCTTAATATTGGCAACGCTTATCGGATAAACGGAGCGCGGCCGCGCGCCCTTGCCGTCGCCACAATATTGCCAAAGAGCCCAGTAGCTCCACGGCGCCGTTGGGCGTGGCTCGCTGTGATAATTTGCCATCCATAGCCAACACTTCGCCAGCACGCTTCTCTGCGAGTTAGTCACCTGGCGGCTATTCAGGGCCTGCCTCAGATGATATTCGCCGGAATAAATGCCCGGATATATGCCGGTGCGTTGGCGAATTCGCTCAACAAAAGCAACGGCCTGATCGACCCGCATCGTGCCACCGGGATAGTGACCATTCTTTTCGAAATCAAGGACCAACAGGACGCCCGGGCCTCGCGCCGCCGAATCGACTTGCGCCCACGCGCTGGATACGGCGCTTAGAAAATGATCAGCCTGACGGACCGGATCGGTTCCGTTGGCGTAGTGATAGGCCCCCCAAAGCAAACCGGCGCGTGTCGCCGCCTGCTGGCGTTCAAAATATTTCGCATCGCGTACCAAATGCGGGTACGTGGCTTCATGAATCACACCGATAATGCCTTCGCGTTTCATCGCGGCAAAATCGGGCCGCATCATGTCGTAATGCGAAAGATTCACCACGTTGCTGGCGGAAAAGGCGCACGCCGGAAGCGAAAAAAACAGAGCTGCAGCCCGCCAGATCGATGGTCGCATTAGAATCCCCAAATCGCAGCAAACATATCGAGCAGCTCTAGCCAACTGGCAAGGGCATCTTTTCACGGGCGTTCGGATTTCAGCTGTAGCCACGGGCGGTGACCGCGGCAGGTCGATGTACGAATTGCGAACCTCGTGCGGCTGAGGTCAACGCCCTCGGCTACAGCGCCGCCAAATCAGCCAATTCATTCACATTCAGGAACAATTTTCTTTCCTGTGATGTGACGGGTACTACCCGAAGTTTTCCTTCTGCAGCGAGGCAGCCCACCACGGTTTGCATTGAAAAATCCGTCCCCGAAAGCGTGCTCTGAAAATTCACCAGCGCTTCGTGCGGATAAATCGCCGCCAACGGCTCGAAGCGACCCTCGATTTTTGCGACGACGCCACAGCCCGGCTCGATCTGATTGCAAAGAAAACTCAGGTATCCTTCGGTGATGAACGGCATGTCGATAGCAAGTGCGAGCAGGTGTTTGCTGCGCATTTGCCCCAGCGATGCAGCCAGGCCGCTTATCGGCCCGCGTGAGGGAGAATCGTCCGCAGCAAACTGCACGTCGGCAGGACGCCAAATGGGGTTGGTCCGTCCGGAAACGAAGATTTCTTTTGGCTCCAACGTCCGCAATAGCTCCAGTTGAATTTGCCAGAGCGGCTTTCCGCGAAACAGAAGGGTGGCTTTGTCCTTGCCCATCCGGCGGGATTCGCCGCCGGTGAGCAATACCGCGCTGATGTTCATGCCGAGCGTTTACGCTGTCATTCCGAGCGAAGCGAGGAACCTCGCACAGGCTGATTGATCACGTTCTTTCCTTAGCGTATCGCAAACTTCGTAGGAGAGGCCCTTCGCTCCGCTCAGGATGACCGTTGGGCACAGTCGAGCGCAGTTCGCCGTTGCTAAGGATTTTGGCGCGCAGACCGCCGCGTCCTTTCAAAAAATCTTTAGCGCCGGGCGCCAATGCCTGATCCATCCAATAACACGGTGCGGATTCCTCCGTCCCATACAAATACACCCCTTGAAGTTCGAATTCCGTGCCGATCAACTTGTTCAGATCAACGCCGCGGGTGATCACGTTGCGCCGCGCTGCAGCTGGCGAGCAATCGCGTAAGGGCAGTGCAGCGCAAAGCTCATCGAAAACATCGAGCGAAAAAAACGTGATCTGGCCTTTGTAGTCGTCTTTAAAATCGAAGTAACGATCACCGCGAATCCCACGGCCCGCGATACATTCGAGCACGGGCACTTCGATCATGGGGTGTGTGTCCGGCTCCCGACCGTGGTGGCCAACGAAATTGTGCCCCGGCGAAATGTACAAGTGACAGATTTCCACCGGCTGCAACAATATCTGAAATCATCTTAGATGAAAGAACCGCATAGCATCGGTCCGGGAAGAATCATCCGGCGAAAAAAAGACGGTTCGCTCGAATATTTGCGGGACGATCTCACGATCGAAGAGCCGCTCGAAATTCGAATTAGCGGCAAAGCTTTGGCCACGACGATGCGTACGCCCGGCCACGACGAGGAACTCGCCGCGGGTTTTCTCGTGTCCGAAGCGATCGTGCGCGATCGAAGCGCGATCATGAAGATTTCTCGAGATGGTGACAATCGAGTGATGGTCGATATCGTCGGTGTCGCGAAATTGAAGCTAAATTCCGCACAACGCTTCGGAACAATTTCGAGCAGTTGCGGGCTGTGCGGTAAGACGAGCATCGACGAGATCCGGCAAAATTTTCCAGCGATCGAGTCGGGCAATGTTCGGATCGATATCGAGACGGTGCTATCGCTTCCGGAAAAATTGCGAAAGGCGCAGAGCGATTTCGCGCGTACCGGCGGAATTCATGCCGCAGGAGTTTTTGATTCGAGTGGCGAATTGAAAATTGTTCGTGAAGACATAGGTCGCCACAATGCCGTGGACAAAGCGATTGGCCGCGCGTTCCTCGATGGATTGTTACCATTGAATCGGCATCTTCTTCTGGTGAGCGGCCGCGCTTCATTCGAAATCGTGCAAAAAGCGCTCGCTGCTGGTGTTCCCATCGTCGCTGCGGTCTCAGCGCCTTCGACGCTCGCTGCCGAATTTGCGCGAGAGAGCAATCAAACGCTGATCGGATTTTTGCGTCCGCCGTCGTTCAATATTTATTCGCACATCGAGCGCGTAATTCTCGAAGAGCGTGAGTAACTTTCGGCCAAAGCCTTGTAGGCCCGATGAACTTTGCCCACAAGTGTGCGGTCAAAGCTTAATCCCTCGGTGGACATTTTCGACGCAGTGCGATTCGCGCCTCAGCGGCGGCCGCCGCCCCAGTCCTCAAAGGGACTGTAAACCGGAAAGGCGTAATACAACATAAAACCATCCGGGCGATCTACGCGACTATGGCTGTGGCCAAAGATAGCTTCCACATCGTGCACCGTTGCGCGGCCGGGAGTAAGCGAGCCGATTCGGCGCATATAAAAATCGTACGGTAACGCCTGTGCGAAGTGAGCCGGTGGCGCGATTAATACGCCGTTTCGATTGAACCGGAACGCGAGCGCATCCGCCCCGTAGCCGTGACGCAACGGGTCGGCGGTATCGATCACCTGCGCTTCATAAAGACCAAGTTGACGAACCAAGTGCGAATCGGGTCGCACGATGTAATAACCGTTGCGCGGCCCTAACGAGACATAATGCGAATCGTCATCCCAGGAACCTGCGGGGGTGGAGCCAAGCGCAACAAAGAGTGAGATGCCACAAACTTTTCACACAAACTACAATTCAAATCTCGATGCCCTTCGTTCGTTTTGTGGGCTTCGGATAGTCATTCCAATGGAACTTCAATCGCTGGTCTCCGACCCAGTCCATGCTGTCATAGATGTTCCATACCCATTAGCCCCAGCCGTGGTTCACCATCTCGGACTCCCATCGTTCGTTGTTTGCCCACAGTCCGCCAAGATGCAGTAACGCCGTTAGTGCCACACCGGTAGCAAACACCAGAAGCTTACCGTCTATGTTCATCTGACGTTGCAGTTGGTTGGTGAAGCTGGTGCCTTGGCGCGAAACCGACGAGTTTTTGATCGACCGTCGCAGGGTCATCATTGCTCGCGAGATACTTGTAGATAGCCGAGAAATCCTGGACGGCGTGTCCCTCCATCATTGCGAGGCGATACAGTTCTTTTGCAGCATTCGTTACCGGCATGGCCACGCCAGATTCGTACGCACTGACTGATGCGAGATGCAGATCCTTTTGCATCCAGCGCAACGGAAATTCGGCTTCGTAATTTCCAATCTCAATTTTCTCCCGCTTCAAGGCGAGAAACGGCGCGATCGCAGGCGTGCCGAGCAATGAATCGAACAATACTTGGCGCGAAATTCCGAGCGCTTCGCCCAATGCCATGCCTTCGGCGAACGCCGCCATGGCGTTACCCATCAAAAGATTGATCACCATTTTCACTGAAGTCCCTGTGCCATGACCGCCCACGTGGACAATCCTGTTGCCCAGGCAGAGCAACAGCGGGCGAATCGTTTCCAAATCCGCAGCATCGGCGCCAACCCAGAAGATAAGTTTTCCCTCCGCCGCAACTGCCGCAGACCCGGTGACAGGCGCGTCGACAAAACGAATCTGCCGCGCGGCCGCAGCGGCGGTCATCTTCTTCGAGAACGACGGATTGACCGAACTGCAATCGACCCAAAGCGCGTTTGGCCGAAGGTGATTCAAGAATCCGTCGCCGCCCAGAGCTGCTTCTTCGACCGCGCCCGGATGCGCCAGCATCGTGAACAAGACGTCCACCTGTTCGGCGACTTTTGCCGGGGAATCTGAAAATGTTCCGCAGGGACCGAGCAACGGCTCTGCTTTGGCGCGAGTGCGATTAAACACCGCCAATGAATAGCTATGCTTCTGCAGATTCGCCGCCATGCGGCCTCCCATTATGCCCAGACCAATGAATCCAATTTTCATTCTCGCTCCCTTGTTTGGGCTGCCATTACTAACCCCGGCTGGCAGGTATTCCTTCCTTCGATCTCCGCCGATTTCCTCATCCGTTAGGTTAACGTCAGCCGCGGCGATGTTTGTCCCGCGCCTTCCTGTTATAACAAGCCTTCGTTTCATTGTGATCGGGGTGTTGTTGTTCAACTGGCCGTTGCCGGGGGCAAGCCTAGTGACTGCAATGTGTCGGACGATAGACTTCCGGTTACGCTTAGCCGCTTGGCGATTTGATACTTCACCACCGCGTCACGCGTCGTCGGTCCGAACATGCCATCGATTGGGCCGGTGTAATAACCCAGTTGCATGAGCTGCGTCTGGACAGCTTGAACTGTGCCATCAGCTGCGGCGATACTGTTAGAAGCGTCGGTATTATCGTACGGCTGACTATCCGCATAATAATCGTACGGGTAGTAATCGTAGGAGTAATACGGGAGGTAATCCCAGGGGTAGAATCCAGGGTCCAGTCCAAACCAGAAACCATCGTCAAATACAAAGAACCGACCGTGATCGAAATGGGCATGCCGCCGATCCCAGTCGCCGTGCCAATTTGCGTCGTGACGTTCGGCGATGTGGTCCGTGCGTCCGTTAAGACCGCGTTGCGGGGATGTTTGCGATGGACGCGTGACTGAAGGCATCGCGGTACGATTGCGCGCGATGTTGGGAGTTATAGATCGATTAGGCCGTCCGTCATAGACAGGCTGCCTGGACGATGGATGACCAAATGACGAGAACCGGGATCCCGCGCCGGCAAAGTTCGGAACGCCACCTGACAAGCGCGCCCCTCCAAAGCCGACTCCACCTCCACGGGTGCCGACTCCGCCGCCAACATGTCCAACACCCAAAGCGCCACCATGAAAGCCACCGCCATGGAAACCGCCTCCGCCGAAACCCCCACCGTGGAAACCGCCACCTCCAAAACCACCACCACCATGGAAGCCTCCTCCTCCACCAAAGCCACCACCACCACCAGCGCCGCCGTGCCCGGCAGCCCATGTTACGGGGCCGAGCGCCACGAAGGTGATGCCAACTATTAAACTGATTATCTGTCTTATTTTCATGCTTCACGGTTGTTTCCGCTGTGCTTCATTACCATGACGCATCCGCGGGATTTTGTGATGCCACTGGCGAGTTGCTGCTTGCTCCCTCGTTTGAGTGAGGACTTCCGAGCCTCCTCAGATGATTGCGATTACACTCGTTGCCAACGGCTACGAGCTGCCGATCCAGATCCCAACCAGAAAGACTAACACTCCTCCAACAATCACTTGAAATGCGGCGCGGAGAAATGGCGTATCCATAAACCGTTTTCGAATCCAGCTAATGACCAACAGTTCAATTGCCACGATCACAACGGCAATGGCGGTAGCAGTTCGAAAATTCGGAATCAAATACGGCAACGTGTGACCGATTCCTCCTGCCGTGGTCATCAATCCGCAGACGAGTCCACGCAGCAAAGGTTTGCCGCGACCGGTAAGGCTGCCGTCATCAGAAGCTGCCTCAGCGAACGCCATTGAAATTCCCGCTCCGACGCTGGCGGCTAGCCCGACCAGGAAGGCGGCGTGGCTGTTGTGGGTCGCAAATGCAGCGGCAAAAACCGGCGCCAGGGTTGAGACCGAACCATCCATTAATCCCGCCAGCCCGGGCTGCACGATTTGCAGAACAAACAATCGGCGATGGGCTTTCTCTTCCTGAGCCTTAACGTCTGGAGTCAGGTACTCCTGTTGGAGATTGTCGGCTAAGGTCACATGCTTTCGCTCAGCCTCTGCCAAGTCTCCCAGTAGCTCTCGCGTTGGCGCATCGCTAACTTTACTGGCAGCGCGCTCGTAGAACCGTCGCGTCTCTGTCTCCATTATTTCCGCCTGGCGCCGAACCGTGTTGATTCCCAGCGGCCGGATCATCCAAACCGGTTTGCGGTGCACGAACCCCTTCACGTCTTCTCGACGGATTAGCGGGATGTGTTCGCCAAAACGGCGACGGTAATCCTCAATCAGTTTGCGACGATGCTCATCCTCTTCAGCCTCCATTTCCTTGAAGATCTGGGCGGTTGCCGGGTAATCGGTTTTCAATCCTGCGGCGAAGTCGGCGTAAATGCGCGCATCCGTTTCCTCGGACGAAATTGCCAGCGCCAGAATTTCCTGTTCAGACAGGTCTTTGAAATTCTTTGCCAAGGGACCTCCTCTCGTTACGAACCAGGAATCCGAATATCATTTCTTAGGCACTTCAGGACTGGGCGAAGCTGTAGGAGTCGCCGCGGCGACGCGGACTGTTGTTCCGGTCGTAAGAGAGTCCGAGGGATTGGCGATTACCTTGTCAGATTCAGAGACACCACCCAGGATTTCTGACTGAACGCCGAAGTCTCGGCCGACCTTGACGTCACGGAGTTGCACAACGCCCCTAACGTCCACGATGCCAACTTGCACACTCTTGCCGCGAAATATGAGTGTGTTATCAGGTAAAGTAACCAGCTTTCCCAAAGCAACCTCTGGCACACGGACGGTGGCGTAGCTGCCAGGCAGGATCTCGTTCTTCGCGTTTTCCACCTGTAACTCGACAAGCATCGTTCGGGAATCGGGGGAGACGGCTCCCGACGTGGAGATCACTTTCCCGGGATACGTCTTTGCGCTTTCCGCGCCGACCTGAACGTTGAAGGTCTCTCCCACCGCGATGTTCGCTGCGTCCTCCTGGGGGATACGGAAATAAACTCGCAGAGGATCTGTTTGTTGAATGTGAAACATTTCGAAGCTCGTATTGTTCGCGGTAATCAGGTCGCCCACGTTCACGTTACGGACCGTGATGATACCAGTGAAAGGCGCGGTCACACGTTTGAAGGCGACTTCCTGTTCGAGGAAACGAAGATTGGCCGCAAATGCTTCGGTGTTGGCCTGGTTCGTGCCCTGCGAAGTGTCGGTGTTCTCGGCATCAAGTTGGGAGACGACACCTTGTTTGTATAACTCCTGCCATTTCGTGTTCGTCTTTTTGGCCTGTTCCAAATTTTTTTTCGCCAACACAGCCTGCGAGCGGGCTTGCGCAAGCTGCTGATCCAGATCAGGGGTGTCGATCTCGGCGAGCAACTGGTCTTTCTCGACGTGCGCGCCGATATCCACGAGCCAGTCTTTTAGGTATCCGTTGACCCGTGCAAAGATAGATGCTTCCTGCCATGGTTTGACTTCAGCTGGTAAGTTAAGCCCACTTCGCGGTGTGGTAGCGGTTGGCGACACCACCGCCACGGTCGGGATCGCCAACTCCTTAGTATCAGCCGCAGCTGTTTGCCGCTGCCGGAATTGGGGAACAAGGCCAGCGACCAATGCGACCAGAAGCAGTGCTCCACCCGACATCAGGATAACGCGATGTTTTCGGCGACCCCGGGTCGCGTCTGCTTTGGGTTCGGCGGAGGGATAAGTAGATGTGCTCATATATATAGAGAGATGTGTTTAAGTTGCATGGATGGCCTCACTGAGTTCTGTTGATGGGACATTTTCTTTCGGTTCTGCCTTGGCAGTGTCGGCTGCTTGGCGGTGCAACAGGCTGAATACCACAGGCACAAAAAGTAGCGTGGCGACGGTGGCGAGCATGAGACCTCCAATGACCGCGCGCCCGAGCGGCGCGTTCTGCTCGCCGCCTTCACCAAGACCAAGCGCCATTGGTAACATTCCGATGATCATCGCTGTCGCCGTCATGATCACTGGACGCAGGCGGCCAGTGCCGGCTTCCCACGCTGCTTTCACCGAATCCATTCCTTCCTGAAGGTGAGTGCGCGCAAAGGTAACGACCAGAACAGAATTAGCAGTAGCGACGCCGAGGCACATGATCGCGCCCATCATCGCTGGAACGCTTAAAGTTGTGCTCGTAACATGCAGCCCCCAAATCACGCCCGCGAGCGCACCGGTCAATGCCGTTAAAATAATGAATGGGTCGAGCCAGCTTTGGAAATTCACCACGAGCAGTAAATAGATGAGCGCACTAACATTCCGATGCCCAATCCGAGAAAGCTGGAACTCATCGTCGATGCTTGTCCGCGCAGAACAATGCTGACGCCTTGCGGCGCGGTCTTCTGGGCCTGCGCAACGATAGGCCTAATGTCACTTAGCACTCCACCGAGATCTCTGCCTCCAACTCCGCCATAAACATCGACTACCGGGATAACATTGTAGTGCGTGTAGATGGGTTGGCTGCTGATTCGTGTTACGTCAGTTACGTTGTCGAGGACCTGACCGTTGCCCGTTCCGGGTTTAGAGGCACTAAGTGGTATCGACCTTAGCTCAGAAAGCGTAGTCGTCTGACGCTCCGGGACCCTCACATTGACGAGATATTGGACGCCAGTGGTGTAATCAAGCCAGTAGGTCGGCGTCACCTGGCTGCTGCCACTCAACGCGAGCAGGACTGAACCGGCCACATCGCTCTCGCTTAGCCCAAGCTCCATCGCTTTTGTTCTGTCAACGTTGAACTTGAAACCGATGAGGCCAGCGGCTGTATCCACTTCCTCGGCGATGTGATCGCTGCAAGTCGTTAGGCTGCTGAACCCTCACATCAACCGCTCCGCGAACCTGACGGATTTTTTGAGCTATGGAATTCGCGACCTGCTGGTCGGTCGCTTCGTTTCGACCGACAACTTGAATGTCCAGCGGCGCCGGAAGTCCGAAGTTAAGTGTTTGGCTGACGATGTCCGCCGGCAGGAAGTAAAAGGTTGTACCGGGAAATTCGCGGTTCAGACTGAGACGCAGATTGCGGACATAATTCGCTGTCGGCTTGTGATTGGGTTTCAGTGAAACCAGAATGTCTGCATCGGCCGGCCCTGATATTCCACTGTCGTTGTAGCTCAAGTTGATGCCCGAAACCGGAAGCCCAATGTTGTCGAGGATACCCTCCATTTCGTTCGCGGGAACTTCACGACGAATGGCGGCTTCTACTTCGTCAACCAGCTTGGCCGTTTGCTCGATCCGCGTGCCGGTAGGAGCTCGGACGTGCAATCGGAACGTTCCTGCATCCACCGCAGGAAAGAAATTCTGGCCAAGGAATGGAACGAGTAGCCATGATGCAACGCAAAAGGAGAGAAATCCAACGGCGAAAGCCGCTCTATGTTCCAGGACTTTGCCTAACAAGTTTGCATAAGCTGCCCTAAAGCGATCAAACGCTTTTTCAAAACCTTCCTGAAGGGCAACCAGTGGCCGGACCCAAAACGCGACGTGCTTTTCGCCTGTTTGTTTGTGGTGATGGCGTTCGAAGAACATGATCATTGTCGGCACCAATGTGCGCGAAAGTACGTAGGAAGAGATGACGGCGAACATGACCGCCTCGGCCAACGGAACGAAAAGATAGCGAGCCACCCCCGCTAGCGAGAACATCGGCACGAAGACAATGCAGATGCAAAAGGTGGAAACCATAGCC
>Ga0193735_1000243_pt1 | contig 17382 bp, 16 predicted proteins | sample U1m2metaG_FD_145080 | JGI IMG/M metagenome (GOLD analysis project Ga0193735, IMG submission 145080) | Soil microbial communities from a riparian zone of the East river system, Colorado, United States - U1m2 | ecosystem: Environmental > Terrestrial > Soil > Riparian zone | place: USA: East River... | reverse complement strand
AATGCTCGAGAACTTCACCCACTTCACGATGTCGGGCAGATCTCGCGCATTATTCACGTCGCGAACGTGCAGCTCCTGCCAATCGGACCCGCTGGTCGAGATGCTGTAGGCGAGATAGTGTCCGTCATCGGAAGCAGCCTGACCCGAGAGCGCGACGGTGCCGTCTGGAGAGAGCAGGTTCGGATCGAGCAAGACCCGCGGTGCTGGCCCCTTTCCGTCCTGAACGTACAACACGCTCTGATTCTGCAGTCCGGTGTTCTGGAAATAGAAGTAGCGTCCGCCCTCCTTGAACGGCGCGGAAAACCGAGCGTAGTTCCAGAGCTCGGTCAGCCGGTTCTTGATCGCTGGGCGCTCCGGAATCGTCGCCAGAAAAGAATCCGTGACCCTGTTCTCGGCCTCGACCCATGCTTTCGTCTCAGGAGAGTCGGTGTCCTCGAGCCAGCGGTAGGGATCGGCGATGCTGACGCCGTGATAGACGTCGACCTGGGTGCCGCGAGCCGCGGCAGGATAGCTGATCGGAGAGGTCTGCGTCTGGGCGGCAGTGGTGCCGCCGACGATCGTGAGCAGCAGAAGAGAGCTGCGGAAGCTGTGACGAAGCATTGTGGATGACCCGCTGAGTCTGATGGTTATGATGTACTGCAATCTACGGCGCTTCGCCCATTAGGTTCCACTGGCGGGTACTACTTGCACACGGCGGTGAATTGAAATGACCAAGGTCAATCGGTCTGCGCAGGCGGATCGGCATTACTGGCTGCTCAAGTCCGAGCCCGAGTCCTTTTCTTTTGATGATCTGTGGAACGCGCCCGGTCATACCAGCCACTGGGATGGTGTGCGGAACTATCAGGCGCGAAACTACATGCGCGACGAGATGAAGAAGGGCGATCTCGCGTTCTTCTATCATTCGGGCGCCGAGCCGGGAATCGTGGGCATCGTCGAAGTCGTGCGTGAGGGATATCCGGATCATACCGCGGTCGATCCAAAGGACCCGCACTACGATCCGCGGACCAAAGGCGGTGAATCATCGTGGTCGATGGTGGATGTGCGCGCGATCGAGCACTTTCCGCGGCCCATCCCGCTGAGTGAGCTGCGCACGAAGCCGGAGCTTGAAGGGATGCCCTTGCTGCAGAAGGGAAACCGGCTGTCCGTCCAGAAGGTCGGAGCGGCCGAATGGAATGCCGTGGTGGCGCTCACGAAGGAGACGCGGGGCTAAAAGGATGTATATTCCTCCCTCTTCGCCGAGGGATGGACGGTGGCCGAAGCGGTCAGACTTCTGGTGGCAGGACTGCCCGCGGAGATCGTTCGCGAGATTGGGCTCAGGCTCCGTGACGTAGCCGTCCGCGACTTTGATAACGCCCAGCAAATGGGCCGCGCCGCCTCTCAGGGGGACGCGAACCTGGTCATCTTGAGTGACACGCTTCCCATCGATGATTCCATCTACGTAGCCCGTCGCGCGCGGGACGCGAACGAGGAAGTAAAGCTTGCCTACTGCATCTCGATGGCCCAGGCGGAAGGCGCCCTGCACGCCCTCAAAGAGATCCGCGTCGATCGATTCTTCCTTTCTCCGGTCGACGTCGAGGAGATGTTGCGAGAGCTCGCGAAGATGTGCGAAGTCGAAGTGCTCGCGCCCCAGGAGTCGCATGGCGACAACATCGCCGCAGCAGTGTTTGACGCGTGGGATCGCGCGCGCGCGCCGACGTTCAAGAAAATCGACTCATTGGACGATGCGGCGATTGCGCTTCTCGACAACAGCATTTCACCCGAGCTCAAGGCAGCCGCCGAGCGTGACGCCAACAGCATAGCCGGTTTGACCGCTCCGTTCGGGTTCGCGAGCGGCGCCAGCATCGCGCGCGAGATCGCCGAACAGTTCTCAAGTGATTTGCTGACTCCGGTCGACGGAGTCGCCATCTCGGAGAAGCTGCTGGCATTGCGCGAAGCTCTCAAAGGCGCTCCCCACCCGCCGGCGCCGGCTCCGTCGCGCCCCGAAGATCGGGCTCTAACGCTTCTGAAAAACGCTGCTCCGCTCGAGGATGCGCTCGCCGGTAACTGGATTCTCATCGTCGACGACGATGAAATGATCACCCGGGGACTTACCTCGCTGCTGAAACGTCGCGGCATCTCGGTCACCGCTGTCAACGATCCGGTCCAGTTCTGGACGGTGCTCGCGGATGTCGAGCCGAGTCTGATCATGCTCGATTTCGAAATGCCCAGGATTAGCGGGACGGAGCTATGCCGCGCGGTGAGAAACGACCGACGCTGGAGCGAATTGCCGGTGATCTTTCTCACTGGCCACACCGACCAGGAGAGCATCCATCGGGTTTTTGCGGCGGGGGCGGACGATTACGTGGGGAAGCCATTCGTCGCCGCCGAGCTGATGATGCGTATCGAGAGCCGACTCGTAGGAGTCAAGGCGCGCCGTCCTCCTGTGGACACCGATCCGGTGACAGGCTTACCGACCGCCGGACGAACGACCGAGCTCATCGAGCGGTTCCTGAGACTCGCGCGCAGAAAATCTGATCCTTACTCGATCGCCGCTCTCGAGATCGACGCGCTTCCGAATCTGGCGAAGACCTACGGCCGCTCGATCGTGGACAGAGTGCTGCGCGTGGTCGGGGAGCTTCTGCCCAAATCCTTCCGGGGTGAAGACATCGTCGGTTGGTGGGGTGACGCGGAATTCATGATCGGGATGTACGGAAGCTCCAAGGAACAAAGCGCCATCAAGCTTACCCAGATCTGCAACAAGATCGCGGAGCAGAGTTTTCTGGCGGATGATGGCCGCCCGGTACGCGTCGGATGCACCGCCGGAGTTGCGCAGTACCAGGTCGATGGTGAGACCGTAAGCGCGTTGCACCAGAAGGCGATCGAGATCCTGCATCAGGTGAGAGGGATCGGAATCAACCGGGTTGGCGTATCCGGCGTCCAGCTGACAGGGGCAATGACGCGGCGCGTGGACGTAGTAATCGTGGACGACGACCGCACACTGGTGGGACTGCTGCAGCACGCAATGGAGACCAGGAACTTGAGTGTCGCGACATTTGCCGATGGCGAAAGAGCAGCGGAGGCGTTGACGGGGAATGTGCCGGAGATAAGGGGGAGCATCATCCTTCTCGACGTCGACCTTCCCGCTCTCAACGGGCTCGATGTATTACGCAGGTTAAAAGCGGTGGAAGTGACGAGGGTCAGCAGCGTTATCATGCTGACAGGTCGTACCGGCGAGCGGGAGGTTCTGACGGCGCTGGAGCTCGGGGCCATCGACCACATCACCAAGCCGTTCAGCGTCCCCGTTCTTATGCACAAGGTTCGCACTCTCCTCAAGCAGAATCAGTAGTGGTCAACGAGGCGGAATCAGTAGTGGTCAACGAGGCGGTTCTCGATGTCGTGATGTTGGTTGAGATCGCGCTGCTGGGATTGGCTGCGGGCGTCTACTTCTCGCACGGTCTCTGGCTCTTCGTAACACAAAAGCGGACACTCGAGGAGATGACGGCGGCGCGAGGGTCACTCGCCCGCCTCCTCACGCGTGGCACGATCAATCTCGAGGAAATCGAGGCGCTCAGGCGCATGCGGCGCGGGGTGCAGGCCGCCGCATTTCTGGAAATCTCCCGCACTCAGACTGGAACCGGGAAGGACAAGCTTCGCTTCGTGGCAGCGGAGGTCTCGCTCCTTGATCGCGCCCGAAAACTGTGCGAGAGCCGACGGTGGACGCGGCGTCTTCGTGGCGCGCGTCTTCTCGCCGGTATGGATGTCGCCGACCCGATCGTGGAGAAGCTGTTCAGCGACCCTCACCCCGCCGTGCGCGCGCAGGCTGCGGAGTGGGCCGCGGCTCACCCATCGCCCACGGTCATCACCGCCATGCTGAAGATGTTGGCGGATCCAGCGACCCAGGCGCGCTTCGCCGTTCAGGATGCGCTGTTGCGAATGGGAGACATCATCGCCGAACCACTTGCAGCGTTTCTCGAGACCCACTCCGGAGCCCCCGCCGAAGCGGGGCTTCGGGTGGCCGGAGCGTTAGCCGAGACCAGATTCCTGCCGGCCGCGCTGCGACTTTCGGCGGCGGACGAGGCGGGTGTCCGAGTGGCTGCCGCAAAGCTGCTTGGCGGCATCGGTAGTGCCGCCTCCGCGGAGCGGTTGACGGAACTTCTCAAGGATTCAGATTCGCGCGTCAGAGCGGCGGCAGCGAACGGCCTCGGCCGCATGCAGCACTGGCCGGCAGCCTCACAGCTCGCCGAAAGTCTTCGAGATTCGACTTGGCATGTTCGCCGGGACGCCGCCCTCGCTCTTCGCGCGATCGGCGCCCCCGGAACGCTCTTCCTGCGGCGTGCTCTGAAGGGGGACGATGCCTTCGCCGCCGACATGGCGCAGCAGATTCTCGACTTGCCCGCGACCGCGACAGGATGATGGAATCACTATCCGGGCTCGTAAGCGAAGTAATGGTTCGGGGCCAGTTCATTGTCCTGCTGTATTTCCTCGGAGTGAATGGTTGGTACCTCACCTTGCTGGTGAGCTCACTGCTGGAGATGCGGCGGCACATGCTCGTCATCGCCAACGAGAGTCGGTACCTGTTGTTGAGCTCCACATTGTCACCGACTATCTCGATACTCGCGCCTGCGTTCAACGAAGAGGCCACGATCGAAGGAAGCCTTCGCGCGTTGCTCGCTCTTCAGTACCCGAGGCTCGAAGTGATTGTGATCAGCGATGGCTCGAAGGACCGAACAGTGGAAGTTCTGATCGAGCGGTTCGACCTTGTGCCAGTAAAGACGATCTACGAGCAGCGCATAAAGACGAAGCCGGTAAGGAACCTCTACCGCTCGTCGACCTACCCGGCGCTGGTGGTCGTCGACAAGGAGAATGGCGGCAAGGCGGATGCGCTCAACGTTGGACTCAGCTTCGCCGGGAGCGAGCTTGTTTGCGCGATGGATGCCGACACGCTCATCGAAGCCGACGGACTCCAACGCATGGTGCGTCCCTTCCTTTACTCGACTGACGTCGTTGCCACGGGCGGTACCATTCGAGTCGTCAACGGATCGGAAGTGAGGTTCGGGCGAGTCATTCGAATACGGGTTCCCACCAACCCGCTGGCCGGCATACAGGTCGTGGAATACCTGCGCGCGTTTCTGTTCGGCAGACTGGGCTGGAACCGTCTTGGCGGCAACATCATCATTTCGGGCGCGTTTGGACTCTTCAGGCGCGAGTCAGTGCTGAATGCGGGCGGTTATCTGCACGATACCGTCGGCGAGGACATGGAGCTGGTGTTGCGTCTGAAGAGACTCTCCTATGAACAGCCCGGTCCGGGCAAGATCGCGTTTGTGCCGGATTCGGTGGCGTGGACGGAAGTCCCGGAATCGACGAGAGTGCTGGGGCGCCAGCGCGATCGATGGCATCGGGGACTAGCGGATGTTCTGTGGCGGCACCGGAGTATGTTGTTCAACCCCCGCTATGGCGTAACCGGCCTGGTGGTATTGCCCTACTACGTCTTCGTCGAGCTGTTGGCCCCGGTCGTCGAACTGGCCGGGCTGGCCAGTCTGGTGCTCGGTCTCGCGTTCGGAATCGTCGACTGGAGCTTTGCCGCGCTCTTTTTCTTGACCGCGTACGGATTGGGAACCGCGCTAACCGCGTTCACCCTGATCATCGAGGATCTAAGCTTCCATCGCTACGATACGTTTCGCGATCGCGCAATGCTCTTCTGGTGGGCGCTGGTGGAGAACCTCGGCTACCGCCAAATGACCGTGTACTGGAGGCTTCGCGGTCTCTGGAAGTTCCTGCGTGGAAGAAAGGATTGGGGCGCGATGGAGAGGAAGGGATTCAAGCCGCTTGCCGCGCCCACGGCTCGGGCCTAAATATCGGAAGGACGATGAATCGCTTCGTTGTTGTTCTGGCTCTCGCGGGCGTTGCCTCTGCAGCGACCGGCTGCGCATCGCGGCCGCCGGAAACGCAGATGTCTGCCAGCGATTTCGATCTGGGCCCATTGGTGGGTGAATGGCGCGGGGATTACAACAACCCGGAGGCGGGCCGCAGCGGAACGATCGCTTTCACCTTGCGGGCTGGCGAGTCTTCGGCGTCCGGCAAGGTCGTAATGATACCCGGAAAGGCCGACACTCTGGCGTCAGCTGCTGCCATGGCTCGCTCGGTCATCAACATCAGCTTCATGAGGAAGGAAGGCAATAAGGTGACCGGAACCCTCGATCCGTACATTGATCCAACCTGTGCGTGCCGGGTAACCACGAATTTCGAGGGCTCTTTCACCGATGCGCGCACCATCGAGGGCACGTTCACGACTGTTCCCTCTCAGAGTGGTGCGGTTGTCACCGGCGGCAAATGGAAGGTCACGAGGGTGAAGCGGCTCTAAACCCGCCCTGATCGAGCCGCCTCCGGTTCAGGTGCTCTCGCTCGGCTCGTCGTGAGCCGCGATTTCGAGGTGGAACTTGTGCAGGAACCGGTGGATTGCCGGCGCGAACAGCACGCCTATGGTGGTGATGAACGTCACACCGCTGAAGAGCGCGTAGAAACCGGCGAAGAGGTGCAGTCGCTGTAGGCCGGCGACCGTGAGCGGCTGTGGATCAAGTGGCGGTCCCTCACCGGACAGTATCATCGCCGCGTAGTAGAACGATTCTACCCAACCCAACCCACCCAGTTGGTGGTAGCCGGTCATGCCGATTGCGAGGGCCCCGCCGACAACCCCGGCCGCTATCCCGGCGTTGTGGAGCATGCGGAGCGCGAAACGCCGTCGCGATGGAATCGGCGTCAGCATGATCTCCGGATCAGGCATCGGACCCACGACCCTTCGATAGAACGGCATTAGCGTCTCTCCATAGCCTGCATACGGTTATCACCAGTCGCGGTGTTGCGCTAAATTTGATGCATCAACTGGAGAACAGGATGCCGAAGACTGGTACGACCGCACGACCCCCAGCTCCCAAGAAAAAGACCGCCAAGCCGGCTGCCGCGGCACCCGTCACGGCCTCCACTAATGCACCCGCTGCTGCTACCGCGGGCAAGGGGAGCGCGCTCGAAATAAAGGACACCCGAACCAGCAAGACCTACAGCGTTCCCGTAAACGAAGGAGCCGTTCCCGTAAACGAAGGAGCGATCCGCGCCCCCGAGCTCAAGAAAATCAGGACTGAGGACCCCAGCGACTCGGGTCTGATGAGCTACGATCCGGCATTCCTGAATACCGCCTCCTGCCGTAGCGCTATTACCTACATCGACGGCGACAAGGGAATTCTCCGCTACCGCGGCTATCCAATCGAGCAGCTCGCCGAAAATGCAACGTTTCTCGAGGTTGCGTGGCTGCTCCGCCATGGCGAGCTCCCCAATCAGCAGGAATACGACCAGTTCGTGCACGACATCACGTTTCACACCTACGTGCACGAGAACTTTCGGAAGTTCCTCGAGGGCTTCCGATACGACGCGCACCCGATGGCGATGCTCAACAGCTCGATCGCCGGGCTTGCGTCGTTTTATCCTTCGGCCCGCAATATTTTCGACGAAACCGAACGCAACATCTCGATCGTCCGTCTGCTCGCGAAGACACCGACCATTGCCGCGTTCTCGTACCGACACGTGAAGGGACTGCCGTTCGTGTACCCCGACAATCGACTGTCCTACGTCGAGAACTTTTTGTCGATGGTCGCGCGGATGAGCGAGTCGAAGTACGAGGCGAACCCGGTGTTCGCGCGCGCTCTCGAGATCCTGTTCATTCTGCACGCCGATCACGAGCAGAACTGTTCGACCAACGCGGTGCGCGCGGTCGGATCATCGCACGTCGATCCGTTCTCCGCGGTGTCGGCGGGGGTGGCGGCCCTGTTCGGCCCCCTCCACGGTGGTGCTAATGAGCAGGTCCTCCGGATGATCAACGAGATCGGGAGCGTCAAGAACGTTCCGAAATTCATCGAGACCGTAAAGAGCGGCGAAGGCGGCCGGCTGATGGGATTCGGCCACCGCGTTTACAAGAGCTACGATCCGCGGGCCAAGATCGTGAAGAAGCTGGCCGACGAAGTGTTCAAGGTCGTTGGCGTCGACAAGGACCTGGAGATCGCGCTCGAGCTGGAGCGCATCGCGCTGTCCGACGACTACTTCACTTCGCGGAAGCTCTATCCGAACGTCGATTTCTACACCGGACTGATCTATCGGTCGATGGCGTTCCCGACGGATTTCTTCACGGTGCTCTTCGCCATCGGCCGCATGCCCGGCTGGCTCGCCCAGTGGGAGGAGATGCTGCTCGACAAGGAGCAGAAGATCGCGCGGCCGCGGCAGATTTACATCGGGCCTGCCGAACGACCCTACCGGAGCAGGCTCAAGTCGAGACAGACCCTTTAGCTGCAACGAACTGCACCTGAACCAGCTCGTTCAGTTGCAGTTGCAGTTCGACCTACCAGGGGCGTAGCGCGACCAGCATCAAATCGCTCCGCTGATCGCGATTCGTGTCCACGAACTCGGCGATTGGTCGGCTTCCCGAATTCACGAGAAGCACATTCGGCCCTGATGCTTCGCTACGCCACATCCCTGTCAATGGATCGGTGTATCCAAGCGTCAGAGCGTGCAGCGCCAGACGGTCGAACGCCACGGGACCAAGCAGACTCAGAAGCGCGTCGCGCGTCAGGATTCCCGAGCGGGTCTGTCGCCCGAGGATTATGTCGCCAATGTTGCGGGTTGTACCCCACCGCACATCTCGCTCGGCACCAAGGCCGAATCCCTTATCCAGGCACCATTGACGGCCCCAGACTGGATGGCCCTGACCCGATCTGCAGAAGGCGGGCGAACCTTCCTTGACGCGATCATTCAGGGGTGAGACCTGCCACACTCCCAGATCGCGGGCCCGATCGTCGTCCAGGGCGAGCAGCAGATCGCCTTTCCTGTTGCGCACAGAAACGTCGCGTCCGGCGGGTGTGATGAGCAGCGCATTTTCCGGCGCGCCGCGAGCAAAAGCATACGCGACCGCGCCACCGGTCACGAACTCAGCAGGCCTGTTGCTGGCGACGAACCGCCGTGCAGACGGGCGAACCTCGCTAACACGCAGGTCACGGGCGAAGCGACTGACTGAACGGCCACGGTTCGCGGCAGATGCGACGCTCGCGCGGGCAGCCGCGTTCGCGGAGGCCGGGAGGGTCTTAGCTGCCGTGCTCCCCTTCATAGGCTCCGCCGAGCGTCTGCGGTCAGAGGCCACCGACCGATTCTCGCCGGCGCGTCCCTGACTGACCTTCTGCGACTGCCCACGTTGCTGGACCGCTGATCGACCTTTTGACGACGGAGCGGCGATCGGAGCTTTCTCAACCTTTCCGCTGCCTTGCCCCTTGCCCTGTCCGCCCTTCTCGGTCCCCTGCGCTTTCCCTTTTCCCTGTGCCTCGGAGCTCGTCACCGACACAGCCATGGCGAGCGGTAAGGCTATCATCAAAATCCAGGATCTCATTTTCATGGTTAGCACCCTCAGTCGAATGGGTCGCGTTCTGCGACCGACCCTTCGAGCGGGCAAGGAACTGGCCAGAATTGGGGACATGCAGCGTCTCCCCCGAATGACACTTCGCGCTCTGATTAGCGATTGATCGACGGAATTCGAAGTCCGGAATCGGCGCGGTAGTTGCGCCTGCGCCTCGTGACTCTTCGCCGACGGGTGATCAAATGAAGCCGCTCCCCCCTCTTTGCGCCTTCGCCGCAGTCGTGCTTGGCGCCTGCGTTAGCACCAACGCCGCGTTGATCGATCCCAGCGTTCACCTGGCTAGGACCTGCCCCAGTGCGATAAGGCTTTACACGACTCCCGATCGAGTCGGACACCCTTATCGCGAAGTAGCCATTCTCAATGCCAAGGGTGAATCCAACTGGTCGAACGAAGAGGACATGATAGAATCGATGCGCGACAAGGCGGCGGAGGTGGGCGCCAACGGCATCATATTGAAGGGAATCGACGAGCCGAGTGCTCTCACCAAGGTGATTGGACAGGTTGCGAAGACAGGTAGCCAGCGGAAGGGCAACGCGCTGGCGATTTACGTCCCGTCCGATTCGACGAGCACAGCGACCGTTTGCGCTGCGGCCGCCAAAAAGAGTTAAGGCTTCAGGCGCCCGAAGCGGGTTGTGCCTGAGACGGAGGAAGAGCGCCTTCCGCAGTCAGTAGCGCCTTCTTCACACCGGGCAGTCCACTGTAGCCTCCGATGGAGCCGTCGCTCATCACAACTCGATGGCATGGCACCACAACGGCCACTGGATTAGCTCCGCATGCTTGAGCCACTGCGCGCGTGGCTTTTGGGCGATTGATCGCCTGAGCAACGTCGAGATACGACCGTGTCGAGCCCGCCGGAATCGCGAGGAGCTGGTTCCAGACCTCGCGCTGAAAGTCGGTCCCCTGTAAATCGAGGGGAAGGACGTCATCCCCTGAAAATCGAGGGGAAGGACGTCATGGAAGTTGCGACCGGCAATTCGTTCCCGGACTGTGTCGAGCGCCCGTTTCAACGGCGCATCATCCCGCCGTATTTCCGCCTTCGGGAACCGCGCGCGCAGGTACTCCTCCGCGCCCGCCTCGGACTCGCGCAGGCTGACTGCGCATACGCCTTTGGCGGTCGTTGCGACGAGCACGCTTCCGAGCGGGCTCTCTCCAGTCGTGAATTGAATCTCCAAGCGCGGGTCCTCGCTGTTTGCTGCGTTCCTCCAAACTACCGCTCTCTTCTGCAACACTCCACACACATTAACGCCTGACCAATGAAATTATTTCGACCTGCCTCCGTTGTTACCCAGGCTCGCGTTTGCCAGGGCGGGTCGTGCCTCACGTGCTGGCCGTGACCGCACTCCAGCTCGGCGACCCAGTGTCGCTCCTCGTCCTGATGGAACCCTACGATCCTCCGCGGGATCGCCGGCTCAGGCGGCGTCGACACTTAGAATACCAATCGCGCCTTTCTGGCCGTGCCCGAACCCGTGATTGACGAACACGAATTCACCGGGAACGTCGGCGAGCATCTCGAATACCATTCCGCCACCGGGGGCAACACCAAAAGTCTGGACGCCGCGTAGCGGGAAGCCGGGCGGCGCACCCAGATAGACGGTGTCGAACTGCTCTCCGACGACGTGAAAATTGCACGGGTGCGTGGGGCCCGCATTTACCACGTAAAAGCGCACGCGGTCTCCGACCCGCACCTTGAGCGACGCGGTCATGTACTGCGTCGGTCGCCCGTTGAAGACGACGTAATCGGGCAGGGTCGCCAGCATCTTGGTGTAGTCGAACGGCATCACACCCGCTGTCGCCGCGCCAAGATAGTACTCGCTCTGCACCAGCACGAATTCCTTCGCCGGTGGCAACGGTGACGAAGGGTCCACGATTATCGCTCCGACCATTCCCGATCCGATGTGCATCAGCACCGGAGAGGTGCCGCAGTGGTAGAGAAACGCTCCGGGGTACTTTGCCCTGAAGGTGTACGAAATCGGCTGCCCCGGATTGACTGAGCGAAACGCGACTTTGGGATCTATCTGCGCCGTGTGAAAGTCCATCGAATGGGGGATGGACCCCTGATTGACGAGAGAGTGAAATCGACGGTGTCGCCCTGTCTTACGTGAACTATGGGCCCCGGAATATCGCCGTCGAATGTCCAGGCCGAGATGACGGTATCGTCCGAGATCCGGATCGGGACCTCCTGGGCGGTGAACTGAATCTTGAGGGTCCGTTCCCCGGATACCGGTGGCAGAGCAGGATCGTAAGTACGGAACGGAAGATTCGCGGTTTTCCCGGCCGCGGCTGCGGACGTCGATTGATGGACATTGGCGTGGCCACCGGTGTCGAGCTTGCTGTCGGCGTTGCGCACCGCGGTTGCAGGCCCCGCGGGTGGAGGTGTGGACGACCTCGAACCACCAGACGCTCCAGCGTTTTGCCCCGACTTGTCAATGTCGCACGCGCTCAGAGCGACGACTTGTCAATGTCGCACGCGCTCAGAGCGAACGGCGCAAGTGTGCCGAGCACGGATGACTTGAGGAGAAACTCCCGGCGCGATGTTGGACGCCTGGAGATTTCGGATAACGTTGGAATTGCATCTGTAGTCATTGCAACACCTCCGAATCGAGTCAAGGACTCCGGATAATGGTCAGGCGGGAATCAGATCCGCCCGGATGGGTTCGGCTGAAGGCGACACTGCTTTTGGAGCGGCCTTGTCCGGCTTGAATACCAGCATCGACATTTTGCCCGAATGCATTATTGCATCGGCGACACTGCCGCGCAGCATTCGGGCGACACCCCCGCGGCCGTGCGTCGCAATCGCGATCAGGTCGGCCTTCTCCCGGCTCGCAAAATCCCCGATCGCGCTCGCCACGTTCTCGCTGATGACAATGTCGGTCGTTACAGTCACGCCTCTGTGGCGGAGCCTCGTCGCGACGTAGGAGAGATACACCTGCGCCAGCGAGATGTCCTTGTCCCACCATGGCAGGCTGGAGTCGACGATCTCCTTCTGCGAGTAAGTGTGCGGGACCAGAACATTGAGCAGTATGACCTCCGACTCTTCCAGCCGTGCCAGCTCCAGCACCCGCGGCAAAATCTGCTCGGCGAGCGTCGATCCATCGAGCGGTACGACGATTCGATTAAAAGCACCCGTGACCTGCGGGTTCAGGTAACTGGAGGAAGGCTTGACCACCAGCACCGGGATCGTGGTGTGGCGGATCAGTGAATCGGTTACGCTCCCGAGCGAGAGCCGCGAAATGCCGTTACGTCCGTGGGTGCTCATTACAATCAGGTCGACGTCGTTGCGACGCGCGTAACCCTGAAGGACATCGCCGACGGGCCCGGCGTGCAGGTCGACGGTGATGTCAGCGCTTGAGACGCCCCTGCATTCGGCGGCCAGCGCATAGAGCTCAAAGCCCGGTCGCGCTCGCTGCTCATCACTTCGGGCGCGATCAAGGGGCTTTCGAAGGGCGCCGCTGCGAAAAAGGATCCGGTGGCGAGCACCCGCACCAGCAGCAATTTGGCTTCGGTCCGCTCCGCCAATCTGAGCGCGACCCGGATCGCCTCGCGGTCGAATCCGGAGCCGTCGGTCGGGACCATAATCACTTTGTACATATAAGACTCCTTCTCGCGGTTCACTTCGGTGTTTTGCAGGTTGTATTCTGGGAAGCAATCGTCAGTACGGCCGTTCCGACCACCGGCATTGTGCTCTCTATCCTCGCCGGTAGTCTGCAATTGTCATCGGTCAGGTGGATCCGGATGACACCCTCTCCTTTATAGTGTCGAGGGTCGCGCACGCGCATTTCGACCAGGATCACTTTCAGCTCACCCATCGGCGTCGGGATCACTTCGCGCCGAATTACGTTGATGGTCGTCGGATTCCGTGCGGCGTCGAAATGGCGATCGAAGCGGTACGTCGCTCCGGGTGTCATCGGCAGCGTACGGATGAAATACATGAACGACAGCTCGTCGAGCGGCGTGTTGCTCGGGCTCTGCCCCGTCTCACCTTTGACCGACTTCCACTGCTTCTCGTCGGGATAGAAGTCGACCGACTCGTCGTTGCGCGACAACGGGTTCTGCTCGTGCTTGAAGAAACGAAGCGACGACCCTCGAAGCGGATCGAACCACGATGAGCTGCGGCTGACCGCACTGAGAAACGCGATCCTGATTTTCGAATCGAAACGCAGGAGATATGTGCTCGTCCCGCGAACGTCGACCGGACCCTCGATCCACATTGTGGCGATTCCTACTTTGCCGCCGCCTTTTGCGACGGTGACTTCGTAGGTGAGCTTTTCGCCGAGGGAAAAGGGGAGCGCGATGCCTTCGGCGGGGATTCGACGGCTGGCGCAGAGTCCCATAACGGTTAGGGCAAGCAGATAGCGTGAAATCATGCTTCAAGGTGGCGCTGCTAAGTACAGCTATCTGTAGGGGGGCACGCGCGAGATGCGTAGGGGATTCCCTCAAAGAATCAGGGGGATTCCGAGCGGAAACTTCAGCCAGATTCCCGGAAGACTTGGGGTGAACGCCGACAGTTAGGATCACCCGGGATTCGTATCCTCAATGCGTACGGGAGCAACCGCATCCCACGAACTGAGGATATACAAATGAGAACGACCCTTCTGACGATTTCCGCGCTGGTTGCAGTGTCCGCCACCGCCGGCGCTCAAACGAGCTCCACGCGGCTTCGGATCGAACCAGGCAGCGAGCTCAGCATCGCCGGGACATCCAACGTCCACGACTTTCACTGCAAGACGAACAAGTTCAGCGCCTACATCGATGTGGATCCCGGCTACACAAAGGATCTGACCAAGGTTGCGCGTCCAATCGTGAGCGTGAACGTGATCATTGCCGTCAAGAGCCTGTCGTGCGGCAACAAGAAGATGGACGAGAACATGTACAGCACGCTTCAGGCTGATAAGAACCAGATCATCCGGTACAAGCTGAACGGCTATGACATCCTGAACGGCAGCGCCACCGCCTTCGCCGCCAAGACGACTGGAGTACTGACGATTCTCGGCAAGGAAAAGGTGGTTGCGATGAAAATCGACGCCGCGCGCCTGAATGACGGTAAGGCGACTGCCGAAGGTGAAGAGACCCTTCTCATGTCCGAGTTCGGAATCAAGCCGCCGAGCTTCATGTTCGGAACGATGAAGGTCGGAGACGAAGTGAAGGTCAAGTTCAACCTGAAGGTCGGGCCCGAGATGATTGCCCAGCTGTCAGCGGCGACGAACAAGTAAATGACCAACGCCTGCACGAAATACTTCCAACACGCATTCAACAGATCAATACAGGAGATGACAGTGACACGTTCTATCGTAGTTCTCAGTGCCCTGCTCGCGACGGTTGCATTCGCGCCTCGCTCGAGCGCCCAGGAACCCAGCAAGATGTCAGTCGGCATCGCAGTTCCAAAATCCACGACAACGGATACGGTCGAAACCGTCGTGCCGAAAATTGCGGTACCGGAGTCGGCTACCATCGACACCGCAAAGAAAATCGCCGGCGCAAAGGCGAAGAGGAGCTTCCTTTCGACCGCGCCCGGCATCGAGATGCAGAACTACCGCCCCGAAGACAAGCGCGGCATCAACGTCTTCGAGGCCCCGAAGGACGAGTCTGTTGCCTACGATGGATTCAAACTCCAGTGGGGCGCTGCCTTTACGCAGCAATTTCAGGGACTCGATCACAGCAACACCGCGGCTCCCGTCCTGGTCACCACGGCTGGCGTAACGACCAATACGAATCAGCTGATTCGTATCGGTCACGGCCCAAATAACGCGACCTATCGGTCACGGCCCAAATAACGCGACCGCCAATCTGTACCTGAACGGTCAGCTCGCACGCGGCATTCGTGTCGCGATGACCACCTACTCATCGGCTCGGCACCACAACGAGACGTGGGTGAAGGACGGCTACCTCCTCGTCGATGCTTCGCCTATCGATTGGGCGCCGCTCAACAACATCATGAAGTACGTGACGATCCGTGCCGGACACTTCGAGATCAACTACGGCGATGCTCACTTCCGTCGCAGTGACAACGGCAACTCGATCCGCAACGCGCTCGTCGGCAACTATATAATGGATGCCTTCACGACCGAGGTTGGTGGTGAGGTGTACGTCCGCGCCAACGGTTTCATGGCAATGGGCGGCGTAACGGGCGGCGAGAGCCGCGGGATGATCACCAATCCCCAGAGGCGAGCCCCGAGCTTCCTGACCAAGATCGGCTACGACAAGAAGTTCAGCGATGACTTCCGCTTCCGCCTGACCGGATCGACCTACGCCACCGCGAGCTCGGTGAGCAACACGCTCTTCAGCGGCGACAGAGCCGGATCCCGTTACTACGACGTGCTGCAGAACACCGCCTCGACTGAGGCCGCGCAGGCCTGGTCCGGCGCGATTCAGCCGGGTATGAGCAACAGCATTCACTCATACGTCATCAACCCGTTCGTCCAGTTCCACGGACTCGAGTTCTTCGGCAACATCGAGAGGGCAAGGGGCCGCGCGGCGACTGAAACAGCCAACCGCACCTGGAACCAGAACGTCGGAGAAGTCGTGTACCGCTTCCTTCCCGATCAGCGCCTCTACGTCGCTGCGCGTTACAACACGGTGAAAGGGCAGTTGACCGTCGGCACGCCTGACGTGTCTGTCAAGCGCTCACAGATCGGTGGTGGTTGGTTCCTCACCCCCAACCTGCTGACCAAGGTCGAGTACGTGAACCAGAAGTACCTCGACTTCCCGACGACCGACATTCGCAATGGCGGGAAGTTCAAAGGATTCATGGTCGAGGGCGTAGTAGCCTTCTAACCAGATTGCGTGGCGTCGCGGTCCGGAAAGCCGCGGCGTCACGCAAGTTGTTTTTTTGTGGGCCCGTCTCCGTCAGGCGAGCGGGAGACTGAACGACGCGGTCGTACCGTTGCCCGGCCTGCTCTCGACCCAGATTCTGCCCCCGTGCGCCTCAACGATTCCCTTCGCGATCGCGAGTCCAAGGCCCGCTCCCTGACGATCAGTCCGGGACGACTGCCAGTAGCGATCAAATACCCTGGGCAAATGATCGGCGGAGATTCCTTTGCCGGTGTCCAGCACGGAGATGGTGACCTCGTTTTCATCCCTCCGCGCGGCGACCACGATCTTCGATCCTTCGGGCGAAAACTTGATCGCGTTTCCGACCAGATTCGATAGCGTTTGCTGAATCCGCTCACGATCCGCCATGACCTTCGGCAGACCGACTTCGATCTGGAGATCGAGGCTAATGCTCTTCTCTTCCACGAGGGGTCGGAGAGTCTGCAGCGAATCCGTGAGCAGGACCGAGGGATCAACGGGCACTGTTGAGACGGCCAGATTGCCGACATCCAGACGATTTACATCGAGCAGATCCCTGATGAGCGCGTCCATCTGCTCGGCTGCTTGTGCAATCAGCTCGATGTTCTGATGTGTTTGGGCCCCGCCGTTTTCTGGGGCGCGCAGCAGTGTTCGGCTCAACATCTTCACGGCCGCGACCGCGACAGGATTCCGGAGGTCATGAGAGACGACGCCCACCATTTCGTCCCGGGCCCGCAAGCTGGCGCGGACCGCGTCGTGGAGCCTGGCGTTGTCCAGCGCTAGTGCCGCCAGGCGCGCGAGATCTTCGGCAAATCCGAGGTCGTCGCCGTCAAAGCCGCGCTTCGACCTGAAAAGCGTCAAAGCGCCGATAAGCTGGTCGCGGGCCACGAGTGGAAGGAACAGGGCGGACTGCGGGTTCATCGCTCTCACCGCTTTCATGTAGGCGGGGTTCGCGCTCGCGTCGAGTAGTCGAGCCGCGGCATTGGACTGCAACAACACGGGGGCCGGCTTTCCAAGAATTTCTGTCAGTGGATGGCTCTTCGGCGGAATCCGCGGTCCGGCCAGGCCGATCTCATCGAGTAATTCTTCGATGTCCGGATCAATGTGGGCAGCTGCGCCAGCCAGAAACCCGTTGCCGATTCTGTTTTCCAGGATGCAGCCATCGGCGA
>Ga0193735_1000242_pt1 | contig 17400 bp, 16 predicted proteins | sample U1m2metaG_FD_145080 | JGI IMG/M metagenome (GOLD analysis project Ga0193735, IMG submission 145080) | Soil microbial communities from a riparian zone of the East river system, Colorado, United States - U1m2 | ecosystem: Environmental > Terrestrial > Soil > Riparian zone | place: USA: East River... | reverse complement strand
TGTTAGCTCGGAGCGTGGCAGCGGCTGCGACCCAACGATGGCAGAGAGCTTATCATCAGGTTGAACCGGCCTCATGAAGGCGGGATTCGGTTTGCGCTTGGAAGTTTTCTTTTTGGTTTTCGGCATGCAGGCTGACTAACGTTTCGCTCGAAAGAGAGCAAGACTAAATTTTGGGCAAACTTAAATTTTTTATTGCCCGGCCATCCGGCGTACTGCGAGAACTGTCATGTCGTCCGGTGAAGTTTTCACTGAATTATCTGGGGCCGCGTACGCTAAAACTCCCTTGAGCAACGCCTCGGCGCTGGGCGCGGAGTGATCCAGCATTTTCTCCAGTTGCTGGGGAGTCGATCGATGGCGTTCGTCTTTTGTCCAGCTAAACAAGCCGTCTGTGTACAGAAGAAAAGCATCTCCTGGCTCAAGATCGACCGGCGTTTCGGAAAATTCCGATTGTTCGATTAAACCAAGCGGAGGCGCAATCGAGTGGACCGATTCCGTCTTGCCATTATGGCGGCTGACCAAAAGCGGGGGATGACCTGCGCCCACAACACTGGCACTTCCGGTTGCAGGGTCCACCGCCACACACATAGCTGTCATGAAAGAACGTGAGCCAAAGATACTGCGAAAGTCATGGTTCACAGCTTCCATCACGGCGGCCGGTGTATCCTGCTCGTCGTTGCCATGGTGGAAGAGAAGTTTTGCCAGCGTCGTAAGCAACGCCGCAGCGGCTCCGTGACCGGTGCCGTCTGCGATCCAGAATAAAATTCGGCCGTCTTTCATTCGCAGCCAGCCATAGATATCGCCGCCCACCTGGATGACTGGGCGATAACACGTCGCAACCTCCCAACCTGGCAAGGCCAGCGGTTTCTGCGGAATCAACGATTGCTGCGTTAAACGTGCAGCTGCCAGATCTCGCTCAAGATTACGGCGCCATTTCTCCAATTCATCATTCTGCCGCTCCAACTGTCGCCGCATGGAGCGGAGACGAAGCTGGGTCTCGATTCTGGCCCGTAATACCGCCGCATTGACTGGTTTTGTCACAAAATCATCCGCACCGGCCTGCAGACAAGACACCTCGCTTTCTTCACTTCCGTGGCCAGTCAACATGATGGTCGGAATTTGCGCGACTGCCGAATGCCGATCCGAGCGCAGCCGTTTTAACACCTCGGCGCCGTTTAATCCTGGCATATCGAAATCAAGCAACAGAAGTGAAGGCGGCTTGGCCTGAACGGCCTCCAGGGCTTCGGAGCCGTTCTTGGAGACCCGACACTCATAACCACTAGCGGTGAGCAATTGCGCAAGGACCCTGCGACTCATGGCGTCGTCGTCCACGACCAAAATTTCTGCATGGGATTTGTCAGACATCTCTTCTTTCGATTCGGATGAGACGCGCCAGGTCATTGTATTAGTTCCCTTGTTTCTTAACACATCCGTAGGGGGCTTCAGAAAAAAGTGATTTAATTCATTGGCAACGAATCGGACTCCGGATACGATTGCGAGAGTCTTTACAGTTATGAAATTTTCATTGTCGCTTGCGCTCCTTGCGGCCTTCTTGCTCGCCTCCTGTTCTGAAGAACCGCCACCGCCAACTACCCACCAAAGGCCGGCGAGGTATCCCGCCACCCAGACCGCGGAGTATCCGCCGCAGCAACAGCCGTTCAACCCGAACGGACCCGTTCAGCCCAGCGGTACGCCGCCCGTGGAGACGACAGCGGCGTCGCCTCCTCCCACGGCCGCGCCGCCGACAAAGGGTGCACCGACAAAGGTCGCGAAGGGAGATTATCCGTATGGAATTCCGGTGCCCGGCAAACCCCATCTGGTGGAGAGCCCTTATTCTCCTGGCAAATACATCGATGTAGAAGGATTCCCTCCGGGAACTGAAGTGAAGGATCCTTATACCGACAAGATCTTTCTTGTGCCGTAACGGCGGTGCTGCCCCGATATTTACCCGTTGCTCCGATGCTGGATCCTACATACCGGATGCTGGATTAGCGCAGCTTGACCTTTTTTCATCGAGCATCAAGCATCCGGCTTTCTTTCGTCTTCTATGGAGTTACGGGTAAAACGCGCCCCTCGAATTGACATCGAAATTACTGTACCGGGCGATAAAAGCATTTCGCATCGCGCGGTCATCGTCGCAGCATTGTCGAATGGGCTATGCACGTTGCACGGATTTCTTCCAAGCGAAGATTGCATGCACACCGTGAACGCCATGCGCGCACTCGGCATAAAAATCGAACAGCCCGAGCCGGCCACGCTGATCGTTCACGGAAAAAAACGGGTCCTTAATGCACCCAAAGAAGAAATCAACTGTGGCAATTCGGGTACCACGATGCGGCTGCTCGCCGGTCTGCTGGCCGGACAAACATTTGAAAGCCGGCTCGTTGGGGACGCGGGACTGTCGCGACGTCCGATGGACCGCGTGATCGCGCCGCTTTGTCAGATGGGCGCCAGTGTTGTTGCCGAAGGGCCAGACGACACGCCACCGCTGCGCATCCGCGGCGGTTCGCTGCGCGGAATTCATTACCGGCCACCTGTCGCAAGCGCACAGGTGAAAGGGGCTTTACTGCTGGCAGGCCTTTTTGCAAAGGGCAAGACCACCGTGGAAGAACTGTTGCCGACGCGAAACCATATGGAAAACATTTTCAATTATTTCCTGGTGCGAACGGCAGCTGAAGGTGATGGCAGTGTCACGACATTTGGCGACCAGGTTCCGGAATCGCGCGACTTCGCCATTCCAGGCGACATCTCGTCAGCAGCATTTTGGCTGGTTGCCGCTGCGGCGCAACGGAGAGGGCATCTGCTCGTCCGCGACGTCGGCCTGAATGACACGCGAACCGCGTTGCTTGCGGTCCTGCTCCGCATGGGTGCGCAGGTGCGTGAGGCGGTCGAGGATGTCGATCAGCTTGAACCGCGGGGGATTGTTGAGGTCACTGGTTTGCCGCTCAAAGGAACCGTAATCCAGGGTAAGGAGGTGCCCCAACTGATCGACGAACTGCCGATTTTGTCCGTTGCAGGCGCCCTGGCAAACGGCAAGACAATCGTTCGGCAGGCAGAGGAGTTACGGGTAAAAGAAACTGATCGCATCGCGGCAATCGCGCACAATCTGCGCGCCATGGGCGCTCAGGTGGCCGAACTGAGTGATGGGCTTGAAGTCTATGGGCCAGCGCCGCTGCACGGAGCGCGTGTAGCAAGCTTCGGTGACCATCGCATCGCCATGGCGTTTGCCATCGCGGGTCTTTTCGCCGATGGCGAAACTATTGTTCAGGATGCGGAGTGCATTCGTGAGTCTTATCCAGGATTTGAAGGAGTGCTCGAAGAGTTCACGAATCCGAAACGGATGCAGATCAGCACCCCCGTGATCGGTTCACTTTCTCCCACTCCTCCAGAGGCAACCTAACGTAGTAGCACCCGCGCATTAAGGCGCGTTGCATTGCCGCGCAATGCGCGGCTAAACTGGGACCCGGCGTTTTATGCACTCTTCTCAGCGAGATTTTCATCGAGTAGTCGCGATTGATGGCCCAGCTGCCTCTGGTAAAAGTAGTGTCGCGCGAGCGCTCGCGCGCCGGCTCGGCTTTGTCTACGTCAACTCGGGCGCGATTTACCGAGCGATCACCTGGTATCTTTTAAACAAAGATATCCATACAGACGATACCCAACGCGTCGCGCAGGCTCTACAGTCAGCAGCAATTACCTGCCGCATTCAGGACAGCGAGTCACGCATCCTCGTCAATGAGATCGATCCCGAGGATCATTTGCGCGATGATCGTGTGAACGAAAGCGTTGCCCACGTCAGCAGGCTGCTGCTGGTCCGCCAAATTGTCGGGCAGAAACTGCATGAGTATGCACGCAGCCACGATGTCGTGGTGGAAGGACGGGATATTGGCTCTGTCGTATTCCCTGAGACGCCACATAAGTTTTACGTTGATGCTTCGCGGGAGGTGCGTCTCCGGCGTCGTGCCGCACAAGGTGAACGCGACGCCATCACCCTGCGTGATCAGGCCGATCTTTCGCGATCTGTCTCACCGCTCGTCACCGCAAAGGACGCCTATGTCATCGATACATCGCATTTGACCATCGAAAAAGTTGTCTGCGAGATTCTTGTCCGACTCAAAGAAATGGGCCTGCAGACCTAGCGACTTAAACACTTAGCGGTTTAGAGATTGATCTGAAACAAGTCGCTAAATCACTAAATCGTTCACTCGTTAAATGAGCTTCTATTACTGGGTTGGATATCACTTTTCTCGTCTAGCCGGGCGATTGTTTTTTCGGCTTCGTGTAATTCATCGGGAGCGAATGATTCAGAGCGGGCCTGCGATTTTGGCAATGAATCACCAGAGTTATCTCGATCCGCTCCTTGCAGGGATTACGAGCGATCGAGCGATTTACTTTCTGGCTAGGCGAACGTTGTTAGACGTGCCGATCCTCGGTTGGCTTTTGCCAAAGCTGAATGTGATCCCAGTTAATCAAGAAGGCGTCGATCGCAGCGCCATTAAGGCCGTGATTCGCATTTTGAACGCCGGTCACGCCGTGCTGATTTTCCCTGAAGGCTCGCGCACTCTCGACGGTAACTTGCAGCCGGCCGAGCCCGGATTGGGCTTGATGATTGCAAAAACACTCGCGCCGGTTGTCCCGATGCGAATTTTTGGGGCGCACGAAGCCCTGCCACGCGGCGGTGGTGGTTTGCACTTTGTCCCAATTACGATCGTCATCGGAGAACCGATCTCATTTACCGCCGCCGACCTTGGCTTGCCGGGAAAAAATCTCTACCAGCAATTAAGCCAGCGCGTAATGGATGCAATTGCGTCACTGCGTCTGGAGTGACGAGCGCAGGCTCCTTTAATTCGAATGAAATAGTCTTTATGCTAAACCGGCTAGGTGGCAATCGATTCAGAATTCGGGCGCGACCATTGCCGCATTGCGCGGGTGAGACTGGAACCGATACTATAATGTGAATTCGCCGCAGCCGGCTACGAAAAGGGATCGGTCCTCCCAAGCCTCAAAGAGCGCTATTGTAGTGATGCTCGTGGTTATCGGAACGCTCGCCTCATTGGCTATCTTCGCTAATGTCCAACGCTTTCGGCGTGGCGACGTGGAGACAGTCGTCGTGAGACCGCCAATATCCCCAACACCACAGAGTAACCCCCAAGGCGCTAATTAGGTGCGTCCTCGTTGTTCGGCGAATTCCCCGTTTGTCCTGCGAGGTCCCGGGCGTATTGGAGGGTATCGATGGAATCGACGTTCTTGTCTCGCCGGATTGCCTTGATCCTCGGAAAACGCAGTGCCAGCCCACTCGCGTGACGCGTGCTGGCCTGGATTGAATTGAATGCGACCTCTAGAACCACATTCGGTTTCACTTTACGATAACGGCCAAGATCGGCGATCGTGTTCTGCTTAAAGTGCTCGGTCAACTCAGCAATCTCCTCGTCTGTCAATCCGCTGTAAGCTTTGCCAATCGGCAAAAGGTCGCCAGTCGCTTCATCGCGCACCGCGAATGTGTAATCGCTTAAAACATTATTACGCTTGCCATGGCCAAGCTCAGCCGCGACAACCACCACATCCAGCGTCGCCAACTCTTTCTTCAGCTTAAACCAAAACATTCCGCGTGTGCCAGGCAGATAATAACTTTCCGGGTCTTTGATCATCAGACCTTCATTCAATCGCCGGCGAGCCTGTTGAAACGCTTGTTCGATCTCCGCAGCAGAATGAGCCGAGGTTAGTTTCGCAATTTGAAATTGCGACGGTAATCCAATCTTTCCGAGATGTCTTCGCCGTTCGCGCAATGGAATTGTTAGCAGTGACTGCCCATTCAGCCAGAGAAGGTCGAACACCACAAACGCGACCGGCACGTCCGCTGCCGCACGCGCGAACAAATCTTCACCGTCGCTCTTGCGACCGAGCCGCCTTTGCAGGTCGAAGAACGTAAGCCTTCGACCTTCCTCGAAAGCGATGATCTCCCCATCGATAATCAACTCTTCGTCCAAGTTCCTGGCCTGTTCAGCCAATTCTGGAAATTGCCCGGTGATGCGCCGCAAATCGCGAGAAAAGATTTCAACCCGTTCTGAACTGCGATGAAGCTGCGCGCGGATACCATCAAACTTATCCTCCAAATAAACTGCGGTTACGGTTGATGACGCCGGGTTGCGATCGGCATCCGCCACAACAAACCGTTCCCACACGGCTTCGGCGCTCGGCTGAGGAGTTGCAAGCATGGACTTGACCGGACGAAAGATCGACAGCTCCGCCCGCTGCAGTTCCTCGCGCGCGGCCAGGGCTGCCGTTTGACCGATGTCGCCTAACAACATGTTGGCTCCTCTTACCTGGTCGAGTGCAACGTCAAATGCCTTTGCTACCGCTTCCTCGACCAAACCCTCGCGCAATCCGATGCGCAAATCGCCGGTCAAAATTTTGACGACGTACTGACCTTCGCGTCCTGAAAGGGTGGAGAATTGGTTTTGCAGCAACTTCGCCTTGGCGCCGATGCCGCGCGCAAAGTGGAGATTTTCGAACAATTGGCGCGATTCGCGGAGGCTGAACGGCTGCGGCGTAGTTCGCCCATCGAGAACTTCGAACGCACTCTTGCCGGCATCTCCATGCGCGCCGGCGACGCGATGAAGCTCCGCATCGTCGATGCTCGTGGCGGCTTGCAACGCGCGGAAGATGACAGCCCAGCCAATCTGCAATGTGCGCAAATCGCATTGGGCAAACGCTCTTCCGGTGAAGTAGAGAGCCGCGATCGGAAGTTGCTCGCTCGTCAGGCCGCGAAAGTAATCGGCAAGCAACCGGATTTTTTCCAGTTTTGCGGGAGTCGCAGCGATGGCTTCACCAATATTCGCAAACGTGAGAAATTCCGATGGGATATGGGACGCGTCATTCGGAAACGGGCCTTCAGTTGATTCTGCAGTATGCGACACGCGCGCATTCGGAGGGACAGGCCGCGTGCCATCCGCAGCAGGCAGGTGCAGTTCCATTTGGTTTTCTTCGCTCAACGCCCAGGCCTCTACGCCACGCGCCCGTAAATCGCGGGCAAACGCAGCGGCGAAACCATGGAGCGTAAGCACTCGCGTGGGCTGTACGAGTTCAACGTAGCGGATCAAATCGTCATAATCCGCATGATCCGAGAGAGGAAATGCTGCGTCGACTTGGTACCGATAAACCGCGTTTGGGTCGATGGCCCAGCCACTCATCATCGCCACGCGCTTCTGTGGAATTCTTTCCAACATGTGCGACCGATTCGCGCTGGGTGGACAGATGAGGACTCTTCCCGCAACATCGTTCGGGTTGTAACGCACGTATTTGCAAAAGGATTGACCGAACTGCTCATAGATGCGCGTCATCCGATAAACGGAGCCATGCAGCATGGGAGTCAGCCCGGCTCCATCAAGCGAACAGAGTATTTCCTGGGCTTTGCCTAACGAGTAACCCAAAAGCACGGCCACGTTGCCAGCGTCAATTGTTTCACGGCAAAATGAGATCATTTGATCAATGACTTGTTCCGTTGGCGGAAATCGGTAGCGCGGCAGCCCAAATGTGGTTTCCATGATGAGGGTTTCGGCGTGGCGCCATTGCGCTTGTTCAGCGGACTTTCCCGGACGCAGTTTGAAATCCCCTGTGTACAGCAGTGTTTCGTCACCGAGGGAGAGAAAACATTGCGCCGAACCAAAGATGTGTCCGGCGGGCAGTAGCGTAACATCGACGCTATGCACGGTTCGTTCCCCACCGAATGGCAGAACGTGTTCGATGCGATGACCCGGCAGCCGACTTTGAAGCAAACGTGCTGTCGGCTCGGAAATGATAATTTCCTGGTGAGGCGCAATGTGGTCGCTGTGCGCGTGCGAAACAAAAGCCAAACGCTTTGCGTCAAAAGGATCCAGCCAGAGGTCCTGTTTCGGCAGGTAAACGCCGCGTTCGTAACGAACTTCAATCATGAAAAGCGAACTTAGTTTCAAACTTTCGCTAGTTCCATAGGGGCGATGAGATATGTGGTTGCACATTGACACCCAATTCAAAACCGGCCTTTATTACGTAAATGAGGTTTGCCATCGCACTTTGGGTTTTGGCCCTTTTTGCCTTCATCGCTTCCGGCAAGCCTGCGCCCGTCGAACCGAGAATCGTGGCAAAAGTGACGCCTCTCCCGGTCGCCTTAGACAAGGATTTCGAGTTTCGAAAGACGAAGCTTTTCATCCTAAGTAACAAGCCATCAAGAGCAGGTCAGAGCGGACGACAGTCAACGAGCTCAATTAACAAGAAGTCCAATTCGCCGGGCCAAAAGTCTGCGACGCTTCAGGACGTTCCGATTACATTTGAGCGCCAATACCGAATGTTCGGCGCTGTGACGTCGCTCGATGCACATCAGCGGTTCGGTAATTACTTCGATTTTTTTTGGCGGGCCAAACGACCCTCAGATGTCACGGTGCGTTTGGAATATCGTCAGGAACAATTGCACGAGCACGTCCAGGCACAGGAGATTTCATACCAAAACGTGCATGGGACTCATAAGACGGAATTCAAGGTTATTGGAGACGATTACTTCGACGACGGCGAGGTTATTGCCTGGCGCTGCCTCTTGATCTCAAACGGCCGGATCGTGGCGGAAAATCGTTCGTTCATGTGGCAGTAATATTGGACAGCGGTGGCCGGCTGCTTTCTTGCTCATTAGCGTCCCAGGGCGACGCTTCATTAATGCGGCCCTTCGCGCCCTGTGGTTCGAATCAATTCCTGGAACTTCTGGCCTCCCGTGAGGTTTGACAGCATGCCTTTTGGACTAGTATCCTTTAAGGAGCTAACCGTGGATTCATCTATTCAAGTAGGGGTAAGAGGCCCGACCATATGGGTGAAAGTCGAGGGGAAGGGTAGTTTTCTCAATAGCGGCAACCTCAAGGAGTTCGCGCGCGAGATGTTGGACCGCGGCTATCGCGAATTTGTCGTGGATTTAGCAGATTGCGCCATGATGGATTCAACATTCATGGGAACGATGGCCAGTGTGGCCTTGCGGCTGAAAGAACTCGGTCACGGTCACCTTCACATCGTTCACTGCGGGAATCGCAGCCAGGAGCTTCTTTCTGGACTAGGCCTCGATCAAATCTTTGATATTCATACTAACGGAGCGCGCACGCCGGAATGCGGAGCCCTCGAGCAAACTCCGGAAGACAAGTCGCGAGAGGCCCAAAAAAAGGAGCAGGCAGAAACGATGCTGGAAGCCCACGAGGCACTTTGCGAGGTGGCACCGGAAAATCGCTTTCGATTTAAGGACGTTCTCGATTTCTTAAGACAAGACCTTCATCGCGAGACGCCTTCGAAGTAAGCTGGCCCTTGCACAATGTGGCCGACTGTTCTCCTCGGACTGCTTGTCGCGTCCATTGCCGGATGGATTGCCACGAGCTATCTCCAGAGACAGCGGATTCGCAAGCTAGAGCGGTCGCATGAGGAAATCCAAGTCGAGGAGACGCTCGTTTTCGATTTCCTGCACGGACTTGGCGAAGCCTTTCGAGAGACGATTCGACCTCAGGAACTTCACCGGCTCATCGTCGAGGGGGCCACGCGCATTCTCGACGCGCATGGCGGCGCGCTTTATGTAACGGATCGGACTGGCGGAAAGCTCACGCCAGCTTTCATCTCCAAAGGCTGCCCGCCGTTAGTCGATATTCCGACGAACATTTTGCAACAAGCGGCCGCCTCTCCCAGCGCTGTTGAGGGGTTCTTACGGCTGCATACAGTTACCCCGGGCAAAGGTCTGGTCGGCCGCGTCTGGCAAACAGGCCAATCCGTTTGCTTGGACGAATTCTCCGAGGCCCCAGAGTTGGCGAAGTTACGCGACAGCGCATTTGGGAGTGGATCCATCATGGCGGCAGCGCTCCGGTATGGAGATCAAGATCTGGGTGTCTTGGCGCTTGCCAATGGCCCGATGGGTGCACCGTTTTCGCAGGGAGACTTCGTCGTCTTTAAATCGATCGCTGAGCAATCTGCCTTCGCGCTCTACAACGCCATCATTTATTCGATGGCCAACGAAAAGAAACGGCTGGATCACGATCTTGAGATTGCACGGGACATTCAGCGGATTTTGCTCCCCTCGGAGGCGCCGGCCATTGATGGATTTCAGATCAGCGGCATGAATGTGCCGGCCCGCCAGGTGAGCGGCGACTATTTCGATTACATCCAAGTAGATGACGAACGGCTTGGCGTGGCGATCGCGGACGTTTCAGGCAAAGGTGTCCCGGCATCGCTCATCATGGCGATCTGCCGCAGTGTGTTGCGCGCTGAGGCGGCGCGGAACCCTTCTCCGGCGGATGTCTTACGCAAAGTGAATCGTCAGCTCTACCCCGATATCAAGGAAGACATGTTCATCAGCATGGCCTATCTGATTCTGGCTCAGCAGCGGAACGACATTACCCTCGCTCGCGCCGGACACGACGCTCCGCTCCTGTATCAGCGACGATCGGAGACTGTTGCGCCAGTAAAATCGCCGGGGATGGTCGTCGGAATTGACAGCGGGAGCGTGTTTGATAGGCTTACTGTTGACTTCGCCGTCTCCCTCGAGCGCGATGATTGCCTCGTCCTCTACACCGACGGTGTGACCGAAGCGCTTAATACCGAAGGAGATGAATTCGGCGTCGACCGCCTGATGCAGTCGGTTCGCTCCAGCGCGAAAGATGGTGCCCAAGCGATTGTAAAGAAAATCACCCAAGACGTGCGCGACTTTAGCGGCCCGGCACCTCAAAATGATGACATGACGTTGATTGCGATTCGCAAAACATGAAAAAAATTCCCGTTGCTGAACAAGACAAAGAAATGACGGAATCACGCCCGGCAAAACATACGCCTCTACCTAAAGCGCCCGAGGGTAGACGCGAGGAATCCGAGACGGAAGATCCAATGGCCGGCTTACAAGCAGATCTAGACCGGTTCCGCGATCTCGCGCTACGCAGCCAGGCGGACTTTGAGAATTACAAAAAGCGCTGCGCGCGCGAAAAGGAAGAAGCAATCAAGTACGCCAACAACTCGTTACTCCAGCGATTGGTCGCAATTATCGATAATTTTGAGCTTGGTCTCGCAGCCGCGAAAGAGCAGGGACAACAATCCCCGATTTATTCCGGAATGGTTCTCGTCCAGAAACAACTGAACGATTTGCTCGCCGAAAATGGGCTGCAACCGATCGAAGCCGAAGGCAAACCATTCGATCCAAACCTGCACGAAGCAATCGCACACGAGCCGAGCGATCAAGTTCCCGAAGGGACCGTGCTGCGCCAGGTCAGTCGTGGTTATCGAATTAAAGACCGATTGCTTCGGCCTGCGAAAGTTGTGGTTTCCAGCGGGCCGGCAAAAAAGTGAGCCTGCTTGCTTGCTGCGCCTCTCAATCGCATAGGTCACGCACGACTTGTCGGCCACATGGCAACTGAGAAACGCGATTACTATGAAGTGCTGGGCGTTGGGCGAAGCGCCACCGATGAGGAGGTGAAACGCGCCTACCGGAAACTCGCGGTCAAGTTTCACCCTGACAAAAATCCGGACGACCCGCACGCAGAAGAAAAGTTCAAGGAGTTAGGTGAAGCGTACGATGTCCTGATGGATCCGGACAAGCGCGCGGCCTACGATCGCTTTGGTCACGCGGCGTTCGGTCCGGGCGGCGTCGGATTTGGACGCGGTGCTTTCCATGATCCGTTCGAGATTTTCCGCGAGGTTTTCGGCGGCGGATTTGGCGGTGGAATCTTCGAGACGTTCTTCGGCGGTGGCGGTGGCGCGCGCACGGAAGATCGACGCCGCGGCTCAGATTTGCGCTATGACATGGAAATCAACCTGGAGGAGGCAGCTTTTGGAGTAGAAAAGCAGATTGAGATCTCGAAACTGGACACATGCGATAAATGCCAGGGCAGCGGCGCTGAACCGGGCTCGCGCAGGATCAGCTGTTCCACTTGCGGTGGCCGTGGTCAGGTCGTCAGTTCGCGTGGTTTTTTTCACATTTCGCAGACATGTCCCCGATGTCACGGAGCCGGCGAGATCATTGAAAAGCCGTGCCAGAAATGCCGTGGCGAGGGGCGCATAGAAAAATTGAGCCGAATCAAGTTGCAAATTCCCGCTGGAATCAGTGAAGGCACCCGACTGCGATCGTTAGGCAATGGCGAGGCCGGCATTGGTAGCGGTCCGCCAGGCGATCTTTACGTAGTCATTCACGTCAAGGAACACAAGATATTTCAGCGTGAAAGTGATGATCTGTATTGCGGGGTGCCAATTCCATTTTCCGTTGCGGCCTTAGGCGGCGAGATTGATGTGCCGACTTTGGAAGGCAAAGCGCATCTCAAAGTGCCAGCGGGCACGCAAAGTGGAGAAGTTTTCAAACTCCGCGGGAAAGGCATCGTGAACGTCAACGGCCGCAGACATGGTGATTTGTTCGCGCGTCTCATTGTCGAAGTACCGTCGCACTTGAACGCGGAGCAGCGTCGCAAGCTCGAAGAATTTGCAGCGGTTTGCGGCGACGAAAACACTCCAATGCGCAAAAGTTTCTTCGAGCGCGCGAAGGAATTCTTCAAGTAAGCGGCGGAGATTCCGTGGTTCGCAAAAGCGTCAAATTAATCGAATGCCCACGTGATGCCTGGCAGGGTCTTAACCGGCAAATCCCGACAGAACTGAAGGCGCGCTATCTCCGCGCGCTGATAACGGCTGGGTTCAAGCACATCGATGCTGTAAGTTTTGTCTCTCCTAAAGCCGTCCCGCAAATGGCCGATAGCGAGAACGTGTTGGAGCAAATCGATCGGCCTGACGACGTCGAAATCATCGGCATTGTGGTGAATGAGAAAGGCGCCGAGCGCGCCACAGCAGTAAAAGAAGTTACGACTCTGGGTTACCCTTGTTCCATCTCTGAGACCTTTCTGCGCAAAAATCAAAACCAGACACCCGAAGATTGCTACACAGTGCTGGAATCGATCAAAGGCAAAGCTGACAACGCGAGGCTTGGCGTCGTTGCCTACATTTCGATGGCGTTCGGGAATCCATACGGCGATCCATGGAGTGCAGATGAGGTGTGCGAAGCAATAGAGAAACTGGCCGCGATTGGTATCCGGTCCATTTCGCTGGCAGACACCGTTGGAGTTGCTGGCCCTGATCTGATTCACAGCATGGTCCAGTCAATCACGAAGCAACACGCCGATTATGACATCGGCGTGCATCTTCACAGCGCACCCGATACAGCCGCAGCAAAAGTGCTGGCAGCCTACGATGCGGGTTGCCGTCGTTTTGATTCTGCTATGGGCGGTCTTGGCGGATGTCCATTCGCGCAAGATGCGTTGGTCGGAAATATTCCCACCGAAAGCGTGCTCGCAGCTCTTCAAACGCGAGGCATGGAGCTGCCGATATGCGAATCACTAGACAGCTTGCTGGCGCTAAATTCCGAAATCGCCTCGAGCTACGTATAGGGAAATAAGTCCCGTAGCTTTCATGCATCGCTTCTACATCGCGCCGGAAACTTGGAACTCGGTTGCGCCGATGTTGAGCGGATCGGAAGCGCACCACGCGCGCGAAGTCCTGCGCATGAAAGCAGGGGAGAAGCTAGTTTTGTTCAATGGGCAAGGACGCGAAATTACCGCGGAAATTGTCGATCTTAGCGGGGCCGAAATCAGATTGCGAAAATTGCAGGAAGCTGAAACGCAGCCGCTGCAATGCCGGATTGTCCTCGGACAAGCCATTCCAAAAGGGAAAAGCATGGAGCTGATCGTGCAAAAGGCGGTTGAGATCGGGGCAGCCGAAATTGCGCCGATCATTTCCGACCGCACTATTGTGCAGGTGGATTCCGAAAGCGCCACGCAAAAACAGTCGAAATGGCGGCAGAGCGCGATTGAAGCGTCTAAGCAAAGCGGTCAGAACTGGCTGCCGCGTGTGCACACGCCGAGAAGATTAACAGAATTATTTTCTATGGCTTCGGAGGAATCATTCGATCTTCGGCTGATTGGATCGCTCCAGCCTGACGCGCAACACCTCAAGAAGATCCTGGCAGATTATTCTAGAGAACATGAACTCCGCCCTCGTAGCGTGCTGATGCTTATTGGGCCCGAAGGCGATTTTACACCCGCAGAACTTTCGCTCGCGCGTCGCCATGGCTGTCAGCCGATCACGCTGGGGCCAATCATTCTGCGCGTAGAAACGGCGGCAATCTATTGCTTGAGCATTCTCTCCTACGAATTACTGATTTAATCGCCGTGGACGGCCGCTTGCCCGATCGGCGTTCGGTATCGCCAAGAGAAAAGCGGCGATCGCGAAGGCGTGATCGGTCCGAGCCGGACTGCATTAGCACGCGATGTGGACGCTCTGCCAGATTTATTATGGATTAGTCAGCCACCGCTGCTTCAACGGCAGATTCGTCCGGAAGATTTGTTGCAGGCGCCCGGTCCGGCGGCGCGGCTTGGATTGAAGTGATTGTAAATTGAGTGGCATCGTCGTCTTTGTTCAGAGAGACGGTTTGGCCGACTTCACGACCGAGCAGCGCCTGTCCAATCGCCGTCTGATACGAAATGATGTGGCGATCGGGATTACCGTCCCACGCGCCGAGGATCGTGTACGTTTCTTCCTTGTTTGTCTCCGAGTTGCGCAGTGTCACGATTGTTCCGATGGAAACGCGCGACGTGTCGGGATTCTCAAAGGAAGTCCCGCGTGCGTTGTGCAGCATTTGTTCGAGCTCTGCCTTGCGCCGCATGAGGACGCTTTGCATTTGCTTAGCCGCTTTAAATTCAAAATTCTCGCTCAGATCGCCATACGACCTGGCGAGCGCGATCTCCCTGCTGTTCTCTGGAATTTTTGTTTTGAGGAGCTCTTCGTATTCGGCCTCGCGTTTTTCCAAGCTGCTCCAGGAAACGATAAGTGGGGCAGCCTTTTCCTGTGGTTGCGCGCCTGTGATCACGCTTTCCAGCTCTGGATAGACTTTCACGATCCGCGCCAATAAGGAGCGTTTCGTCAACTCGTCAAAGAGCGGGCTCAACTGGAGCCGCCGCATCGCATCGCGCGCAAGACCGACATCTGCGTTTGTAAAAATTTCGCCAAGCAATTGGCGGTCGTCGACCAGGGCGCGCTGTAACTTGCTGGCGCGACTGGGAGCGTTGTGCTGTTCGCGTTCCAACGCAGACAAAATTGCACTGAGTAAATCTGGCGTGATGAGCTCACGCCAGCTTTCCCGTTCACTACATAACCAGGCGAGCATTTCGCTCGTGGCCGAATGTTCGCGAATGCTTCGTTCCAGCACTGCCCGAAGCTCGGCATGCTGGCCGGCTTCGCTTAAGAGGCGCGGAATTTGTGCGACCATGCGGCCGTGACTGCCTTGCATCCAATTTAAGGCGCGATCCGTCCAGCGCGGACCAAGCGCCGACGGCAACGCTTGCAAGATTTTTTTCTCTTTTGCCGCAGGCAATTTGGGCAGGATTGATGTTAAACGGTTTTCTTCCTCGAGAATTAGCTTTGAAAGGGTCAAACCGATATGGGTCGTGTGCAGAGACGGAACGCGTCCAAGCAAATCGTCCCGCGCAATGATGAAGTCGAACGCGAGCTCAGGATGCATTTTCTGGTTGCGCACTGCCGTGTTCTCGATGGCGACAAGGATGGGTTGAAGCTGTTTTTCAGGCTCCTTGAATTGCTCGTGAAATTTTATGATCTGCTCGAAGGCCGCGATTTGTTCTTTTGGCTGTCGCGCTTTGTTGAAAGCAGCGATCAGCTCCTCAGCGTGTGATACGCCTTCGCCGCGAATTTGGATCGGCTCGGTTTTTTTTGCGGGGATAGAAAAAGCGCCACTCGCCTTTAGTGCCTTCTTGGTTGATTCCCACCAGCGTTTCCATTCCGCGTCGGTGAAGACATCGCCTATCAGCCACTCACCAATCTCCTGGGTGGTAGCTTTGCCGTCCAAACTTTCCACAATATTTCGGACCACTGCGACAGGGTCCTCCCTTGCCAAATTCCTAATCCCGGCAAGGTCCGTCGCCTTGCGGGCAAGAAAATGCTCAGGCGCGAGAGGCTTAAGATTCTCCGCCGCGTACTGAACCTGCATGGCATGGGACTTTTTGCTGGCGAAATCGATTTCAATCTGATTGAGGAGCAGGTTCCATTCGCGTACACGGCCGAATCCCCAACTTTTATGGAGACAAAATGTGCCCGGCCTTAGTTTTTCCAGTTGCCCGGCGGCTTTGGAGGTGAGCTTTCCCGATTCGACAAGCTTTTCTAGTTCAGGGTCCATTAATCGGACATACAGGTCCTTTATGACGTATAGGCCGCATGGGCGTTTAGCGCAATTTGCGATTGCCGCGCGCCTCGCGGCATGAAAACCTGCCCGCGGTGACGACGAGCATCTGGTTTTGGATTGCGTTTCACATCGGCGTCTTCATTGCAATCGGAATCGACCTAGCCACCTTCAAGCGCCGTGGTCGGGAACTAAGCATACGCGCTGCGTTTCGTCGGACGGCGATCTGGGTCATCGTATCGCTTGCATTTAACGCCCTCGTCTGGCGAATCAAAGGACCACATCACGCCCTCGATTTTCTTACAGGGTATCTCATCGAGTATTCGCTGAGCATGGATAATATTTTTGTGTTTGTGTTGATTTTCGCGCATTTTCGCGTTCCTCCGCTCGCACAACGCCGCGTTTTGGTGTGGGGAATTGTTGGAGCACTCGTCATGCGCGGGACCATGATTTGGTGCGGTATCGCGCTGGTGCAACGCTTTCATTTCGTTCTGTATCTTTTCGGTCTCTTTTTGCTCATCACCGCAGCCCGCATGTTTTCTAAGAAACATCCAGCTCGCGATTTCACAGAGGGTTGGGTATTGCGTACCTGCCGTCGGATCCTTCCGATTACGCGCGAATTCCATGCCGAACACTTTCATGTGCGCGTCGATGGCCGCTGGATGTTTACCCCGCTCGCTCTGACCATGATCGTGATCGAGGTCACGGACCTGATCTTTGCCGTCGATTCGATACCCGCGATCTTCGCAATTACGCGTGACCCGTTCATTGTTTATACATCCAATATTTGCGCGATTCTCGGCTTGCGGTCCCTCTACTTTCTCCTCGCCGGGTTGATGGATCGTTTCATTTACTTGAGAACAGGACTTGCATTTCTGCTCGCCTTTGTCGGGATCAAGATGATGATCGCGGATTATTTGCCGGTGCCGAGGGTCCTCGCTCTGGCAGTCATCGCGCTCATTCTCACGGTCACCATAGTTATTTCGATGATGAAGACGCAGAACCTCGCTGCAGCCGAAGACCGAAAATAAAGTGTTGCTTTCGCTGTTTGGAATTATTTAACTGATCTGGAGCGCCTATGAAAACCATCCTTTCCCTCGCAGCGGTCGCTGGCCTTGCCAGCGGAGCCTTGGCCGATATTCAAGATCCGCCTTCGAATGATTATGGGCCAACGCGCAAGCTCGGTCGCGGTCTTT
>Ga0193735_1000241_pt1 | contig 17429 bp, 13 predicted proteins | sample U1m2metaG_FD_145080 | JGI IMG/M metagenome (GOLD analysis project Ga0193735, IMG submission 145080) | Soil microbial communities from a riparian zone of the East river system, Colorado, United States - U1m2 | ecosystem: Environmental > Terrestrial > Soil > Riparian zone | place: USA: East River... | reverse complement strand
GCCGCTGTTGGGTGGCGGGGGCATCTTGAAATCGAAAACGCTGACACCGAAGCGTTGTTTTCCGTCATAAGTGCGACCGTCGCTCGAACCGATCATCACCCGCTTTTTAGTCCGCTTTTCGCGTCCCAGATAAATCATCGTGTGCGTTATCGGCGGGTCGCGATCGATGTTATAGGTGCCGCTCCAAAAAAGCAGATCGCCTGGCTTAAGCGCATCGAACTCGAAAGAATCTTCGTGGCGGCTCAAGACTGCGTTGAAATTTCCCGCCTTACGCACCCAGACATATTGCTGGCTCGAATCGCGCGGCACGTCTTTGAAGCCGTTTTCGGTCAGAAGATAATAAATGAACCCGGAGCAATCCATGCCGCCGTTTGCGGGATCGGCTGAGCCGTATGTATAACCGAGATTCTGCTTTGTCAGCTCGAGGCCGGCATCGAGAATTTGGCGAACTTTCGATGAATAGCTGTCGTAACCTGAAATCTCATCAGGCGAAAGAGTCACATTGGGCGCGCCTCTTTTTTCTGCACCGGGACGCGGAGAACGCGAAGGGCTGGGAGTTTCAGATGGACTTGGGGCCGGGCTTTCTTCGGGAGTCGCTGTTGGCGTGGGAGACGCTTTTTTGCGCTTTGATTTTGTCCTTGGCGTGGCAGTCGGAGACGGAGTCGGTGAAATCTTCTTGTGTTTCGGCGAAGCTGTAGGCGAAGGGCTGGGTGTCGTTTTCTTTGCCGAGCGTTTCCGATGCTTGCGCGTCGGAGTCGGCGTTGCTGTCGGCGCAAGAATCTTTTTGATCTTTGTGCCTAACGAGTCTTCGGCAGCCTTCGCAGCGTGGAGTGTCCCAAATAAAATCGCGGCGATTAGAAGCCCGCGAAATATTGGTTGGGAGACCGCCAAAATTGTAGGGCGTTTCTGTGAAACGCTGTCAGCCCCGGCGTCTGACACCGACGCCCTACAATTCGCGTTCTGGTTTCTGATCGGATGAATTTTAGTCGCGGAAAACAATCAGCGAGCGAGCTCCTGAAGGATTGCTTTGTTGAGGCGAATCCCGCCCTCGAAATTTTCGAGAGGAAAATTTTCATTAGGCGAATGCGCGCGGCAATCGGGCAGCGCAAGTCCCAGCAGCAGCGTTTCGATGCCCAGAATACCGCGGAATTGTGAGACAATGGGAATGCTGCCGCCTTCACGGATTAGCGCAGGGTCATGATTGAAAGCTTTGCGCAATGCGCGCTGCGCCGCTTCGCCGATTGCTGAATGCGGATCGGTGAGATACCACGGACCACTATGGCCGTCGGTGATTTCCAGCGTAACGCCTTTGGGCAGATTTTTTTGTAAATGCGCTCTTGCCAGCTTTAGAATTTCATCGCCTTCCTGTTCGGGAACCATGCGGAACGTCAGTTTCGCCATTGCATGACTCGCGATGACTGTCTTCGTCCCTTGTCCCTGATACCCTCCACCGATTCCATTGATCTCTGCAGTCGGACGCGCCCAGATTCGCTCCAGTGAATTGTAGCCGGCTTCGCCAAAGAGTTCCGGCACGCCTGTTTCCTTGAGGATCAGTTTGTCGCCATCGACCGGAAGTTTGCGCCACGCTTCCCGCTCCCATTTTTCCAGCGGCTTCACGCGATCATAAAATCCGGCGATTGCCACGCGGCCTTCACGATCGTGAAGTGTGGCGAGCAGTTGCGCCAGCGCGGTGATTGGATTTTGGACGGCGCCTCCAAAAATGCCGGAATGCAAATCCATCTTCGGCCCAGTGACTTTGATCTCAAGGGCGGTCACTCCACGCAAACCATAGCTGAGTGTTGGTACGCCTCGCTCAATCATTCCGGTATCCGAGACCACGGCCACGTCGCTTTTGAGTGCATCGCGATTTTCCTGCAAAAAACCGCCCAAGTGTACGCTGCCGATTTCCTCCTCGCCTTCAATCACCAGATGCAAATTCACCGGTAGGTCGCCATTTTGTTCGATCGTTTCCTGAATGCCGAGAATGTGTGAAAGGATCTGGCCTTTGTTGTCTGTTGCGCCGCGAGCAAAGACATACCCGTTCTTGAGGACAGGCTCGAACGGCGGCGAATCCCAAAGCTCCAAAGGATCGGGCGGCTGCACATCGTAATGTCCATAGATCAAAACCGTGCGGCGCCCGGCCTGATGTTTGTTGCGCGCCCAGACGATGGGATGACCCCTTGTTGGAACGAGCTGTGTCTCCAAACCGATGCTCGTGAGTTTCTTCACAAGCCAATCTGCGCATTCCTCCAGCTTTTCTTTGTACTGGTCATCGGTCGAAACACTGGGAAACCGAAGGAACGAATAATACTCCTCAAGGTAATTGTCGCGCATGGCCAGAAGCTAATCGGATTTTTGATTTTTGCCTATGACTTCCGACGGAGCTGAACGCGGATGAGATACACAATCGAAGCGATGGCGAGCACGATTCCTGTCACCACAAACTCGCGAGCCGTGGCATGCGCGAGAATCCAGATAATCGCGACGATCGCAAGCGCGGGCACAATTTTCATTCCGGGGAAATTGAAGGGCTGAGCACCGTCGGCTCGTACATCGCGTTGCACGAGAACCCAGCAACTGGCGCAGCAAAGCAGATACATCAACAACACTGCGACGTTCGAAAGCACGGCCAGCTTTTCAAACGTGCCGCTGATTGAGAGCGCAAAGGCCAGTATTGCGTAAGTAATGATCGCGACGTCTGGCGATCGATAGCGCGGATGAACGTGCGCGAAAAACTGCGGCAACGCGCCATCGCGGCCGAAAGCAAAGATCAGACGCGGCGAACTCAGGATGTCGCTCGTCACAAACCCAAACGCGGAGACCGTGGCTCCAGCCAGAAGAATTGTGCGGCCTAAGTTGCCGAGAAAAGTCGCCGCAGCTTCAGCAAGCGGCGCGCCAGAATGGTTTGCGAGATCAGCGCCAAGCGTGCCCTGCCCTACGACTTGGATCAGAATGTAAATGACCGTCGTAACGACGAGCGCGAGATAAGCGGAGCGCGGAACCGTGCGCGCTGGATTCTTCACTTCACCACTGGGAATCAATGCCACCTCGATTCCGACAAAGGCAAAAATCAACAGGATAACCGCATCGCCTAGCGACTTGCTGCCGGGCCAGCCGCTCCAGGCTAGATTCGGCGGGTGAATAAAAAATATTCCCACGCAGACGAACAGCAACAGGGGCAGAAGCTTCGCTACGGTGATCACGGTGACTGCACCGGCACCTTCGCGCACGCCGCGGATGTTGATTAGTACAAGAGAACCGTAAACGGCGAGCATGACGACAATACGCATCATGGGGCTCCCGAGGACTGGAATTACGAGCGCAACCGAATTCGCGAGCACGTTCACGACGCCAGCAACAGCGCCGAGTGCGGTTAGAAAATAAAGCATGCCGGCGAGAAAACCGACGTAACGACCAAACGCGACTTCGACATAGGCGTAAAGACCTCCGGTCAACGACACGCGGCTGCCGGCGATGGCGAAACAAGTGACGAACAACACCATCGCGATCGCACAACAAACAAATGCGAGTGGCGCAGCGGGTCCCAAACCTCTCGCGACCGTCGCCGGAATCACAAAAATTCCCGCACCGATGGTCGAGCTAACAATATTTGCAGTGAGCGCCGGAATTCCAATTCCGCGGACCAACTGATGATCGACACGCTCCGCTTGTTGGATCGACAGCGTCGATTCATCAGCCATCGGTGCATCCTGCGTGATTCAGTTGTCTAACGCAAGAGTGCGCGCTAGCTTCGCGGCCAAGGGTCGTTTTTTCGAATGGCGGGTACTTTTAGCGCGGCACGTGGAACGGGGCACCTCTCCTTGGCTAAGGACGAGGGAAAGGTGATCGAGTCCCAGACCGCTGATTGTCCCAAACCCTCATCTTCATCCTCTCCCCTGATCTCAAGGGAAGGGGCGAGGAGAGTGCGCAAGCGCCTGCACTGGCTCGATGTTACGCGACCGAGCAACGGAACCACCACACCCAAGATCCTGTGGTTGGACCTCATCAAAAACCCTCCAAATTGTGTGTTTTTCGCTTGTCACCCTAACACGCCTGCTGTATTGACCTCGTCAGGCCCGAGGTTTGGCCTACCATGCATTTAGAATCGCTCGAGCTTCTCGGCTTTAAGTCGTTCGCCGACAAAACGCTCCTGAATTTTCACGAAGGCATCACCGCTATCGTCGGGCCGAACGGTTGCGGAAAATCGAATGTGCTGGACGCGGTGCGCTGGGTACTCGGCGAGCAATCTGCAAAATCTTTGCGCGGCGACGAGATGGCTGACGTGATCTTCGACGGCAGCGAGGAGCGCAAGCCGGTAGGATTCGCAGAGGTATCACTGACTTTCACCGATTGCGCTGACGAGCTCGGCATCGACTGGCATGACGTGCGCGTAACTCGCCGCGTCTATCGCGATGGTAACTCCGAATACCTACTGAACAAAACGTCCTGTCGACTGCGCGACATCCAGAATCTCTTCGCCGACACGGGCATCGGGCGAGCTGCGTACTCAATGATGGAACAGGGCAAGATCGATATGATTCTTAGTTCGCGCCCGGAAGATCGACGCGCAATTTTTGAGGAAGCGGCGGGAGTCACGAAATACAAGACTCAAAAACGCGAGGCACTGCGCAAGCTGGAAGCGACCGAGGCAAATCTCCTGCGCATCGGCGACATTATTAAGGAAGTAAAACGTCAGATCGGTTCGTTACAGCGTCAGGCGGGCAAAGCGCGGCGTTACCAGGCATTGCACGACGACCTTCGTGTCCTTGATACGCACTATTCCCGCAAGCAACTCGAGACGCTCGAAGCTGACTTCACACATTGCCACGCTGAGATTACACGTCTTGGAGAATGGGAAGATTCCACGCGGGCCAAAATCGACGCAGGAGAAGACGATCTGGCCGAGCAACGCCGCGCGTTGGAAGAAATCGATGCGCAGATCGCGAGCAGCCGCAGTGAACTGCAGAGTCTTGAAAGTGAAATTAACGCGCACCGAAATCGAATCCAATTCAATCGGCAGCGGGCCGAGGAATTGAACGAACTGGTGGAACACTCTCGAAACGACATTGCTGCTGCCGAAACTAAACGCGCGCAGCAAGGCAAAGAAATTCAAGAGACAACCGCGCTGATTGAAAAGACGAGCGAGGCGCTGCAGGCCAGGGAAGCAGAGCTAAAGAACCTCACCGGTCGACTCTCGGAACTTCGCACCGAGCAAATCGCGCACGCATCGAAATTCGAGACGCTGGAAAAAGCGGTTTCAGAAATCGAGCGCCGAATCGCTGACCTAGGAGAGGAGATTTCCGGCCTCAAAATTCGCCGTGAAACGACAGAGGAAAATCGGCGCGGTTTAGATACCGCAGTTTCGAACATAGAGGCCGCCCGCAGCCGAATCCAGGACGAGATCGCCGCTGTACGCACGACGGCCGAGAACCTGCAGAACAAACTCGATCATTGTCGAGCCGCTCTTCAGGCTGGCGGCGAGAAGCTGCGACAGCACCAGCAACTTGTCGCGAGCATGGAGAAAGAGCTCGCCGTAATTGAGCGTGGGCAGGCAGAAAAAGAATCGCGCCTCGAAATTCTGCGCCAGCTTAACGAGGAGGGAGAAGGTCTTGCGCAGGGGTCGCAAGCTGTGCTCAAAGGCCTGCATGACCGATCGCGATTCGAGCCCGCGCTTGCCGGCGCTCTGGTAGCCAATCTCGATGTAGATCAAAATTTCATCCCTTCGATCGAAGCGGCATTGGGTCGAAATTTGCAGGCTATAGTGCTAAAAGATGCACAATTGGCGCCCGAGATTATTGCGACTTTGAAGGAGAAGAAACTCGGCCAGGCGGCGTTGGTCGTTCCGCAACTCGCCAACGGCATAGCAAAAGAGTATGGAAAGCGCGCTCCTGAGAAATCGCTCGGCTGGGCAATCGACAAAGTAAAAGCGCCGGAGCCGCTCGCACCGCTCGTTGCACAATTGCTTCACAACATTGCAATCTTTCAGAACCTCGAAGACGCGCTGACTGCCAAGAAAAGACACAGCGAAATCGCAGCCGTGACGCTGGATGGCGAATTGGTATCGACCGAGGGAGTTATCTTTGGCGGAAGCCGGGAAGCATCGGCAGATTCTCTACTCGAACGCAAAGCTCGAATGTCGGCCCTGAGCAACGAATGTTCCGAGATCGGTAAACAACGCGACGCTTTCCTTAAAAAATACAACGACGCCACAGCGGTACTGGAAAAAGCGACCAGCGAGCTGGAAGACGCCCGACGGGCTCACGAAACCGCGGAACGTGAAAAGTCCGATTGTGACAATCGAATTCTCTTCCTTACGCGAGAACTCCAGGAAGGCGAACAGAAGCAGACGCAGGTTCGCTCTGAGCAAACTACGTTGGCCCGACAAATCCAGGCCGCAGACGAACGCCTTGCAAAACTGGAAGACGAACTGGCTGCAGAACAGGCGATTTTGGAAGCAAACCAAGGCGAGCAAAAAGTACTGCAGGCCGCGCGGGATGACGGCGCGAAGCGTGAAGACGAGGCAACGGAGCAACTGAACGAATTGCGTCTGACCGTCGCCACTGAGCGACAGCGCTACCATCATCTGATCGCGCAGCGCCAGCCCATGAGCGCCCGCGAGGCCGAGCTTGCAGAGGCAATCGCGGCGCGCCAGGCCGAGATCACCAATTTCGAAAAGCGGCTGACCACGCAGGGGGAGGAATCACGAACCGCCGAATCCGCCATCGAGAAACAAACCGGGCAGCGCGCGGATATTGAGGAAGGATTGGCCGCGCTCACTGAACAGCGAAGGGAGCGCTCGACAACAATGAACGAAGCGGAGTCGAATCTGCGGACAAGCCGAAACTCCTTAAATGACCTGCGCGATTCGCGTTCCAACGAACAAGTCCGGCACGCCGAGCTGCAGTTGAAAATCGATAATCTCACCGAACGCGTTTCTCGCCGGTATCAAATTAATCTGCGCGAATTTAGTCCTGACCAGTTTGCGTTTGGAAAAACTTTGCGCGCGCAGCTGAAGCGAAATGACAAAGTGGAGGGCGGAGCTCCTGCGACGCCGGGCTCGCCGGAGCTCGCCCCTCCAGATCTCGACGAGTTGATTGCAGATCTTCGGACGCAGCTCGACAACATGGGCCCGGTAAATCTGGATGCTGTTCATGAGTACGACGAACTGGAAGAGCGATACAAATTTCTCGAAGCGCAAAATAGTGACCTTACCAATTCGCGTCGCGAATTGCTGGACGTGATCGCGCAGATCAACTCGACTACGAGGAAGTTATTTAGCGAGACCTTTGCTCAGGTACGGATCAACTTCCGTGAAATGTTCCTGGAGCTCTTCGGCGGCGGACGCGCGGACCTGTCCCTGCTCGATGATAACGATCCGCTGAACTGCGGAATCGAAATCAGCGCCAAGCCACCGGGGAAACAATTGCAAAGCGTTTCCCTGCTAAGCGGAGGCGAGCGCTCCATGGTCGCGGTGGCGTTGCTGTTCGCAATTTACATGGTGCGACCCAGTCCGTTCTGCATTCTCGACGAAGTGGACGCGGCGATGGACGAGGGCAACATCAACCGCTTTATCCGCGTGTTGGACCGGTTCGTGGAGCAGAGTCAGTTTATCATCATTACGCACAATAAACGCACCATCGCCAAGGCCGACGTGCTGTACGGCGTAACGATGGAAGAGCGCGGCGTGAGCAAGCTGGTTGGGATTAAGTTGACCGCACCACCCCAAGTCTCCACCGAAACGTTTGCGAACGCAGGACAGAAGCCTCCACAACAACGTCTCGCGCTTGCGATGCGGTAGTTTTCCTTCTGGGGAGGCAGGCTGCTCGCTTGGAGTTATCGGCAGCTTGTCCTCCCTGGAGAGCGAATAGGGATGCTATAAAATTTTTTGCGCGGGCTGCTTAATCTCGCGTAAAATTGCCAGATGCTTCAGACGGCGCAGCGCCAATCAAAAACCAAAAAGCCAAAGCCGGCGTCGTCGCACGAGCGCTTCCTCGAAGCGTTTCGTTGGATGCTCCTGACGCGTACGCTGGAGGAAAAACTCGTTAGCCTGTATCGAGGCGGCCTGATCACTGGCGGCGTCTATATCGGCAAGGGCCAGGAAGCGGTGAGCGTGGCATGCGGCCTGTTTTTGGAAAAGGGCGATATCTTCGCACCGTTGATTCGCGACCAGGCAGGACGATCCGCATTCGGCGAACCGCTCTTGGACGTCACCCGCACTTATCTAGGCTCGCGCCTTGGCCCAATGCGCGGTCGCGACGGCAACATCCATCGGGGTCGGCCGCAGCAGAACCAGCTCGCCATGGTCAGCCATCTGGGCGCGATGATTTCGGTCACTGTCGGCGCGCTAATGGCCAAACGATTTAAGGGAGAGAAAGGCTTCATCGGCCTGTCGTGCATCGGCGAAGGCGGGATGCAGACCGGTGCCTTTCATGAAGGAATGAATATCGCCGCCGTCGAACAGGTCCCGCTGGTTATCGTCGCGACAAATAATCATTATGCCTATTCCACGCCGAATGACCGCGAGTTTGCGTGCCATGATCTGGTCGATCGCGCAATCGGTTATGGTTTTGAAGGCTACAGCCTTGATGGAACGGATCTCAACGCGTGCCTCGAGGTAATCGGTGGCGCGGTTAAACGTGCACGCGCGGGGCGTCCGCCGCAGTTGGTTGTCGCTTCGGTGCTGCGGCTTTCCGGGCACGGCGAACACGATGATGCCAGTTACGTGACGGAGGAAATCAAGCGCGAACCATTTGCGCGCGATTGTTTGAAGGTCGCCGAGCAAACAATCGCTGATTTGAAATTGGTCGATGCCGAAACGCTGGCTGAGTGGCGCAAAGAGGCAGCCACGAAAGTGGATGAAGCAATTGCTACTGCACAAAAGGAAGCTCCGCCCGAAGGCGATAAAGAAGATTGGTGCGCGTTATCGACACGTGACCTTGTCGATCAGCTAGAAAACGATTGAATGAGATGAGAGCCCGGCGTGAACCGTTGAATCGTTGCGACGTTACATCGGGTTTCCGATTCAACGGTTCAATGGTTTAACGAATCGACGCGGCGAAGCCATGAGCATCACCTATCTCGAAGCAATCCGCGAGGCGCAGGCGAAGGTGCTTCGTGACGACGAACGCGTGTTTATCTATGGGCAGGACGTCGGCGGCGCGTTTGGCGGCGCCTTCAAAGCAACAAAAGGTCTGGCCAAAGAATTTCCCGGTCGCGTGCTAAACACGCCAATTAGCGAAGACGCGATGGTGGGGACCGCCATTGGAGCGGCGATTGAGGGAATGCGACCAATTGTCGAAATGCAGTTCGCTGATTTCTCCAGCATCGCGCTGAACCAAATCTTAAACAATGCCGGCACCCATTACTGGCGGACGAACATGCCTGTGCCCATAACAGTTCGTCTGCCTTCCGGTGGTACGAAAGGCAGTGGTCCGTTCCACAGTCAATCGATGGAATCAATTTATGCGCATTATCCGGGGCTCATTGTTATGACGCCGGCGACGGTGGAAGACGCGTACACCATGCTCATCGAAGCGGTTGCCATCGATGATCCGGTTGTCTACTGCGAGCACAAGTATCTCTATTATCATCTGAAGGCGGACAAATTGCCGACTGAGGGCTTGCCCACAGGCAGGGCGCGTATCGCTCGGGAAGGACGCGACCTGACCATTGTGAGTTATAGCGCGATGATGCACGAAGCGCTCGCAGTCGCGGAGCAATTGGCCCCCGACGGTTTTGAAATTGAAGTTGTCGATCTTCGCTCAGTTAAGCCGCTCGATACCGACACCGTGCTTGCTTCAGTCGCGCGCACGGGTCGCCTGCTGTGTGTGGGAGAATCATTCCCATGGGGAGGCGTAACAGCCGAGGTGATTGCGCGCGTTACGGCGGAAGGTTTTCACCTGCTAGACGCAGCGCCGCAGCGTTTGAACGCGAAAGACACACCGATCCCTTATCATCCAAATCTTTGGTCGGCCCATAAACCCAACGCGAAAGAAATCGGGCGAAAAGCTCGCGCGCTGCTTCGAGAATAAAAATTTATGCCGCAAGTCCCAATCATCATGCCGCAACTGGGCGAATCGATCGCCGAAGCTACAATCGTCGATATTAAAGTGAAGCCTGGCGATCAAGTTGCGGATGACCAGGAAATTATAGAGGTGGAGACCAATAAAGCGGTGATGGGCGTGACGACACCGTGCAAAGGCAAGATTGCGCAAATCACCGTGCAATTGAAAGAGACTTACCCGGTGGGCGCGGTTCTCGGATATGTGGAAGCGAGCGAAGCAGACGCCGCGAGATTTGCAAAGCACGCTCCGCCTGCACCGCAGCGCGAAGTCGCAGAAGAAATTCCCGCGCGCGCCGACCAGGAGGTCGCTCCCGCACGTCAGAAGAAAATCGCGGCGCGTGACGGCGACGGCGCACGCGCTGGCGGATTGCCCGTTCCAGTTGCGGTGAAAGGCGCGACATTCATGTCCCCGCGTGTTCGAGCACGGATGGCCGAGCTGCAGTTAACAACCGCCGATCTCGCAGGAATCATGGGCACCGGCGCGGGCAACCGCGTTACAATCAAGGACCTCGAAAATTTCCTGCAGAAGATCGAGAACCAAACGGCGCAGGAAGCTTCTGCTATCCGCGCAGGTGTGGCCGATGCGATGCGTCGAAGCTGGACACGACCGCTTTCAACGATTGGTTCGTCGGTGAATCTTGATCTGGTGCTGCAGGAGCGACAGTCGCGCGATCCAAAACCCGGCCCAGGCCTCTACGCAGTGCGCGCGCTTGCGCTGGCCCTTGCAGAAACTCCGGCCGCGGCGGCGAAGTTGATCGGCAATCGCGTCGTGCAATCAAACTCCATTGATGTAGGCATCGCCGTTGAAGCCGAGGATGGAATCATGGTGCCTGTGATTCGGGCGGCCGACAAAACTTCGCTTGCCGATCTCACAGCGAAATACAAAGAGCTCGTCGATCTCGGGCGCCAGCGACGCATCTCGCCGGACATGCAAGCCGGAGGCGTTGCGACCGTTTCGAACTTTGGGACTTTTGGAATGGAATGGGGCACGCCAATCCCGCTGCCAGACCAAACATTGCTGCTTGGCCTGGGGGCCGGAAAAAAAGTCCCGTCCTGGGATGAAGAGAAAAAAGAATTTGTTCCAAGGACCGAGGCCCAGATCACACTGAGCTTTGATCATCGCAGTATTGACGGCGGCGGAGCGGGCCGCCTGCTAAAACGGGTGATCGAGCTCCTGGAGGCTCCCAAACAACTGTGATGCTCATCGGCATCATCCAGGGCGCCTCCTCGATCGCCGCGACGTAAACGTTCCCCTTCTCCAGAATTTTTGAACCCTGCAATTTCTTACATCATTGCTTCTGTTCAGCGCAGCGGAACACATTTGCTTTGCAGCATTCTCCGAAGCACCGGCATAGCCGGATCACCAGAGGAGCATTTTTTGTCCAAGCCCGGAGAAACCTGGGAAAAGCGTTGGGGCGCGCCATCGCGCGTCGCCTATGTGCAAAACGTTTTACGGAAAAATACGGCAGCCAATGGTGTCTTCGGCACTGTCGTGATGTGGAGTTATTTCGAAAGAATGCTCCAGATGTTGCAGGAAATCCCCGCATACAAAACTTCGAATGGAGCACAACTTCTCGCGGCTGTTTTCTGCAAGCCGAAATACATATGGATGCGGCGCCGGAACCATGTCGAGCAGGCAGTCTCCTGGGCCATGGCATGCCAAACAGGCGTCTGGACTCAAAAAGCCGAGGAGAAATCGCAACCGCAGGCCATACCCAAGTTCGATTTCAAGGTAATCGACGAATGGTGCAACCGCATCGTGGCGCACGACGAAGGCTGGGCGAATTATTTTCGTGAAAATCAAATTGAGCCTCTGGTCCTCTTTTATGAAGACGTCGTCGCGTCTCATCGCGCCGCGGCGGAACGCGTTCTGGAATTTCTGGGATTGCAATTTCCACCGGGGTTGGAAATCCCACCGCCGGCCGTCGAAAAACAAGCCACTGGAATCTCTGAAGAATGGGCAGCGTGTTACCTGAAGCACAAAAGGGCGAAGACAGGCAGGCTCGGGCGAATCATCCGGCGCATGCGAATCTAACATTGGCCCGTGAGGTTGTGTCGTGACGCCCGCACGACGGCGGCAAAATTCAGTTGTTCGCTCTGCCTCTTAAGATCACTGCAAGCAGAATTACAAGAACGCAAGCGGCAGCGGTCGCACCCCCCCAAATTAGCCAAGCTGGTCGATATATGAGAGCAAGCCGTCCATGAGCGCCGGCTGGAACTTCGACCATTGGAAATAATCCGCGATAAGGGGTGACAGCGAGTTTTCGATTGCCCAGTCGTGCTTCGTATCCGCGAAAATATGGCCGAGAAAACGTGAGCAGGGCCGGACGCTCGCCATTGGGCACATCAACATCTGCTTCCACTCGATTTCGCGAATCATTGATTCGTGAGACAGTTGCTGCGGCAAATTGCTCCCCAGGCCGCGAATCAAGGGAAGTTATCGAACGCACTCGCGCGAACGGAGCGCTGCGTCGGTGAAAGACCCGGCCTTCATCAGTTGTAAGGACCGTTTCCCATTCGGAAGACGGCTGCGGGGTCAAATCCAATTCGTGTGCAACGACAATTCCATCCACGCCCAACAAAGCTAGTTCGCCATCCTTGCCGGCCTGATTACTGAGCAAATAACCACCTACGCTGGGATTGACCTCACCATGAATCGAGGTCGCGAATTCCCGGGCCACGCCGGCTGGCCGGATCGGGCTGTAGCCATTGATGAAATGCAAACCTGCCCACATTGGTGTGCTACCAGGTCGCAGAGTCTCGCCGACCGGCTGCGGTTTGTATGCTACACAATAGGTCAGCTCCGCCCATGGATAAATGCTGAGATAAAGACGCCCTGGATCGAGCGGCGCGGGTTTAAGCAGTGCCTGAGAGAAATTGTACTTGGGGACACCGCAGTTCGTCGGGATGTACATATATGTCGCGAGTAACGCTAAAAACGTGATCGCCACTGGTGGCCATTTCTGAAATTCAGCACCACGCAACAAAAGCGTCGACAGGATCCAAAATGCTGAGAGCCCGAGAAAGATCCATGTGAGAGGGAAAGCGTACGAGCCAGTCGTACGCAGGATTAGTATCGCGATGGCCGTAACAATTGTGAGCGAGAGCGCCATTGCAGCCGGGATCACTGATCCCGGGCGCCGGTGCAACGCTTCTGCCGCGCAGATCGCGAGAACCAAATGGAAAAACGGCAGCCAGCGAAAGCTCCACCGAAAAAGCCCCGCTGTCGGAATCATGGAGAGCAAGAGCAAGAACAGAAGCAGAACCAGTTCCCATTTGATTTGCCTAACGAGCGCCCGCGCGCGCCAGACCAACCCAGCGATCAGCGCTGCCGGAGCGACAAGTCCACAAGCCAGTTCCACTGCCGTGTGTGGCAAGTAGCGGTTGGAAAAATCGGCCCAATTAACGGTCCAGCATGGCAAGATCAGGCCGGGCAAAGCCGCTGGTGGAACAAGCCATTGCCAATGCGCTCTCGCCGCCTGCAATTCGCGCGCTGAACCCTGCACCAGATCAAGAATCGCGAGCCACGCGGGAGCGGCTAACCCGAAACCGAGTGCCACGCCAAAGAGCATTGGCACAATCGACAAAATGCCTTGCGTTTTGGCTAACAATCCGCCAACGGACGGATTCGCCATGGCGAACTTGATTGCCAGCCAGGCGATCAAGAGGAGCAGCATCAAAACCGTGTAGGGAAATCCCCCAGTAACGACGAGGTAAACAAACGGCGCCGGCCAGAGGAATCTCCATTTGCTTCGCCGTGGATCGAGAGCGCGCGCGGCACCCCACCACACCCAGGGCAGCCATGTAAAGGCGCCAAGCGCGCCGAACCAATCCGTCGCGCCCCAGCAGATGATCCAACCATTTAGCGATGCGATCAGCGCGACGAAAATCGACAAGGGAACTGAAAAATGACGATCGCGCGCGAGCAAAAACGCACCCACTGCCAGAGCGAAAAGATGCGCAATGGAAACAGCAGCCGCTTGCTGCGGAAATGTGAGCGGAAATTTCCAGACGGCGATGACGACGGTGTTCACAAAAACCGAGAACACTCCGTACTGAAATTCCCCGGCGAGATTGCCGCAGACCCACGAATAGGGACTTAAGATTGGCCAATGGCCTTCGGACCAGCTGCGTGCCATGTCGGCGAACACGGGAAGAACAGACAATTCATAGTCGTCGTTCCAAAAAACGAGCGGATCGTGCCAGAGAAGAATCAGACAAAATGCGAGAACGATGAACCCGGCGAGAAGTGCGCCCAGCAAATTGTAGGGCGTCTGTGTCAGACGCCGACTAATGGGGATCTCGTCTTCGCGGCGTTTCACAGAAACGCCCTACAGCACAACGGGTTTCCCCTCGGTCATCACCAGGACCTTTTCCTCAATCCTGTGTTCGCGCGCGGATTTGAGCAAACGTTGCGGCGGTTCATGTAGCGGTTCGAAGCCGAGGCGAAAGGTCCCGTAGTGCATCGGGATCAAAGTCTTGGCGCCGAGTTCGAGAAATGCTTTGACCGCTTCTTCTGGATTCATGTGAACTTCCCGGCCTGTCGGCGCTTCGTAAGCACCGATGGGAAGCAGAGCAATTTCGATCGGGTAGCGGTCGCCAATTTCTCTAAAGCCGGGAAAGTAAGCGCTGTCGCCGCAGTGAAAAATGGTGCGGCCATTCGCCGCAATGACAAATCCACCGAAGTCGCGATGCAAATCCGCCAGAAATCGCGCACCCCAGTGATGACAAGGTGTGAGCGAAATTTTGAGCGGACCCAACTCGACTGTCTGCCAGTAATCGAGTTCGTGCACAATGTGAAAACCGAGATCGTGCACCAGATTTCCTACGCCCATCGGCACAACGATCGGCTGGTCGGCCGCCACGCGGCGCAGCGTGCGCCGGTCGAGATGATCGAAATGAGCGTGAGTCACCAAAACGAAATCAATCGATGGCAAATGATGGATTTCGAAGCCCGGTTGCTTGAGACGCTTGATTACCTTGAGCCACTTCGACCAGTTCGGATCAATCAAGACATTGACCTCGTGGGTCTGAACAAGAAATGATGCATGGCCGATCCACGTAATACAAATCTCGCCTTCTCGAATTTTTGGGAATTGCGGAGGCCGCGCTGCCTGATCACCCGCCCGTTTAATGAAAAGAGACGGAATCAGGACGCTGGTAAGAAAATTGCGCTTATGCCAGTCGGCTCGTGGACGCAGCCGTACTCGCGTGGAACGCTTGGCAATTGCACCGTCCTCCGATTGGCGAACAATGTTTCTCCGGCTCTTTTTTTGGAAACGAATTGGCACAACGTTCAAACGATATGAGACAGTCAAAAAGTTAAAAGGCCTAAAAAGTTACCAAATCCAGCCAGGCGCTGTGATCGTGCTCTCCTTTTAACGTGTTAACCTTGTAAGCTTTTTAACCTTGTCACTTTATCCATTTCGGCTTGAGTTGTGCCCGTTATGCGAAGTTGGAAGATTCTGGTTCCCCTGTTTTTGCTTTATTCGGTCGCGTTCGCGTCTGAATCTCGTTTGCCGTTCGGCACTGTCTTTAAAGGACAAGACCAGTTCAATCGACTGGTCGCAAAAGCCAAGGCGGGCAATTGGAAAGCCTTGCCAATTGGGGAACGAACCGCCGCAGTAGGGCAGGCGCTGGTAGGAACACGTTACAAGCATTTCACTCTGGAGATCGACAATCGGATCGAGTCGCCCTCAGTAAATTTTCAGGGAATGGACTGTTGGACCTTTTTCGAGATTGCTCTCAGTTTCGCGCGACTGCTGAACGAACCAGAATCGAATTGGACTCCAGAACGTCTGCTGCATTACATCGAAACGGATCGATACCGCGGCGGCGAATGCACCGGCGACTATCTTTCGCGTCTCCATTACCTGGAAGACTGGCTGTATGATAATAATCGCCGGGGTCTTGTTGAAGATCTGACCCGCGACCTGGGCGGGCGCAGCGTTCCACATTCGGCGCGGGAGATGAGCGCCGGCTGGCGGCATTATCGTTATCTCGCCGCGAACCGTTCGCTTCTCGGTCCCCTCGCGCGAATGGAAGCAAATGTCTCGTCACGCCCGCTCTATGAAATTCCGAAAAGCAAAGTCGCAGGAATTGAATCGAAGCTGCGCAGCGGGGACATCATCGGGATCATTTCGCGCGACCGGGGTGGTCTTTATTCCACCGCGCACGTTGGGCTCGCGTTGCGCACAAGCGACGGGGTCTTGCATTTCTTGCACGCGTCTTCGCCCAGCAATTACGGCCGCGTGGTCGTGGACTCCCAGCTTTCGAAATACCTATATCGATACCGCTCCGACAGCGGAATCCTGGTGGCGCGGCCTTTGCGCTAGTCGGTTTTCTTTTCGTGGAATTCCGCGAGTAGCTTCTCCAAGTCCTCCAGAGCTTCATCTGCGTCGACTCCGCGCGCTTCGAGCGTAGCCGTCGCACCGCAATCGAGGTTGGCACGCAGAACGTCGATAAGGCTGGAAGCAGAGAATCGTTTGCCCTCTTTGACCAGCCAGATTTCCGATCGAAAACTCCGGACGCGCTTGACGAATTGTGCTGCCGGCCGCGCGTGCAAACCGAGTTTGTTGGTGATGCGCACCACCCGTTGCGCCGAGGTGTGCACTCTCTTGTGTCCGAATCTCATGCCTGGCTCGTGCCCCAGCGCCGATGCAGAAACTTTTCGATCGGCGAAAAGAAAATTTTATCGGCTAGCAAACCGATCACGACAATGACAATCATGATCCCGATGACCTGCTCCATGGCGTTCAGTTCGCGGCCATAATGGAGGAGCTGCCCAAGGCCAAACCCAGTCAGGATTGTCACGAAAATCTCAGCGGCCATCAGGGAACGCCAGGCAAAGGCCCACCCTTGTTTCATTCCGCTGACGATGAAGGGAAGCGCGGCAGGCAGGATCACTTTGAACCACATGTGCAATCGCTTGGATCCCATAGTCAACGCGGCGCGACGATAAATCGGCGGAACGTTGCGCACACCAGTCTCGGTCGCGATGACCACCGACCAGAGCGTCCCCATTACCACGACAAAAAGCATGGCCGCTTCTGTCTGGCCAAACCACAAGAGCGCCAGTGGCACCCAGCAAACACTGGGCAATGTTTGTAACCCAAGGGCTAGGGTTCCAATCGTGTCGTGAAACAGTTTCCATCGCGCCGTCAGGAGCCCAAGCGGAAGCCCCATTACGAGCCCAATCAAGTAGCCGACGAGTAGGCGACGCATGGTTATGACCGTCGCTTTGAAGAGCGTTCCGTCAGCAGCAGCGCCCTCCAAGTACGTTACCACCTGTCTTGGGGATGGCAGCAGCACCGGCGACCAAATTTTTGCGCGATACACTGCTTCCCAAAGCAAAACGAGGACAGCG
>Ga0193735_1000240_pt1 | contig 17490 bp, 14 predicted proteins | sample U1m2metaG_FD_145080 | JGI IMG/M metagenome (GOLD analysis project Ga0193735, IMG submission 145080) | Soil microbial communities from a riparian zone of the East river system, Colorado, United States - U1m2 | ecosystem: Environmental > Terrestrial > Soil > Riparian zone | place: USA: East River... | reverse complement strand
CTTCCCCGGCGTAGAGTAGCGGATGATTCCAAGGATGTCCTCCGCGCTCTTGGTCGCAATTTCTTCCGGCGTACCGGAGTACGGACTCCGGTACGGATCGGGAGAGACCGCGTGGTGCACTCCGAGGGCGCTCGGCAGCGGATACTTCCACGTGTTGTGCGAGGTCAGACCCATCGCGCTAGGCGAGCCGCCGTGATACCCGTTGCGCAGGGCGATGACGTCGGTGTTGCCGGTGTACAACCGCGCCATCGTGACCGCGAGGTCGTTGGCCTCGCTGCCGTCGTTCACGAAATAAGTGACATCGAGTCCCTTCGGCATCTTCGACGCGAGCTTCTTCGCTAGCTGCGGCAAGTTCGGATGCAGGTAGATCGTGGTCGCGTGCTGAAGCATTTCGGTTTGTTTCTCTATCGCAGCGACGATCCTCGGGTGGCAGTGCCCGCATGAGACCGTGACGATGCCGGCGAACATGTCCAGATATCGTTTCCCCGTCTCGTCGAACAGCCACTGCATGTATCCCTCGACGATGAGCAGCGGCTCGCCGTAAAGGGTGAAATCCGCCGGATTTGTATATCGGCGGCGCATGGCAATCAGCTCTTCGCGAGAAGGTCCGGTGTAGGGCTTCGGCTTGTGATCGCACGGCGGCATCTCAACGCGCGCACGCGATGCCGGTCCCTTGCCGGTGGTGGTGCGACCCACCGGAGTCGAGGTCGAGGCTATCGTCATCTCTATGCCCTTACAACTTCTTCAGGCTGCGGAGCCGCATAACCTTCGACGTTCTCGTAGCCGGAGTAGTATTCGGCGGACTCGGGACGCCTGATCTCCGACTGCAGCACGATCCGGTCGCGCCGAATGCCGCGGAAATCCTCGACGCTCTTCCACCCGTCCTTCGCATGCTCCTCGATGAACTTGTCGAGGCCGGAGAGCAGCCGCTTGATGACATTCGGCCCCACGGCCTGATCGAGCATCGCCGCTGTGCACACCTGCACCGTGCCGCACCCGAGCAAGAAGTAGGAGGCTGCCTGGTTGAAATCGGATATGCCACCGATGCCGGAGAAGCTTCTATCCGGGAAGGCCTTGGTCAGCTGCGCCATCTTGGCCAGCGCCAGCGGCAGTATCGCCGGACCGCCGAGTCCTCCGCTGGACACGAGACCGTCGACGTTGATCTCGAACTCCAGTGTTTCGGGATCGATCAGCGGAATCGACGGGAAAGTATTCGACGAGACGATCGCATCGGCCCCGCCGCGGAAGCACGCGGCAGCCTCGACAACTATGTCCGCCGTCGCCGGAGTGAGCTTGCACCACACCGGAACCTTGGCGACTTCTTTCACGGCTTCGGTCACGACTGAACAAAGACCCTGATCCTTGCCGATGTTGGAGCCCATGTCCCGGCGATCCATGTGCGGACATGAGAAGTTGAGCTCGAGTCCATCGGCGCCTTCTCCCTGAGCGGTTTCCGCAAGCTCCTGCCAGTGCTTGAGCTCCTTGTCGTTGCCGGAGCCGGCCATGATAGACGCGATCAGTACCTTGTTCGGGAATGCTTCCTTGATGCGTCTGATCCTCGGCGCCCACCACTCCAGCGTTTTGTCGGAGATGAGCTCCCAGTTCCACGAGGAGTGCAAGGCAGCGCCAGCCCGTTTTTTCATCGACACGTTGGCGTCGTCCGGAGTCGTGCGCATGAACTTCGCCTTTGCGCCGTAGACGTTGACCACCGGATGAAGGCCGATTGTCTTGGTGACGACTCCGCCCCACCCGGCGTCGAAGGCGCGCGTGATGTTGGATTCCGATTCGGTAGGCGGCGCCGACGAGAGCAAAAAGGGATTCTCGAAGCGAATCCCGGTAAACGTGACGGCACGATCAACGGCCATACTGCCTCCCCTTAGGACATCCAGTTTGTTCCAGCTTCCTTATTCCATTTCGTGGTCATCTTCTTGGCCTGCGTCCAGAACTCGATCGACCCTCGTCCGGTGATGTCGCCGACGCCGAATTTGGAATCGTTCCACCCACCAAACGAGAAAGGCTCGCGCGGGACTGGAACTCCAACGTTGACACCGACCATCCCGGCGCTGGCGTGCTCCATCACATACCGCGCGGTGCCACCGCTCTCGGTGAACACCGACGCCGCGTTGCCGTACGGCGATGCGTTCTCGACCTTGAGCGCCTCGTCGACATTCTTTGCACGAATGATCACGAGCACTGGGCCGAACACTTCATCCTGTGCAATCTTCATCTCCGGCGTGACGTGATCGATGATCGTGGGCCCGATGAAATATCCACTCTCCTTCCCCTTAACCACCGCGCGCCGGCCATCCACCAGAACCTTTGCGCCCGCGGCCTCGGCTTCCGCGATGTATTTCTCGATCCGCTCCTTGGCCGCGATGGAAATCACCGGCCCGATATCCTTGCCCGGAACGATCTTTCGCGCGTGATCGACCATGCGATCGATGATGTGGTCGGTCTTGGACACCGCCACCATCACCGACGCCGCCATGCACCGCTGTCCGGCGCAACCCGACATGGACGCGACGACATTACTCGACGTCATCTCCTGGTCGGCGTCGGGCATCACGATCAGGTGATTCTTGGCGCCGCCGAGTGCGAGGCAGCGTTTGAGCGTGGCGGTGGAGCGGCGATAGACGACTTTCGCCGTCTTGGTCGAGCCGACGAAGCTGATGGCCGCAATGCCCGGGTGATCGCACAGCGCCTCGACCGCTTCCTTACCGCCGTTCACTATCTGCAGCACGCCTTCCGGGAGTCCCGCCTCCTTCAACAGCTGGGCAATTCTTCCGGCGCTCAACGGCACCAGCTCCGACGGCTTGAGAATCAGACAATTGCCGAGCGCGATCGCATTGGGTATCGACCAGTTCGGCACCATGTTCGGAAAATTGAACGGCGTTATAGCGGCGACAACGCCGAGCGGATATCGCTCGATGCGGCACTCGACACCCCGGCTGACTTCCAGAACTTCACCGGGGGCGATCTGCGGAAGCGAGCAGGCGAACTCGCACAACTCGGCTGACTTGAGCACTTCGGCGCGCGCCTCGCTCGCAACTTTGCCGTTTTCTTCCGTGATCAGCGCCGCCAGCTCGTCGATGTTCTTCTCGAGGAGTGACTTGTAGCGATAGAAGACCTGTACCCTTTCCTTGATTGGAGTAGCAGACCAGGCGGGAAACGCTTTTGCGGCGCTCGCAACGGCCGTGTCGACGTCTTTCTGGGACGAGAGGGGTACGCGCGAGATTACGCTGCCATCGCTCGGGTTGTGGACCTCGAGAAAGGCGCCGGCCGTATCCACGAACGTACCATCGACGTAGTTCTGCACTTCAGGGTACTTCATGGTGCCTCCACCGACGCCGGCCGAGCCGGCCATCCAGACCCCCCAACCCAAGGATTGGAGGGCACTTATCCCACTATGCGAAGATGTGTTTCGGGCCGAAGCGTCGCAAGCGCGATCCGAGGACGGGACCCCTCTCAGCGCGACTCGAGCGGGATCAGGACGGCCGGAGGTCTGGTTGTCCTCAAATCATTCGCAAGGCTGAATTGAGGCAATACGCGGTTGCCGCCAAAAAGCGGGGTAACCAGATAGGAGTCGGCCACGGAGAAATCGACCTCGTAGCCAAGGTCCTTGAAATAGCCCAGCGTAATGCTGCTGAGGGGTGACCTGGTACCGACGCCCGTTCCGGCAACCATGAGCTCATCGCCAAAGACGGAGTATCTCCAATGCGGGTCATTCGGACCGTTGCCACCGCGGTTCTCCAGAGGAACCGTTGCGCCGGTATACCAGGCTCCCAGCCTGTTGAATTCCGCGCGGGCGTTCGCGCCGCTGAAGTAGGGGTCGGCCGTGCCCCCGCCGGTGAGGTTCCTCGGCATGTAACTGCCGGGGTTGAACCCCAGCGCGTGGCCGATCTCGTGAGTGATGACGCCGCTAAGAGTTCCCTGCCCTTCCATCGACGCGATGTCGGCCTGGTCCAATTGGATTTGACTGAGAATCGGCAGCGTGTCCCTTCCGCTGGCTGCACACAATCGGGTGAGCGCGAGTGCTCCATTTGGTCCATCGATGGCACCGATCGAAATGAAGATGAGCGGATTATGGTGAGTCTCGTTGAGCTGCGGCTGGCCGGGAAAACAGGCATTCGCGGCGTAATTGAAGCGAAAGTCTCCAAAGTCTTTTGACAGCGCGCGCGTCCACTTATCGACCGCGGCCGCAATCACGCTCTGCTGCTGAGCCGTAAGCGTCGAAAGGTATCGCACATCTATGGTGAGATGTGGCGGCGGCCCCGAAGGTCCCTGACTCGAGTCGGCGCCGCAGGCCAGGCAAACGGATGTCGAGATACCGAAAATCGCGAGATGCTTGAAAGTGAACACGGCACGAAGCATGATGCTTCGTACGGTGTCGCGCAACAAGAACTGAAACCGGAACTTTGATGACTGATCCTTCGGCTACTGTTGAGCAGCCACACGAGGTACTTCCCCACGTCGATCACGGAATGTCGATCGGCATTGCGGCGGCGATCAGCATCGTGTCGATCGTCGTCGTTACCGGCTCGACGTACGCGGTGGTGAAAGGGACGCTGTCGGGCGGAATGACGAGGCTGCTGGCGGTAGTGTCGCTTCTTTCGCTCGTGGCAATGGCTTACGGTCTGATCGAGCTGGCGTTGGCCGTAGTCGCAACGACCACCGAGAGAAGGAGAAAGGCGCGCGAGGTCACCGAGCGGCGGCATGGCGCTCGGGCGAGGAAGCCGACGCCCCCCTGATCGCGCGGGACGGGGACGAATCTCGCGCAGCCTTGCCGGCTAGAGGCAGCGGAAAACGTGCGGCGACTGCCCGCGAACCAGCGTGAAGTCACCCAACTTCTGGCCGGTATCGGTGAGAGTAATACTGAGCTTCATCGTTTCGCCGTCGGTCCATCCGTCATACCGCGCCGGATGACGGTCGGGGATCTCACCCTGCATGACCGGACCGCCGTGCCCCGTTGTGTGCGTTCCCAAGGCAACGAAGTTTCCGTTCGTCGCGGAGACGATTGGCTGGTCTATCGTGCCGCTGGCGCAGTCATATTCGAGAGCGCCGCCGGTCGACGAGACGGTGAGTCCGATGTGGTCTCCGCCCCACTCGCTCGCTGCTATCGGTCCCGCGAGGTCCTTCGCGCAGGGACCCGCGGCCATGAGGCAAAGTGAAGCGAAGCCAGCTGCGGCACGCACTCGGAACTTCAATGGCATAAAGTTCCCCCTCTTCCAGGATTCATCATTATAATAGGACGCCACAACTCGAGATCGCCGCTGCCAGTCCCTCATTGGCAGCTTTTTTCATCCAAAGGTCGAGTGTAGAAGCGATGATTCTCCGTTGGATCGTTCTGTGTCTGATGGTGACCAGCGCCGCGGCCTGCGTCGTGGATATAGGCCCGCCGCGCAACCTGCGGGGAATCAGCATAGTCTCGGACATTAATCGCGCGGACACTATTGATGCGCGCCCCATTGCACCGATCCTAATCCAGATCAGTGACTCGACCGGCAGCCTGAACGAGACGGTCACCGTCACCATTGAGGGAATTCCAACCGGAGCACTGGATGGCAGCCTCGGCATGTATCCGCTGGACGAGTTCGGAAATCCCACCACGGGCCTCTCCCTTCGAAACGATGGGCAAGCATCCTTCCGTGTAATGTTCGGCCGGCGCGCTGGCCAAACCGCGGTCGTCGTCAGCGTTCCTGAGTTGAGTCTGGCGGACACGCTCTGGTTCACGGTCAGGCCGGGCGCGCCCGTGCGTGTCACACCGCTTCCGGTTGACGCCGCCGTTCTCGTCGGTGGGAGCTACCAGCAAAGCGCGACGGTGCTGGACCGCGTTGCCAACGAACGCGAGCTGAGTTCGCCTCTCACATTTTCCGCGTTGGATCCAGCGGCGGCGGTTTCGGCAGGCGGTCAGGTCACTGGACTCGCCTACGGTCGCGCGCGAATCAAGGTCGCCTACGAAGCCATGACGGCGACAGCGATGGTGAGTGTTGTGCCGACTGGGCGATTGGCAACGGTCCTGCTCCCGAGTGCGCTCGGCGAGCTAACCACCGTGGCGGTTTTGGGGACCGACGGGTCAGGACTCAGGCGCTACCCTACTCCCCAAAATGCCAGCGCGGCTGTCTGGAGCGCTGATGCTACCCGGATCTATTATGTTGGCGCGCCGCGCACGGGGATTCAAACCCTGCGCATTTATTCGCTGACGCTCGCCGATGGCGCGTCAACTCCGCTGATCCCGGATACAGTGAGCGCGCTGAGCGGAGTGAATCTCGCAACTCCAGCCGTCTCTCTTGATGGTGCCTGGATCTATTTCACGACCCTGCGTGAGTTCTTCTCTGACCCGCCGTCGGGAGATATCTGGCGCGTTCACCCCGACGGGACTGGTCTCACGCGGCCGGTTATCGGGGGGGCTGGTTCCCCGGTGCGCACCTCACCCTCGCCGTCGCCCGACGGAACCAGACTGGCGTACGTGGAAGGGGGTTCGGAAACCGCGAATTACGTCAAGATTCTGGATCTCCAATCCGGCAGCACCGTCACGATTCCTGTTCCTGGTGCGGCCGAGATCCGGTGGTCACCGACTGGAGATCGGATTGCGATAAAGAATGGCACAGGCGTCTTGTATGTCATGAATGTAGACGGCTCGCAGCTCACGCAGCTCTCACCGCCAACCTCGTACTTCATCGGCCTCGATTGGTCGCGCGACGGGCATTGGATCGTCGCGAATCTTGGCGGAGTACCAACGATCCTCGAACCGACCACGACGGGTTTGCGGTTGCCCTTGAGTATTCCTGGTGTAGGCGACTCGTGGAGCCCTCAGTAGGGTTAAAAAAAGTGCCCCGCTGCAAGCAGCGGGGCACGGTTTCTCAGGAAATGCCGATCTTACCAGCGATAGTGGGCGAACGCTTTGTTCGCTTCCGCCATGCGGTGCGTGTCTTCCTTCTTCTTGACCGCGTTGCCTTCGCCCTTGCTAGCGGAAATCACTTCCGCGGCGAGCTTCTCGGACATCGACTTCTCATTGCGGCCACGTGAGAAGGTGATGAGCCATCGCATCGCCAGCGCCGTACGGCGATCCGGACGGACTTCCACGGGAACCTGATAGGTCGCTCCACCGACGCGGCGGCTCTTCACTTCGACCGCGGGCTTGAGGTTGGTCAGCGCCTGCTTGAAGATGGTGACACCGGGCTGCGCGGTCTTGTTCTCGACGATGTCCATCGCGCCGTAGAAGATTCTCTCGGCTGTGGACTTCTTGCCTTCGTACATGATGGCGTTGATGAACTTCGAGACGGTCTGGCTATCGTAGCGCGCGTCGGGAAGAATCGGACGCTTGATCGACTTTTTGCGGCGGCTCATTTATTTCTTTTTACCTCCACCGGGTGCACCGGCGGCCTTGGGTTTCTTGGTCCCGTACTTCGAACGGCTCTTGTTGCGCCCGTTGACGCCCGATGCGTCGAGCGAACCGCGAACGATGTGGTATCGTACTCCCGGCAGGTCCTTCACGCGGCCACCGCGAATGAGCACGATCGAGTGCTCCTGGAGGTTGTGGCCCTCGCCCGGAATGTAGGCGGTCACTTCGAAACCGTTGGTCAGCCTCACGCGCGCCACTTTGCGAAGCGCCGAGTTGGGCTTCTTGGGCGTGGTGGTATAGACACGGGTGCAAACGCCGCGTTTCTGCGGGTTGGACTTTAGAGCTGGCGCTTTTTCCTTCTTCTGAACGTCGCGGCGACTCTGACGAACGAGCTGATTGATTGTCGGCATTAATACTGGTTGAACGACCTGAGCACCCACGGTGCGATAAGTTCCGCCCGATCCTGGGGCAGATGAGCCTAGAAAGTTAGACGGCACAGGCACTTATGTCAACGTAGCGACGGCGAAGTTCACATAGAGTAGACGACCTCGAGACAGCGGCCGGCGCCGGGCGGCCACGCGCACATCTGGCTCTCGACACCGCTTGGTGCATGCAACACATTGGGCCACCCGCCGCGACATGCCGCCGCGGCGCACCAGCGTCGGAGAACCCATGTCAGTCCGCCGCACTACCCTCGGCTCCTGTCTCGTCGCGGCCGCTTTCCTGCCAGCATGCGTGCATCGACAAGCTGCCTTTGAAGAGGCTCCTCTCGGACTCTCGACCGAGCCGGTCGTTCTGGAAGTCGAGAACCACAACTGGGCTGATATCGTGCTCTACGTCGTTCACGACGGCGTGCAGACGCGGTTCGCGCAGGTCGCAGCCGCCCACAACGTGTCGATCGAAATCCCGACGAAGCTTCAGGGGCAGATGGGAGTGATCCGCATCGCGGCGCGCAGAATCGGCGGTACCGACAGCTATTTGTCGCAGGCGATCTCGCTGCGTGGCGGTGCGGCGGTACGATTCACGATCGAAAGCAGCTTGAGCCGCTCGAGCGTCGGGGTCTGGTAGCCAGCGAACCACCTGAGGTCGCAATCGAGACTGCCTACGGGATGCTTACAGCCCGGCTGCGAGCGCGGGAAGCCGATCTCTCTCGCGGACCCCATCGGCGAATGGTCCGAGCAGGTGACTGATGCTGTTCGCGTAGTAGCTGACGAGCGGCCGATTGCCGGGCAGCACCGAGTATCCGGCTCCGACTCTCACGAGGATGCGCCGCATCTGGAGCATCCTCCACGCACGGTCGAAAATTTCCTCGACGCTTCCTTCGCGATGAATCACTCGCGCGTTGAGCTCAGTGAGAACGTCTCGCATCTCCGACATGCGCGCGAGCAGCTGGTCGTGTGCGATGAAATCTCCATCGAAGCTCTGTATCGCTGCGCAAGCAAGCGGTACCGGCGTGACTGGCACGATCGCCGCAATTCGCTCGAGCACTGAATCCGACAGCAGCTGCACGCGCGCGAGCCGCTCCGTACGCTCGAGGTCGAACAGTCCGCCCGTGTCGCGATCCTCGCGATCCAGCCATGGCGAAAGCGGAAACGCATCGCCGATCACGACCGCTGCGCGGCCGTAGCGCTTCCACCGGCGCGCCACGAGGCGGGCCATGTTCCACCATACGTAGCGCAGCACTTCGCCGAGCTGCACGTATCGGGGAGGGCGTTTGCGACCTTCGCGGGCATCGAGCTCGCGGAGCAGTGAACGGTCCTCGAGCACGCGATCGTAGTTGATTGCCACCGGCACGATGTACAGCCGATTCCGCAGCGCCGGATCTCGCGCGACGCCGAGCACGTAATCGAGCAACCCGATCTTGGCCTTGCCGAGTTTGCCATCGCGACTGAGGCCGCCCTCAAGGAAAATTCCCTGTGTCACACCGTTCCTGGTGATGAGCTGGACGTACCGCTCGAGCACGGTGTGATACAGCTTCTCCCGGTATTTCCGGCGGATGAAGTACGCGCCGAACGACTTGAAGATGTATTCGAGCGGAAAAGTGCGCGCCCACTCCCCCACCGCGTACGAGATCGCGACTCGTCCGGACAGCACATAACCGACGAGGACATAGTCGGCGTTCGATCTGTGATTCATGAGGTAGATGACTATCGCGTCGCGCGGGATCGGAACCGCCGATGCATCCGTCGCGTGCTCCGCCGAGATCTTGTAGAAGAAGTTCAACAGGACCCGGCTCACAACGAGGCCGATCTTGTAGTAAGTGAGGATGTTGAAGAACGGGACGATCTCGTCGATATAGTCTTCGACACGCTTCCACGCCGCCGCTTCGTCCACCGAATTCTCGGCGGCGTGCTCCTTCACCGCGCCGGCAATCGCCTCGTCGGCGAGCAAAGTCGCCCGAATGAAGGGCTTTTTGGTCAGCTTGAACCGGTCGATTCGAGAGCCGGAGCGGTGAACCGCCCGAAGGGCTGTCCGGTTGAACCGACTTCGGGCCAGAACGACCGCAGCCAGCGATAGAAGCGCGGCGGCCAACCAGATAAGCGTAATCCTACCTCACAAAGTGAAGGTATTTACCACGATCGAACGACGCGGCGCTTGCCGCGTCAAAGAATATGGGCATCGGAAGTCACGAACGCGGGTGATAGCGGTGCGTCGGCAATCTTAGTGTTGTGCAGATTCGGGCACTTTTATAGCTTGAAACAGTCCTGATGTGCGCGGGATTACCCTCTGGGAATCCCGCGGCAGTCAGCGTCAAAGAGGTACTGATGGATACGATCCGTCGACCGTGGGAAGCGCTCCCACCTCCTGCATTCCCTACTCGCTGCAGGCCGAGACGCATTGTCTCAAACCTCCTCCTTTTTGCTCTTTCCTCGACCGTTCTGGTATTTCCCAGTAGCCTCGCCGCTCAGGAATCGGGAATGCTCACAGGAATCGTGAGCACCACGGAAAAGAAGCCATTGGGTCAGGCTAGGATCAGCGTGGTGGGAACCGCTTTGGGTGCCGTTGCGGATACCGATGGCAGCTTCCGCATCGGAGCCCTGCCCTTGGGCAACCAGAGCGTGGAGGTAAAGCTGCTCGGCTATGCTTCCGTCCTCATCCCGGTACGGATCGAACCGGCCAAGACTGCAACGTTGGACGTGACGTTAGCCGCGGTACCCCTGCCTCTGGAAACGGTGACCGTTACGGGCGATACGATGATTGTACCCGGCATGCGAGGGTTCCAGGAGAGGAAGGAGCGCGGTACCGGCAAGTTCTTTACGCGTGAGGACATCGAGCGAATGCAGGTCCGTCTCTTCAGCGACATTTTGCGTCGCGTCCCAGGGATGCAAGTTCAGTCGGCGAACGGCTCGTATGGGCAAGGGATGTCGATACAAACCGGACGAACTCAGGGGATTAGCGGTGGACGAACATGTCCAGTGCTGTTCTACGTCAACGGCGCGCCATTCCCGCTGACCCATGACGTCGCGATCAATAACTACGTCTCGCCCGACGAGGTCGCAGCCGTGGAAGTCTATACGGGCACATCTCAGATCCCTGCTCAATTCAGCTCGAGCCAGTACAACGCGCGCTGCGGAGTGGTAGTAATCTGGACTCGCAGCAGCAACGACCCCCGAAGGTCGCGCTAGAATTCGGCTCGCCAGCAACCGCACGAGCTAATCCGGCCTCCGCGCTAGAAGCCACCCCCGCTCGGAATTCGAGTCGTTTGTCCGATGGGTCCCGGATCCTTGTTCTCGTCCGCGCCGAGAGCGTGAAATAGTTTTGCCGCGGCGAATGCGCCGGCCACCACGAGACCGCCGGCAAGCCAGCTTTTCCTTCTGTCGAATCTCTTTTCGGTCACGCCGGTGAGCGCATAACGCGGGAAAGGGACAAGCTCTTTATTCCACATCACAGAAAACCCGCCACGGTGATCGACTCGTACCAGACTCAGATTCCACGTATTCGAGTCCGCGGTAGAGACGACGGCCTCCACCTCCTGAGCGCCAGGTCCAATGGCGTTTGCCATCGCGACGGTGCCGGAATCTGTGACCTGCGCGACAATCCTCGTCGCGGGCTGCGGCAGCGGTGCCTCGAGCGGATGCGCTGTATAGCACGCAGCCAGGAAAAAGACGACGGGCACCCCACAACGAATTGACAGCTTCAGATTCATAATGTTCATCCTAACATGGGTGACGAGAGAAAGACAAACCGGCCCGGCCAGAGGCCGAGCCGGTTTGCTGTATCAGCCTGACTGCCGCACTACGGTCTCGGACAGGCGACCGGGTCGTCCCAGTTGCGAAGTGCTGATGGTCCCGTCGTCCCCGCCGGATAAAGCGACGGTAGCGGAACGTTCGGGTTGGCAGTCCGCTCCGTTACACTGTACGGAAGCCGTCCCGGAACTTCGGCCGCGGCCCCAAAGGGCGTCACCAGCGGAATGCACGTCCGTTTGAAGTCTGACCATACCTCGATATTCTGGAACATCGCAATGTACTTTTCCAGCATCACGTCGTTGAACGTCACCACCGCTAGTGCCGGCATACCGACCGCGACACGCACGTTATTGACGTTAACGGTTGCGCCAGGAACGTCGCCAAGCTGGAATTTCGCCTCAGCCATGATCAGCTGGTTCTCCGCCCACGTGATGTACGGTTGGCGGAAGTTGAGCGCACGTCGGACCAGAGTGTTGATTACTGAAGGCGCGGCTCCAGACGGCACCGCCACGTTGTTCTGATTCGCCCCGACGAAATTGCCCGCGCCGTTCGCGTTGAAATAAGCTGAAAGTCGCGGATCGGTGCGCGCCTTCAGAATCGATACGAGCGCATCGCCCGCAACCAAGTCCTGACGCGAATTCAGAAACTCGGCCCAGATATTGGCGTCCTGATCAATGATCGAGCCATGGAAAGACCGGAAATCCCCGGGGGCCTGACCGTTCTGAGCCTGCGAAGTACTCGTCGGAGCCTCAGCAATTCCATTCTGCGCCGCCGCCAATGCCAGCGTATACGCAGCGTTCCCCTGACGTTCTACCAGGTGTAAGTAGAACCGCGCCTTGAGCGTGTACGCTGCGGCGATCCAGCGATTGACCTCCAACGCGGCCGTAACAGCGGTCGCGCAATAGATCAGGTCACCAGCCCCAGGGTTGCAATTGCCCGTTGTGGAGGCAGTCCGCAGCAGAGCGATTCCTTCATCCAGCCGGGTTTGTACCGCTGCGTATATCTGTTGCTGTGGATCCAGCTTGGGAGTCAGAATCGCGGGGTCGAGCGCCTCAGAGTAGGGAAGATCACCCCAGACGGACGTCGCCGTCCCGAACGAAAAACCTTCCCAAACCTTCGCGATACCTCCGAGCAACGGGTCACTCGCCGCGGTCGCGGCAGCCTCAATATTTCTCAAGCCAAGCAGACCCGCACCGGTGTAAAACGCTGATTGGTGCCCCGGGATATCGCTCTCCGAGGCCCCATACTGAGTGCCCCAGGTGAGCTGCTGGTTGTTGCTGCCGATGATCTGCTGCGTGAACATTCCCGCTGAGCGCGCCATCTGACCTTCCATGCGAGTGAACATGTTGGCCTGCACGGCGATCAGCTGTTGTATAGCGGTCCCTTCAGTTGCGTTGTTCGGGTTTTCAGTCAAACCCGGTCCCGATAGGAAGTCGCTGCACCCCGCACCGATAAGCGCGAGCGAGAGCAGGACTCCTGCTTTCTTATATCCATTCATTCTCGATTCCTCGCGAGTTTTAGCGGTGAAGTCCAAGGGTGATCACGAATGCGCGCGCCAGCGGTGCGTTGAACCAATCGATTCCGCGGTTTGCGTTCTGGGCGCCGCCGAGGTTTACCTCTGGATCAAACCCGCTGTACTTCGTCCACAGCTTGATGTTCCGGCCGGATATCTTGACGTCGAGCTGATCGGAGCCCGCGAGTCTCTGCACCCAGTCGTTCTTGAACGAATACCCGAGTGAAATCTCACGCAGGCGCGTGTTGGTGGCATCCTCGAGGCGGGTTGTAATGGGGCCGCCCGTCGCACCCTGGCCGCCTCCCAGCACTCCGGCGCTGAACCAGCCTTCACCAATCACGACTGGAGTGTTTGCACCCGGCCCAACAACAGGGCCATTGAGCACGTCGCACGTCTTGTTGTAGCAACTCATGTCCTTGCCGAAGGTGCGCGTCTGCCCACGAATCTCGGTCTCCGCGTGCGTACCGTACTGATCCATCGAGGACCGAGTCATGTTGAGTACGTCCCCGCCGCTCCGATGCTCGAGGAACGCGCTCAGCTCCAGGCCCTTTATGGTGACGTAAGTGGAGAAGCCTCCTGTCCAATTCGGCCAGGGGTTGCCAATCGCCCGCTCATTTGGATCCGTGATCGGAAAACCGTTGGCAGCGATATAGAGCGCGCCATTCGGCTGGCCGGCACAAGCGGCGCCTACATCATTCGATATGCCGGAGTAATTGACGATTGTCAGTCCGCGGCCGCAGCGCGCGAAATCCGTGCTGCGCCATACTCCAAGCGGATATCCGATCTGCACGAAGGTCCCCTGTCCTGCGAATGCCGAACCGATGCCCGTCTGGCACCGTGGCACTTTTGCCTCGGGGCCGCAGTTCTCGGCCGTCGGCAGGGGAACAATGCCCGCTATCTGATCGGCGATGACGCCAAGGCTCGTCACCACGTTCCGATTGCGCGCCCAGTTCGCGCCAAACTCAATGGAGAAATCCTGCTTTTGTACCGGGCGGAAATTGGTAGTAATCTCCCAACCCTTGTTGGTCAGGGCGCCCGCATTGAGGTTGACAGCGGTGAAACCGGTCGAAGGCGGCAGGCTTACGCCAAATACCACATCTGAAGACCGGGTATTGTAGTGGGTTACTGAAAAATCTGTGGTCCCCCTGAACAGGTTCAGATCCGCTCCCCACTCGAGCTCGCGCACGCGCTCGGGCGAAATGTCCGGATTACCTCTTGTCGCGCTGGGATAAACCCCGCCAATAGAGTTCAAGGTGGGAGCCTGAATTGATGCGGGATTGAAGTCCGCGAACGCGGTGTTTGAAAAAATATCCTGTGTCGCGTATAGCGGCGGCTGCTGACCACTCTCACCGTAAGCTACGCGCAGCTTTCCGAAGGTCAGGAGCTTTTCAGGTACATGCATGGCCTTTGTGAAGCTCCAGGCAGCGTTCCATCCGGGATACCACGCGCGCTGGTGCCCAACGCCAAAGGCCGAATTACCATCGTTACGTATCCGGGCCTGAAGAAAGACCTGATCGAAGAGATCTGTCGTAGCCTGCGCGAAATACCCTTCGATACGACGGCGTGTCTCGGCGTCGTTCGGGATCGTGCGTGACACGGTGTTCGAGAGCTTGAACGGCTTTGGGGCGATCCATGTCTGTCCTGTTACATCAACCTGACGGAAGTAGGTTTCGTTCAGGTTCTGACCAAGAGTCAGACTGGCATCCGTGTGAGAATTGAGTGTCCACGATCCGGTCGCAGTCAGGTTGTGGTCGATGATGCGATCGTAGAACTGCCAGCGCTCGATCTGACCGCCATTGAGACCCGAGCTCGATCTGGCGTACGCGTAGGTGCGGTCGTCTCCGTTGTAATCCCCACCAAGCACTTCATTTACCTGAAGCCAGCTCATGGGGTTCCAATTGGTGGTGACGTTGCCATAGAACCGGCCCGTCTCACCCGTTAGCTGGTCTTCATAGAGCGCATAGAACGGGTTGTCGAATCCGCGGCTGTTCAGGAACGCCGTCGGCCCGGGAAGGGGGAAACGCCACGATCTGTGCAGTCCCGTAACGGGGTCCAGATACTGCTGCGCGTTGAAATCGGGCGGCTGGCGGAGGGCGCTGATGCCTATTCCGTTGATCGAGTTGCCGCGATCGAGGCCGCCGCCTGTCGTTTGCACGTAGGAACCGCTCGCACCGATAGTCAGTTTCTCGAGCAGCGCGTGCGATCCGTTGAACCGCACGGTGTAGCGCTTCAGGTAATCATTGTTTCCAACGATGAACCCATTGTCGTTGAGCGCCCCAAGCGAGAGATAGAAAGTCGTCCGCTCATTCCCACCGGACATCGACAACGTGTTATCCGACGTGTGGCCGACGGAGTACATCTCCGCGGAGTGGTCGTACGTGGTAGTGCCCGCGGCAAGAGCCGGTCCCCAGGAGAAGAACCCGGAGCTGATAAAGCAGTTCACCGTCACGCAATTGCTTGAGACTCCGCCGGTGCCGACGCCGTACATGCGCTGCACTGGAACTGTCTTGACTGGCTTTTCTCTCTGGAAGACCGAGTGCAAGCCGTATTGGGTACGGCCGGCATGTCCTTTTTTCGTGGTGATCAGGATCGCGCCCGCCGAGCCAGCGGAGGCCCCATAAATCGAGGTAGCAGCTGCACCCTTGAGGATCTCAATTGACTCGATGTCATCGGGATTGATATCGGAGGCGCGATTGGGTGAGGGCGCGCCTGACAGAATGGCCTGGCCGCGCGTGTTGTTGCTCGTCGGCACACCATCGATGATGATTTGAGGTTGGCTGGTGCCGAAAGTTTTTGGACCGCGAATCTGAATCGCGGTCGAAGCACCGGCATCGCCACTGCCCTGATTGGTGAGCACATTGGGAATTTTTCCGGCCAATGCCTGCACCACGTTCGTCTCGTTCGCGCGTTGTACCGTCGCGCCACTCACCGTCGCGCGAGCGGTGCCGAGCCGCTCCCCGATGCTCTGTATTCCGGCGCCCGTGACCACCACTTCTTCCAGGCGGAGCGGATCACTCCCGAGCTGGAAGTTCCGCTCGATCGTCGTCCCCGGCGTAAGCGTCACGGGAGATGACGATGTGCGCCTGCCAATCATTCTCGCGCTGAGCGATACCTGCTGGCCCTGCGCGCGTGCGGCTGGAACTACGAGGCGGTAATTCCCGCTCTCATTCACGTACACGATCATGTTGAGTGAAGGAAGAGTGACGCTCGCCTGCCGAAGCGGCGTGCCGTCCTCCGCTGTCACTCTGCCGGTGATCGTCACCGGCTCCTGTGCCGCCGCCCACTGGGGCAGGAGCACGATCGCCGCTAAAACGGCGAACCATCGAATCACACGACTACTTACCTGTCTAGCCATTTGACCTCCAAGAGTTGGTGCACCATGCCTTATGGCGTTGCGTGCGAAGAGCATCCGAACTTCCTGCCGTGCGCCGTTGGACGCACTTCGCTTCCACCACATCCTCGCGGTGGACCGAACCATCCTTTACATACTGATCCTCCATACATGGGGTTGGAATCTTCGGAACGATCGCGTCCGAATTGGGAAAAGGCACAAGCGCCCGGCTGGACCAAACGCCGGGACGATCAAGGTCAAATGGATTTTTGCCTAACGGGTGCGCAAGGTCGCAGTTGCCTCGCGAGGGACGGGTGTCTCTGCGCGCTCTTCAACCGCAAACAATACAGGCTGCCTCGCACACCGCAAGAGACAATTTTGCTCCAAGGTTGACTCCACCGACTCCGGCGGCGGAGGATACCAATGGCACGGTGAGCGGGCTCCAAAATACGCAACGGCCATACCGGGCTTGAGCCAGCGGCAGCAACACGTAGCCGGGTCCTGCGCTGTCTAAAGATGTCGGATGTGGTGTTAGCGCCACACTCCGTCGCGATACTACCGGAAGCCGGTCTTCGCCGGAGGCGCTGGGGTTGCGGCAGGCGGCGGCGTTGTGGCCGCAGCTTGCCTTCCGTTGTCCTTTGCGGCCTCGGCTCTGGGTTGCTCATTCTGCTGAAGCATGCCGCTGCCGGACACGAGCTGTGCCGCCAACACCGTCTGAATCACGCTCGTGATGTTGCTGGTCGCCGACTGTGCCGCGCCACCCTCGGCTGAATCACCGGAGATCGTCACCAGGCGCGCCTTTGAGAGCGCCTCGGCAATCATCGGAGCAATCTCGGGAATCATCTCGATCTGGCGATAGCGGAAATAGCTCTCGCCGCCCGCCTTGATCGCTTCGTTCACCTTCTGGATGCTCTCCGCGTTCGCCTGTGCAACCGTCGTGATGCGGATCGCTTCGGCCTTGGCGCGAGCTTCGGCGTCGATGCGCATCTTCTCCGCATCGGCGCGGGCCTGCGCGATCTGCGTCGCCTCGAGCTCGGCCACGCGCTGGATCCCCAACGCGGTTTGCTTCTTCGCTTCCGCCTCGGCGATGAGCGCCGCGTTCGACGCTTTGGTCTGC
>Ga0193735_1000239_pt1 | contig 17515 bp, 15 predicted proteins | sample U1m2metaG_FD_145080 | JGI IMG/M metagenome (GOLD analysis project Ga0193735, IMG submission 145080) | Soil microbial communities from a riparian zone of the East river system, Colorado, United States - U1m2 | ecosystem: Environmental > Terrestrial > Soil > Riparian zone | place: USA: East River... | reverse complement strand
GTCGAAAGATGGGAGCAGTACGACGGAACGCTGATGATGCAGCAGCTGGGACTGGCCTGAAGTCGGGCCATCCCGTTTCGCTTCCTCGTGAATCGAATCGGTCTTCATCGAGCGGAGCTTGTCCACAGTCCGCGCGCCGAGAGGATGGCGGAGAAGCTCGGATAGCCGGCGCAAGGCGCTGGCACTGCGTGCGTCTATATACTTACTAATCGACAAATCATCGGGGCCATTATGCACGACGAAATGGGGACGTTTCGCGTCGATATCGAGATCGAGAATCCCGCCCGGGGAGGAGAGAGGCGGATGGTCAGATCCGCACTGGTCGACACAGGCGCGGAACTGTCCTGGATCCCGGCGGCGACACTGGAATCGTTGGGCATCAAGCCATACAAAACGTGGCGTTTCCGCCAAGCGGACGGCACCATTTTAGAGCGCTGGATTGGAGCAGCGTTTCTTCATGTGGCCGGCAAGTCAACTGTCGACGACGTCGTGTTCGGCGAGCCGGGCGACTTGGTGCTGCTGGGATCACGCACGCTGGAAGGTCTCAATTTCCGCATCGAGCCTCTCATCAAGCAGCTCGTCGACGCGGGCCCCGCACCTGCAGCGCCGGTCTAACGAGCGGGTGCGGGACTCGGCAGCGCGCGAACAGTATGCCGCGCGCGACTCGTGAGTGAGCGAATGAGGCGCCCCTCCGCGGAATCGTAAGGCGCTCCGTTAGCGCGGAAGATATCGTGGAACCAGACCTTGGGCTCGGCTGTGTACTCGTTATCCCACGAGTCCCACGGATAAATGGTCTGCGTCTTTCCTGAGACAAAGCCCCAGTTGATGGCGCCAACATGCCGGCGCGCAAAGATCGGCAGGATGCTCTGAAACGTGCTGCCGCGCGGGCGAGCCATGTATTCCGAGCAGATGATCGGCCGGCCGTAGCGCTCGAGCGCGGTGATCAGCTTCTCCACCGTGGCGCTGTCGTCGTAGCTGTGAAAGGTGATGACGTCGGAGTTGTCGAGCATGAATCTCGTCGCCGGACGCATACGCGCTGAGTCGACGTAATCGCCCACCCATGGCGCCGCCGTCAACGGTTGCGACGGATTCATCGCCCTCGCCCAACCAAAAGCCTGGCGCATTAGATACAGCGTCAGCTCCTGCTTGTGGATCGGCTCGTACGCGATGTACGCGGGCCGATTGGTGTTGTCGGGCTCGTTGAAGATGTCCCAGGCGACCACTCGCGGATCCTTTGCAAACCTGCCGACGACTCCCTGAACGTAGCCTTGCAGTGCGCGGTAGCGCGCCGGATCGGACAAGTACGCCGCGCCGGGACTTTGCACCCATCCGGAATTGTGTAGATGCGGAATCGGCGCGCGCTGGGGCCCGAGGTGCGGGAGCGGATCCCACACTGCATCGAACAAGACGAGCATCGGGCGGATGTGATGCCGCTGCGCGATGGTCAGGAACTGATCGATTCGACTGTAAAATCCGCTCGAATCCTGCTCCCAGAGGAGATTGTGCAGGAACACGCGCATGGTATTCAAGCCGAGGGGCTCGGCCCAACCGAACTCGCGGTCGATGGATTGGGGATCGAACGTCGCCGCCTGCCACATCTCCAGCTGATTGATGGCAGTGCTCGGCGCGAAGTTGCTTCCCGCCAGCCAGCCGGTTGAATCGGCCCACGCTCGCGCGTGCTCGCGAGTCCACCTCGCGCGCTCTTGCGCGCCAACGCGGAAGAGCGGGACGAAAAGGAGGACGGCGATGCGCAGTCGCAGCAACGCATTCATGGAGCGAGCCCGAATTGGAAGACAGTGCGCGAGCGGTACTCTTGTCCCGGCCGCAGAATCGTCGATGGGAAGTTCGCGTGATTCGGCGAATCCGGATAGTGCTGTGTCTCCAGCGCCAACCCATAGCGGAAGCGATAGACGCTCCCGCCTTTGCCGGTGATGCTGCCGTCGAGGAAATTCCCGGAATAGAACTGAAGGCCGGGCTCGGTGGTGTAGATATCGAGCGTGCGACCCGTCGAAGGCTCGACGACCCGGGCAGCGTGTACCAGCGCATCCGGGGTCGCGCTGCCGCGATTCAGCACGAAGTTGTGATCGTAGCCGTTGCCGTACCGGATCTGGGTATTCTGTTTCTTATCGACGCGCGCGCCGATTGCCGTCGGCGTGCGAAAGTCGAATGGTGTGCCCGCGACCGGCGCGATTTCTCCCGTCGGAATCAGAGTAGAGTCGACCGGTGTGATCCCGTCGGCGTTGATGGTCAGAACGTGCCCAAGAATGTCACGCGTGGCGTTGCCGGCGAGATTCCAGTACGTATGCTGACTGAGATTGACTGGAGTCGCTTTGTCGGTGGTGGCGTGGTAATCGACGATCAATCGATCGTCAGGCGTCAATGTATAAGTTACTCGAGCGTGGAGCGTTCCAGGATATCCCTCCTCTCCGTCGCGACTGGTGTAGTCGAGAGTGATGCCTTGCCCTTGCTGATTCTGAAACGGCTGAGCATTCCAGACAACTTTGTCGAAGCCGCGCAGTCCGCCGTGCAGGCTGTTGGGGCCGTTGTTTACGGCGAGAGTGTAGGTAGTGCCGTCGAGCGTAAACCGTCCGCGAGCGATGCGGTTTGCGTAGCGGCCGACGATTGCTCCGAAGTAAGGCGAATCGTGAAGGTAGCCGGCGAGATCGCCGTAGCCGAGCACGATGTCAGCGAACCGGCCCGCGCGGTCGGGCGTTTTGATCGACGTGATTATTCCGCCGTAGTTGGTGAGCTGCACCTGGATGCCATGGGCATTTCCAAAGGAGAACAGCTGGGCGGTCTCGCCGGTTGCGATCTTCCCAAACGGCGTGGACTGCGCGGGTGCCTTTACATCCGGGCCCCCAGTGTGTGAGGCCGCGGTACAGCCTGCGAGGTATAGCACACCAACCGCGACTGCGATGCCATTGATGGACTTCACGGGCCTTAGCTCCTCGCTGCTTTGGAACAAGAGTGCGGGCGGAGCGGCTAGCTTTCAACCCCGCGAGGCGTTGACACGCTCCGCAACGATCTAGTACTACTCGGCATGACCTCAGGAGGCATTATGCCCGACATGGGAACCTTTCGCGTAGATGTCGAGATCGAGAACCCCGTCCGTCCGGGTGAGAGACGAACGCTCACATCGGTGTTGGTGGACACTGGTGCCGAATTATCGTGGGTGCCGGCCAAAGTGCTCGAATCGTTGGGCATCGAGCGCTACAATACGTGGCACTTCCGGCAAGCCGACGGGACCATTCTCGAACGCTGGGCCGGCCCTGCGTTTATCCATGTCGCCGGCAAACGAGCCACTGACGACGTCGTGTTCGGAGAGCCCGGCGACCTCGTGTTGTTGGGCGCGCACACGCTGGAAGGACTGAACTTTCGGATAGACCCTGTCACCAGGCAATTGGTGGACGCAGGCCCCGCACCGGCCGCCGGGGTGTACGGTATGGCAAGCCCATCCGCGTTGATGGAGCGGATCGGGTAGGAGTCCACTCTCTCGAGGGTGATTGAGGCACGCGGATTTATTTAGCGTGAGATTCCCACCGCGTTGAGCATGAACGCGTACCGGAACGCCCGCTCACGCAGCACATCGTAACGCCCGGAAGACCCGCCGTGCCCTCCCGCCATGTTGATCTTGATGTAGAGCGGATTGGTATCGGTCTTCATCGCGCGCAGCTTGGCCACCCACTTCGCAGGCTCCCAGAACCCTACTTGTGAATCGTTCAGCGAAGTTGTTACGAGCATCCACGGATAAGCCTTGCGCGCGACGTTGTCGTAGGGCGAGTACGACTTCATGTAGGCGTACTGCTCCGCATTGTGCGGATCGCCCCACTGCTGCCATTCCTGGGCGGTGAGCGGGATCGACGCGGCCATCAAGGTGGTGATGATGTCGACGAACGGCACATCGGCGACGATGGCGCGGTAGAGATCGGGCCGAATGTTGGCGATCGTCGCACCCGACGACTGCGAGAGCGGTACAGACACCGAGGCAAACTTTCTGATGGCGCATCTTGACTCCTGATCGAGTAATTGACGGGGCCGGTCGGCGTAACGTGTTGCTGCTGACGGCGTGACCATCACCTGGTTGTCAGGGCCCTTGATCCCACTCGTGCACGATTTTGCCGTGCCGCACTTCGTAAATGTCGAGATGGGGCACGCGTTTCCCGTTCTCGACGAAATCGTAGAGTTGCACTACAAACCGGCCGCTCACGATCTGCTGTTTTAAATCCGCGCGAACGTGGTTCTTGGCGAAGTAATCACGTAATGACGCGGTCATCTGCGCAGGCGTTCCCCTTACTCGCGCCGTGGAGTCGCCGAGCATCTCGTGCACGAAGACGGTGTCGTAGAAGGTGGATAATGCGGTCACGTCGTGGCGGTTGTAGGCTTCCAACGCGCGCCGTGCGACATAGTCGGGAAGTGTGTCGCGATTAGCGTGACTGGCGTGTGGCGCCTGTGCCAACGTTGGGCTTGGCGCGAACAGGCATCCAGCTACCAGAAGCTGGATCGACACTCCGATTAAGCCCACGCAACTCGCTCTGGCGTTGATCGATACCGGCATGGTCGCTCCTTTGATTGCCAATAAAAGAAACGGACCGACCACGACGACTTGCGAAGTCTTTTTTTGTTGGTGGCCTTTCGCCGGTTATGGTGCTAGATCATGATGCCGCGCAATGGAGACGGCGCCCACAACGTGTCCGGCGACGATCACATCTCCCGCGGGTGTTACAAGAGCGCTGTAGAACAGCGCTGGATAGAGGAGGCGAATGAATTGTGTGGCGCCCGGCGAGATCCGGTGGCGACGAGTATCGCGGCGGTGAAGGCGAGCGGGCCTATTCTCGTGCGCGAATAGCGAAAACGCGAGGGGTACGCGAGTTCATTGTATCGAGTTCGGAACATGGCTTCCTCCTCTCGCTGTGCGCATCTGACGAAACGATGTCGTCTAGGGTGAACGGAACAACGGCGCAACCTTATCGCTGTCCGAGAATCTTCAGCGGAGCTCCACTTGGCATCAGGGCTCCGTCGCCAAGTAAGCCGCTTTCATTGTCGCCCCAGCAATACCAAACGTCGTCGACCGTCGCAGCACACGTATAGGCACGCCCGGCGCTCAATCGCCGAAATGCTAGATTCGTGTCTACACGTTGGGGCGTAGCGAACAAGTCACCGGTAATGCTACCGATTCCAATCTGCCCTTTTAGGTTTTGTCCCCAGCAATACACACTACCTGCGGTGTCGATCGCGCAGGAATGGGCCGAGCCAGCGGCGGCGGTCGAAAAACTGAGACTGCTGGCGACAGCAACTGGAACCCAACTCGGCGTCGACGAAACTCCATTTCCCAGTTGGTCATCCAGGTTCCACCCCCAGCAATACATGGATCTTGCGCGTGTAACGCCGCAGGTGTGAGACTCCCCGGCGGCGATCGATGCGAATACCAATTCGCCACTCACGGGCAGTGGAGTCGCGCTAGTCGTGACCTCATTGCCGACTCCGAGCTGGCCGCCGGCGTTTTCCCCCCAACAGTACGCGATGCCGCCGGCTGTGAGCGCACAGGTATGAGACCCGCCGGCGCTCAATGAAGCGAAGGATATTCCGCCCCCGACCAGCAGCGGATTCGCGCTTGACTTCACGCCGGAACTTCCGAGCTGTCCGCTGCTGTTTGACCCCCAGCAGTACGCACTACCGGCTGCCGTGATCCCGCACGTATGCTGCGTTCCAGCATCCAGGCTAACGAAGGAGTGACCGCCCGTAACCGCTACTGGCCGCCAGGAGTCGTCGTAATTGCCGGAGCCTAGCGCACCGTAACCGTTGAATCCCCAGCAATAGGCCGCGCCCGCAACTGTCAAACCGCACGAATGAAAACCACCGGCAGTAATTGCCGAGAAGGTGAGTCCTTCGGTAACTGGTATTGGCGTCGGATAAAAGATTCTCGCAGGAGCTCCCAATGAGCCGTAATCGACGATCCCGGACCTGCCTGCCTGGCCGAAATCATTCGCGCCCCAACAAAAGGCGTTACCGCCTGTGGTGAGTGCGCATGTGTGAGTCCGTCCAGCGCTTACCGCCTGGAACGCGAGTTCGATCACAGTGACGCGAGTGGTTGCGCTGTATTTCGACCAACGTGATGTGATGGTTGCGGTGCCAGCTTCGCCGGCTGTTACTAGTCCGCTATCATCGATCGACGCCACGGCAGGGTTCGAGCTCTCCCATTGGACATCCGTTGCGGGGACAACCTCGCGTCCACCCGCAGAATTCACACTCGAGGCCACAAGCTGTGTTGTCTGACGCAATAAGAGGGTTGTAGTATCGTTCGACAGCGTCAACCCGACGATTGGTGGTAAGTTGGCGACGGTGACTACGATCGTATCGCTGTGCCCCTCGATTGTCGCGACAATGCGCGAGACACCATTATTCAAGCCGGATACGTCTGCTCGATACAGCGCCAAAGGAGTGATGAAAAGTCCGTTCAACAATGCGCGACTGACGTTGGTTTCCAGTGGTTGGGGTTGTGGAGCGCCAGCGACCGTCGCAACGTTTGGACTGCTGCTTGACCAGGTTGCCAGTCGGTGCAACAGCAGATTTCCGTCGGCGTCTCTTGCTATTGCGGCTACGCGAAGCACACCGCCTGGTGCGATGTTCGCGGAGTCGAAAGAAACAGTGACAGACGCCACTGGACGCAATGCGTTGGATACGCGGATGGAGGTGGCGACGAAGAAACCGTCGATCTCCGCCAAAACGAAGGCACTGCCTTCACCTCGAGCAGTGACTAGCCCAGTGTTGGTGACGGCTGCCACTGTTGAATCTGTGTACCGCCAGCTAATCGGACGGCCAGTGAGCAGCGTACCGTTTGCGTCTTCGGCGACGACAACCAGCTGGAATTGGTCTCCCACTCTTACGTCCGTAGAGTTGGGCGTGATAGTAAGCGTTGCGACCGGACCTTCCGTGGTAGTTCCCGTCTTGAACGGAACTGTTTCCGCGGAGTCGAGGGCGTCACCATCCTGATCGCGCACGCCCTTGGTTACAACGAGCTCGTAGTCAGTGTTGGGCTCGAGTTGTTGTGTCGGCTTGAAGACGACGGCAGCAGTGACACCCTGCAGGATTTCGGCGGTTCCCGCGACCTGTGCGCCAGCGTGCACAAGTTGCACGGATCCAGACAGTGAGGATTGCGCGACGGGCTCGGTGAAAATGATCTCGATGTTCTTGTTAAGGGGCACGCCAGTTTTACCGCGGCCAGGGCTCGTGCGCACGATTGTGGGCGGTCGGCGCTTCAGCACGACGTTCGCCAGTGTCTGGATCGTGATTCCGCCTGTTGTTTTGACCGTGATCGTGATGCTGTCGCCAGCGGCAGCCGGCACGGGAACCGGGTCGATTCCCCCGTCAACCATGGGCGTGGTAACGTTCACGCCCGTTCGCACGTTGGTGATGACCGCGGTCGCTCCCGCCGGAGCTGTCTGCGGCTCGAGGGAGATGTAGGCGACGTTGACTTCGTCTGTCGTGATCGAGACGCTGCGTGATGCTTTCATGTTCGGCTGCGCTGTCGAGCGCGTGACCGATGCAGTCGCGATGGAAGCTGCCAGCGCGGCCGACTGCGAGTTGGATACATACATGGGCGACGGAGGCGCGCCTCCGCGCGGGCCAGCCGCATCCTGCGAGCAGGCGCCGACGCAGATCGCGAGGGCGCAGAGAGCGGAACTACGGAACAACATTCGGGTCGCGCGCCAACATGGGTAGCCCATGCCCCCCGAGCTCGCCGCCGACGTAAAGCGCGCCGTTCGCCCCGACCGCCACGCCATTCGCGGCGTCGAAGTCTGGAGAGCCGAGCAAACGAACTGATAGCAGAGTGCCGTCCAGGGACAGCTTCGCGAGAAATGCATCCCAACTGCCCTGCGCCGCCTCTCTTATCTCGCCGGTTGGAGGAATGCCCGGGTCCGTCGGCCCACCAAGCGTGGTGCCTACGACATAGATCCCGCGTCGATCTACGGCGATTCCTGTCGGAGTATCACTCCAATGGCTGCCGAACACACGCGCCCAACGCAGAGCGCCGTCCGCGCCCGTCCGAAGCACCATGACAGAGCCGCGTCTCTCGGAGTCGTAAGCTGCACCAAGCACATAAACACCACCATCGGGGTCTGCTGCGAGCTGGACCCCGGCCGTCAGATAGCCGACTTGACCGAGCTGATGCGCCCACAGCCGATTTCCATCGCCATCATATTTCAGCAGAAAAAGATCGCGCACGCCGCCGCTCGGCGAGCCACCGAAGCTCCCGTTAGTGTAGCCGACCAAGTACACCCCACCGAGAGGGTCGACAGTGATCCCGCCGATGATGTCGCTGGCTGTGTCAGGCTGGCTTTTGAATTGTCGCCTCCAAATGGTGCGCCCGCTCTGATCGCTTTTGACGATGAAAATCTCGGCGCTGTGAGCGGCCGAGTCGCGCACCATGCCGGCGACATAAAAATTCCCGGCTGCGTCAGGTGCAGCTACGCAGGAGTCTTTTGACCAACCTTGAATGTCGATGATCTGCGTCCTAACGGTCGCGCCCGATCTGTCGTAAAGGTTGAGGAAGCAATTCTCCCGGAAGCCGACGCCGGAATACGCTTCTCCTGAGATGTACACTCGGCCTGATCCGTCGACGCCTGCGGCGTCCGCGTGCTGGCCGTTGGACCCACCGAAGGTCCGAATCCAGAGCCGATTACCATCCGCATCATGTTTGATCAAAAACACGTCCGTGTAGCGAACCGGCCCGTCCACCAAGTTGTCGCCCGCTACGTACACCGCGCCGTCTGCATCGGTAACGACGAACGGCCCGTAAGCACCTCCCTTCTGAATGTCAGGGATGCTGCGAATGACGTCCCATTGGATATCCACCACGACGTCCTTCGCCGAGCTGTCGATGACGTTCCCCGTCGCATCATAAGCTTTCACGATGTAGGTCTGTTTGCCGTTGTTCGCAGAAGTGACCGGCACGCTTACGACGTAAGGCTCCGACTGCGGCACGACCTCCGCGACCTTCGCGTCACCGTTGTCGACCTCTATTCGAGCGACCACTCTGTTGTCCGTGACCGTGAACTTGATTTGTCCGGGTGTAGTGATGCTGGTGTGCGAGGCGGACACGCCTGGCGTCAACGGTGGTGTGTCAGCTGACAGTTTCACCGCCACCATCACCGCGTTGCTAACTCCGACGTGTTGCGCAACGTCGTAAGCCTTGGCGGTATACTCTCGCGTACCGTTGTCTGCCGCGCTCTGTACGTCGCGGGCGAACGCATAGGGAGCGTCGGAATCTTCGCCGATTTTTCTAGGACTCGCATCCACGCCTACGATTCGCTCGTAAAACTCCACTTTCTGAACCGCTCCCCCAGTGCCGCCCGTTACCGATGCGCTGAGAACTATTTGAGCGACGCGTGTCACATTCGTCGGATTGGCTATAAGCGTTACTTGCGGGCCGGATGTAGCCGGGCCGGTCGCATCGCGATTGGACGAACAGGCTACAAGTGCAAGCCAACACAACAACAGCCCCAAACGACCTGACGGCGTGCTCATGCACGCGACCAGTGACATCATTTTCCTCGTCACCGCCCACCCCCTCCGATCGAAACGAACCCTGCCCAATAGAACGGACTGGAAGTCGCGTTATTGCGCAGCGTCTGGCGTTGTGCTTCTGATAGCGCACCAACCACCGAATCGCCCGCCCGCAACCGCTCGTACAGGCGCCTCATCACGTTTGCCGTCGACCGATCTTCCACCGCCCACAACGTCGCAATTACGTGCTCTGCGCCGGCGCCAAGGAAAGCCCGGGCAAGCCCAACCCAGTCATCACCGGCCGGCACGTCAGAGACGGCACCTGATGCGAGCGCTGTCTGGCACGCGCTCAAAACGACCAACCGTGCATGAAGCGTCAAGCCAAACACCTCGTGGACTTCCAATCGCCCATCGTTGGCCGGATCGGCGCTCAGCTCGACGAATGAAAAAAGAGGATTGTGCCGATTCAGTACGCCATTAGTGGCGAGATGCACAATGCCGAAACGATCGGCATTGACGCGGAATGCATTTTCGGTCGCTTCGCCGTTACTCAGAATCGTCGCGTCAGTGCCGTACAACGATTTTATCGCGACAACTTCATCCGCCGTTCCGGGCAGCGTTTTCGCGAGCGGAGCCAGCGCCAATACCTTGTTGCTGGCCGAAGGTCCTCGTGCATTCAGCTTCAGCCACAATGAGGCTGACGGAGCGTAGCCAATGTCAAACCGGTGAACCAGAAACTCATCGCGAGTCGGCCCCCGTAACAGGGCGGCGAAGGGCAGGTAGTGCAGCTCGGCGTGCGGAATGATCACGAGCTGGTGCACGTCGACGAGTAAGCCGGATTCTTCCACCGGTGCAATGAGCTGCGCGTACAATCTCCGCAGCGGCGCGCGCCACGCCGCATTCGACGAACCATTGTTCGAGCGATCGAGAGTACCGCGGGCGAAATCGACTAGTGTCGTTAGCGCCCGCCTGCCAACGCCGAGGTCGAGCACTTGAATGGTGTCCGACTTCACGACAAACACCAGCGTCGTTGAATCCGTTACCAAGTACTCCAGTAGCGCCTGATCACCCGCCAAATGCGCCGCAATACTCCTCCACTGACTCACCTCCGTACCGCCACTTGGCGCAATCCGGTTGTCATTCATCTCGATCAGCACATGCTGATATTCTTCCTGCGCCTGTGCCAGCGCTTCTCGCGTCACACCACTCGCATGGTCGGCCAGGTCAGGGCCGCGCAGCCCGCTCGCAGTGCCTCCCTTCTCGAGACGCTGTGTCAGTACAGCGATTCGACTGCGCAGAGCCTGCTCACTCTCGAGGACGCTGGAATCCGCACCGGAAAGCGCGACACTGCCACGACTGAAAAGCTCCAGCATCTGACGCGAGCGCATTCGCTCACTTGCAGCGAACGCCGATGCAACATCGCCACGCTCGCGCTCGATGAGCGCGAGCGTGGCATAGGGTTCCCATTTGTCAGTGAGGAAAATCGACCGACGCTCGGCAGTCGGAAGTGAGCGAGCCTGGCGCTCGACATCAGCAATCGCAGCGCGCAGCTCGGTAACCGCAGCCGACGCAGCGCCTCGACCGTGCAGCGCCTCGCCAAGGGCAGCGTGTAGCTGCCACGACACTGCCGGCACGTCATGCGTTCTGACGAGGACTAGCGCGTTACGGTACTCCGATTCCGCGGCGAGGGCAAAACCGGCGTCGAGCTCCAGATCGCCAAGCCCGAGAAACGCCGCTGCCTGACCAATGTCATCACCGAGAGCACGGAGACTATCGAGCGCTTGTCGCATTAGCCGCCGTGCACGCGCGGTATCGCCCGCCTGCTGATACGCCCGGCCAAGTGTGAGCCGCGTCAGCGCGGCCGACCGGCGGTCTCCGACAGCAGTTTGCGCGCGCAGTACGTTTTCGAGCTGCATTTCCGCAGCGGGGTATTGTTCCCGTTGAATAAGGAGACTCGCTGTCCCTTCGCGTGCGGCTACTTCACCGCGGGCGTCTCCGACCTGGCGGTAAAGCCTTTGCGCCCGGGCGTATTTGCGCTCGGCATCAGAAAAATCAGTCAGTTCTACCGCGAGATCGGCTTCTGCGAGCGCGACTGCGCCGGCCAACTCATACGCGCGAGGAATCCTGTCGACGAGTTGGCCGGCGCGTCGAAGCTGTACGAGAGCTTCTTGCAGGTTACCCATTGCCGCCTCCGCTGACGCGAGGTCTCTGCGTATCTGCACGAGATCCTCCGCTGTGCCGACACGCAGGAAAATCGCGAGAGCCTGGTGCAACCGGTTATGAGCGGCGCGATACTCCCCTGCACGCAACGCCAGCAATCCGAGATTGTGCAGAGTGAGTGCAGCATCTGCATCGTTGCCAAGCCGGCGATTGAGCGCGAGCGCCTCGAGGTACGATTTCGATGCCTTGGCGTAGTCGCCTTCGCTACTGGCAAGATTGCCCAGGTTTAGCAGCGCAGTAGCGCTGGCGTCCTCGAGGTCATTGTCGCGCGCGATGCGAAGTGCATCCATGAAATGGGCGCGAGCATCATTCGCGTCACCGAGTGAGCTGGCGATCAACCCGAGGTTATTGTGATCGGCACTCGCTCCCTCGACATCGCCGATTCGATTGCGCATTTCCAATGCTGTCACGTACGATCGCTGCGCGACACGCAGGTCCCCGCGATCCTTGGCGACGCTCCCCAGCGTACCGATTGCGTTGCCGGCAGTGCGTCGATCTCCGATCGATTCAGCGATCTGGCGAGCGCGCGTCAGATATAACTGGGCGCTATCGAGCTCCCCGGCGTGATAGAACGCGGAGCCGATATTTCCGGTCGCTGCCGCGACGCCAGGCGTATCCGCGATCGCGCGCGAGCGTCGAATTGCGTCTCTCCAGAGGGCGACGGCGGCGCTGACTCCCTTGCTTCCAAACGCGCGGTTGCCGGCGAGGCGCAGACTGTCGGCACTGATTTTGGCTCTGCGCTGGTCCGCGTTCATCCGACTGAAGCGCGCGAGATTCGTAATCGGAAATGAATCGTCCCACACGGTGCTGTATGCCGATGCCAGTCGATACGAGACGCGAATGATCGAGTCGCTATCGATCGTGCGCGCCCGGCCCGCCTGTACAATGAGATCGCCCAACAGATCGCGCGCGTCGCCTGGTCGCCGCCGAACCTCATTGATTACCCCGGCGCTGTCGTTGCTTTCGATCAGCGAGCGCAGATGAGCGACTTGCGCGTTCGCGCCCGCGGAAAGGGTGAGAGTGAGGAGGATGACACCGCGCCTCATTAGCGCTGCCCACGAATGGAGAACTCGACAAGATCGGTAGAAGCACTGCGCTCGAATCCAGTTTGTGCTTCCACCTTCCAGTAGTAGGGTCGGCCCCCTTTCAGCGTGATGCCGGGCGGTGGCACCAAAACGGTGTCCGCTGTTTCACCACGCCAGACCACGGATCCCTCAGCGTCGAAGACTTGAACGTTGTAGCGGCTGGCGTGCGGTACTGACGACCAGGTAAAGGTGCTAACCGACTCGACTGCGCCAACTGGTGTGAGAATCACCGGCGAGACAGTCGTGGTAAGTGCAGATTCGCGATGTTGGCGGGTACTATCGCGGTCGCCGCGAGGCCATAGGAACACGAGCAGCATTGCCGCGATTCCAGCTGCCGAGACGATCAGGCTTCGACGCGCGCCGCGTGAACGAGGTAGAGTTGCGGTGATGCGCGCGGCATCACTCACCTCGGCGCGGCATTCCGCGCAGGTTGCGAGGTGCGATTCGATGCGCGCGCGCTCGTCCGGTGTGGCAGCGCGATCGATATACGCCGCGACATCGCGCGGGTCGAGATGTTGGTCGGTCACGCGGACCGCCTCGGCCAGCTGCATCGCCATGCCGTCACCTGTCCGTTGGAGTTCCTTTCACTCATTCGAACGGACCGCTGTGCCGGTTTTGCGGAGAATGCTTCATGGCTCAGCCGCATCCACGCCGCGGGTCTCGAGAGCACGACGGAGCATGGAGAGGACGACCCCGAGCCGGCGATAGACGTGAAATACGCTGGGCAGAGCGAGAGTGCGTGCGATGTCGCGTACAGATCGGTCGTCATCGAAGCGAAGCACGAGTAGCAAGCGATCAGCGGGGTCGAGTTCGTTGAGCGCGCGGCTCAGTACCAGCTCGAGCTCCTGTCTACGTATTTGCGCATCTGGCGCCTGCGTTTCACCGATGATCTGATCCGGATCGATTTCGTCGGCTACGAGGTCCTCGAGCCGTCTTCGCGTCGTCTGAGCCTGTTGGCGATCAGCGTCCTTGCTGCGAGAGCGTCCATAGCGCTGTCTGATGTAATCGAGGACGAGGCGTCGTGTGACTACAACCAGCCACGACGAAAACTTTACACCGGGGTCCGGAACGTACGCGCGCAGTCGGCGGCATTCGTCCTCGCGTAGAGCTTCGAGCGCGTGCGCGTATGCATCCATTGCCGTGTCGCGATCGTGCGCGACCGCTCGGCAGGTGTGGAGTACAGTGTCGCTGTATTGGGCGAGGAACTCGTCCCAGATGGCGTCGCACTCTGTCGTGCCGGTCGCGTCTTGCAATCGCGACAGCGGATAGGGAAGACTGGCCGATCGCACGCTGTCACTCGTAGCGTCCTCTCGTTCGGCTCGGGGAGTTCCTACCTTATAGTGCGTCGCCCTCATCCGCCAGATCTGTGCGGTCCGACCGCGGTCAGGCTCGCGTCGGTTTAGTACGGGTTCTTATCCTACCGTTCCTTCTTGGCGTGATCCAAGTGCTTAGTTTGGGGGAAAACCGCTTTACCGGAGCCCAAGCGTGAAGGCGCGTAGAGCGGGGCGCAACGGGTGTTGACAGAGAAACGCAAGAGAGCTTTGGGACGCAGGATTGGGAGCACGCCAGTCCAGGGCGGACTGGACATGGAGGGGCTGGGGCGCTGACAGGCGCCGCCTGCGCACCAGCCTCCGCGGGAGTAGAATCAGCAGCTCGCCCCGGCCAGAAACCAGCACTGCGTCAGCGGAGATGTCTTGAAGAAATCGAGCAGCAAGCGACCCACCTTTTGCTCTCCGGACTGCGACGGGTGGGTACCATCGCTTTCGACGTCGGCCGTAGTCCATACCAATCCGTCAGAGCGACCAGCCGTCCCGCGCGTCCACAAGTAGGCTCCCCAGCCGATCCACGGTGCGACGGTCTGATAGTCCAGATCGCCGGCACGCGAATTCTGCACGCTTCCCTTTGCCATTTGGTCGATCTGCGCCTGCACCAGCCACTTGACCGCGAGTCCTGATTCGTAGGCGTACGGCTCGGGGTTGAGTGTCGTCGTCGCGTATCCGGCGTAGATGCGGCTCGAGTAAAAAATCTGCCGAAGGTTGGGATAGCGCTGCTTGAGTGTGCGCGCGATGGTCCCCATTTCGGAGAGCAGCACGTAAGCGTCTGACGACGCCGATGGCAGCGAGACCGTTGGTTGGGCATCGGCTACCTTGACCCACGCGACCTGCACCTGCGCCTCAGACAACCCCGATGGCGTGAGCAGTGCGTCCCGGATGCGATCGTATTCGGGACTGGTAGGAGACGTCCAGGCCGGAGCAGCCTGCCCGCCACGGGCGCCGTTGACGATAACAAGCGTAGTGTGATTGACGGCCGGATCGGCCGCTGCCTGTCCCATGAACGACCACGTGGCGCAGGGTGCCGGCGTATTGGCAGCGCAGAATTCCTGCGTGGTGTTGGACATCCCGATCGAGAGCAGAACATAGCGGCCCGACGCGCTCTGGCTGCCGCTCACATCGAGCGGTGCGATCGATTTGGCTCGCGCAACTCCCGCCGCCAGGTGCGTCGCGGGAATGGTGTTGCCTCCCGAATACAGACCGCCGTCGAAACCGAGATACCTCTCGTCCGGCGTCATGTCGCTCAGCGGGATTTTGGTCGTGTCCGAGGCGACTCCGGGTGGGGCAGACGCGCTACCGCCGCCGCAAGCGCCTATCGCCGCGGCTGTCAGGATCGCACCCACTATCGGAAATCTTTTCATCACACGCTCGCTGTGTCTGTCACGCCAATGATGACCTGCCCACAATGAGACGACCCAAGCGGCAGCCGCGTTAACAACTCTCGAGGTGCTTGATGCACTCGCGGGCGCGTTAGCGCGCGCAGTAGTCAGCACCCCATAAGGATTGCGGCCGAGGCAACGCCGACATAACGTCGGGCAGAAAGGAATCCGACAACTCCACCCACCCCTCGCCATGCGCCCACTGATCGTCACTGCGGCCGTCGCCATCGCGTCGTCCTCTGTCGCCGCACAGCAGCTCCCGCGCGCCATCTACACCGACCCGCCGCGCGACAGTGCGCACCCCGCGCGCATGGAGGTTCTGCATATTCCCTCGGGTGGCGTAAAGATCAACGGCGTGGCCTACCTCGCCTCGGGCGCCGGCGCGCACCCCACGTTCGTGTTCTTTCACGGCCTGCCGGGCAATGAGAAGAATCTCGACATCGCGCAGGCCGTGCGCCGCGATGGTTGGAACGCAATCACCGTCAACTATCGCGGCTCGTGGGGCAGTCCTGGCGAGTTCCGGTTCGCCAACAATCTCGAGGACGCGGATGCCGTTCTCGCCTTCCTCGGTGATTCCGCCAACGTACGCAGCCTGGGGATCGATATGCACCGTCTCGTTATCGCCGGACACAGCATGGGCGGCTGGGTCACCGCGCTGACCGCGGCGCACGATCGTGGAATCGCCGGCGCCATCCTCATCTCGATGGCGGACATGAGCAACGTCGGCACCTCGACGCGCGCGCAGATCGCTCGGCGCATGTCCGACGATATGGAGTCGCTCGCAGGAGTGACGGCCGAGAGTATGGCCGACGAGCTGCTCGCCAATGCGCCGAAGTGGCGTGTTGTCGATGGAGCGACCGGGCTCGCGCGACTTCCGTTGCTGGTGATAACGTCGAATGACGGCCTCGGCCCGCAATCAGACGCGCTCGTCAAGGCAGTGCGGGCGAAGGGCAATGCGTCCGTGATGACGATCCACTTCACGACGGACCACGGATATTCCGACAAGCGAATCGCGCTCGAGGCTTCTATCATAGAATGGTTGGAACGCCTTCCGAGGCGATGACAACAGGTAACCTTCGGCTACATCCCAATCACCTGACTACCAGGCAAGAGCAGGCCCCGAATCCCGATTCACGACTGGTTGCTCAGCGACGATCGTACCTGGCCGAGTTTCGTCAGCGGCGGCTGGCACCACATGGGGACGACGCGCATGAGCGCGGATCCGAAGCAAGGCGTCGTCGATGCGAGCTGCAAGGGTGCATGGACTCGCCAACTTGTACGTCGGGGGTGCGGCGGTGCATCCAACCGCGGGAGCAGTCAATCCGACGCTGACTTTAGTCGCGTTGACCCTGAGACTGGCGGATCACCTCACGACGAACAACGCCTAAGGCGAAAGCCTGTCCCCCATCCCAACCGCGTCGAGCATGAACGCGTATCGAAAGGCCCGCTCGCGCAGCACGTCGTACCGTCCGGAAGACCCGCCGTGCCCGCCCGCCATATTGATCTTGATGTAAAGCGGATTGGTATCGGTCTTCATTGAGCGGAGCTTGGCCACCCACTTGGCGGGCTCCCAGAATCCGACCTGTGAATCGTTGAGGGACGTCGTGACGAGCATCCAAGGATAAGCCTTGCGCGCGACGTTGTCGTAGGGCGAGTACGACTTCATGTAGGCGTACTGCTCGGCGTTGTGCGGATCGCCCCACTGCTGCCACTCCTGCGCGGTGAGGGGGATCGACGCGTCCATCATGGTGTTGATGACGTCGACGAACGGCACATCGGCGACGATGGCGCGGTAGAGATCGGGCCGCATGTTGGCGACTGCTCCCATGAGCAATCCGCCGGCGCTGCCACCATTCGCGATGAGCCTGTCCTTGCTCGTGTACTTGTTGTCGACCAGATACTGACCGACGTCGACGAAGTCGTTGAACGTGTTCTTTTTCTTCATCATCTTTCCTTCATCGTACCACGCGCGACCCATCTCCTGGCCGCCACGGAT
>Ga0193735_1000238_pt1 | contig 17520 bp, 15 predicted proteins | sample U1m2metaG_FD_145080 | JGI IMG/M metagenome (GOLD analysis project Ga0193735, IMG submission 145080) | Soil microbial communities from a riparian zone of the East river system, Colorado, United States - U1m2 | ecosystem: Environmental > Terrestrial > Soil > Riparian zone | place: USA: East River... | reverse complement strand
CGTCAAATACTGGGCGGAACATCATCCGGCCGACATCGTCGTCGGGCTCGATGCGCTCACGTACGCCGGCAACCTGTCCAATCTCGAGTCTCTCGCCAACAGCGAGCGGTTCACGTTCATCAAGGGCGACATCCGCGATGGCAAGTCGGTACAGGACATCATCAAACGCGAGGGAATCGATACCATCGTTCACTTTGCGGCCGAGACGCACGTAGACCGGTCGATCTACGGACCCGATCCGTTCATTGACACGAACGTCAAGGGAACGCACGAGCTGCTGAAGGCGGCCAGGGCGGTCTGGTCAGAGGATTGGTCGGGCGGGGCACGCCGGTTCCACCAGATATCAACGGACGAGGTTTACGGGAGCCTGGCTCCTGGCGCGGCACCGTTTACAGAGGACACCGCGTATTCGCCCAATTCGCCTTATGCCGCGAGCAAGGCAGGGTCAGATCATTTGGTGCGCGCGTACCACCACACCTACGGTCTGCCGGTAACGACCACCAACTGCTCCAACAACTACGGGCCATACCAGTTTCCCGAGAAGCTCATCCCTCTCATGATCGTCAATGCGCTCGACGGCAAGCCACTGCCGGTTTACGGCGACGGCCTTCAGATCCGCGACTGGCTCTATGTTCGTGACCACTGTCGTGGCATAGAGCGGGTTCTGGAGAAGGGAAGGTTGGGCGAGACGTACAACCTCGGCGGTAATTCGGAACGCCAGAATGTCGACGTCGTAACGGAGATCTGCCAGCACATCAACAAGCTTTTCGCGGGGGACGAAAAGCTTCGTGAGCGGTTCCCGAAGTGCCCGGCCGCGATTGGCGGCGATGCGGCGGAGCTGATCACCTTCGTGAAGGATCGACCCGGTCACGATCGACGCTATGCGATCGATGCCATGAAGGCGACGCTGGAGACCGGCTATGGACCCGCGGAATCGTTCGGGACCGGGCTCCTGAAGACCGTCAAATGGTTCATCGCCAACGAGCAGTGGTGGCGATCGGTGATGGACGGCAGCTATCGCGATTGGGTCGAGCTCCACTATTCGGCGACCCCCAAGGCCAAGGCGTAGACGGGCCATCGCGTCTTCCCGGTGGCTCGGGTCGGGTTGACATGCATTTCATCGAGCCCTACACTACCTCGCTTATGGCCAAAACCGATCTTGCCAGTGGCCCGCGAGCGGGCCGTGATTCCGGGACGCGACGCTCGTGGATCTATTGGACTATCGCTACAGTAGTGTTGCTTGGCGGCTTCGCCGACCTGGCGCGGGGAGGCGAGACACTAGCCCCCATCCTGCTCGTTATCGGGTACTGCGTGCTCGTGCCGCTTGCCATTCTGCGGTAACGGGACGGGCTCGGTTTCTGCACCGGGCGAGTAGCTCAGTTGGTTAGAGCGCCTGCCTTACACGCAGGATGTCGGGGGTTCGAGTCCCTCCTCGCCCACTTAATGATGTCAGGGACCCGCAGCTTGAGAGGTGGGTAAAATGTATACCGATTTGGAGGTTATACCATTGAAGGTACGTCTACGTCATTCAGGTCTCGTTCTCACAGCCCTCGCGGCATTCGCCGCGTCGCCCGTGCTTGCCCAAACCGGCAAGACAGGCGAGCGAGTGATGATTCCGACGCTCCAGAGCGCAGACAAGGAATTGGGAGTCCAGGCAGCGGAAGCCATCCGCAGCCAGCTCCAGAAGCAGACCAACGTCCGCGATCTGGTAGTCGTTCCCAAGGCCGATATAAACAATAGCCTGGTGTCATCGGGGTATCCGACGACCGAGGCTCTGGCGCCGAGCGATGCAAAGGCACTGGCGACACTGGTGCGTGCTCCCCAGTACCTCGAGGGTGTCGTTACCAAGACCCCGACGGGATACAAGATCGATTCTCGCCTCATCATTTCGCGAGACATGAGTCGCGGACAGGTTCTTCCGAGCGCTCAGGGCTCGAAGCTCGACGATGCGGCCGGCCAGGTCGCGAAAAGCATCAAGGATGCTCGCCGCCAGCTTCCGGCCGAAGAGACCTGCCATAATGCTGTCGCTCAGGGCAACTATCAGGCGGGTGTGACGGCGGCAAGGTCCGGGTTGGCCGGTAATCCCAATGCCAATATTCTGGCTGCCTGCCTCGTCGATGCCTACGCCGGCCTCAAGATGGACGATTCGGTCATTGCGGCCGCCGAGCGGATTCACGCGAGCGATCCACGAAACACCGTCGCTCTTCGCAGGCTTGCCGAGATGTATAGAACGAAGAACGACACCACCAAAGAGCTGGCTGCTTTGAGCTCGCTCGCGGCGGCCGATCCTACGAACATCAAGCTCATTCAGGACGTCGTGAACGAATACGGCGCGATGCATCGCGCCGAGCAGGCAGTTCCGCTCGTTCGGGATCTGGTGCAGAACAATCCGGGTGACCCGCAGCTGCTCAACCTTGCCTGGGTCGTTTATCTCGCCGCCAAGGATTATCCGGGCGCCATCGATATCGGCAACGAGATGGTGCGCGTCGATACTGCCGCTGTTTGATGCGACTACTATGCACGTCTTGCCGGCGCCTATAACGCCATGAACCAGCCGCAAAAAGCGTCCGAAGCAGCGGCGCGTGGAGTTGCCAAGTTCCCGAGCGATCCCAACCTGCAGCTGTTCAACGCTCAGGCGTTGTACAAATCGGGTCAGCTGCTGCAGGCGTTGGACGCCGCGAAGAAGGTTGTCGCATCAAATCCGAAGAATGGCTCCGGCTATTTCCTGCTCGCAACGGTGCAGGATTCGCTGGATCGGTATGACGAGATTGTGGCCACGCTGGAGGCCGCGAAGAACAACGGCGTAGATCCGAGCTCGCTGGCACAGCTCGCTCTCAAGCAGGGGAGCGACGCTTACAAGAAGGGGCAAGTCTCGAAGGATCGAGCGGATTTTCAGCGCGCGATCAAGTTCCTCCAGCTCTCCGACCAGCTACAGAGCTCGGCGGATGCCAAGTTCCTGCTCGGTGCGAGCGCATTCTCGCTCGGGCAGAGTGCCACGATCGATGCCAACGAGAAGCGGAGCTGCGACCTGGCTCGGACTGCTCGTGACGCATTCACACTGGCCCAGGCCAACCTGCCGGCTGGTGGACAGAAGTATCCAAATGAGGCCGCTCAACTCCTGACCGCGATTCCGCAGTTCACGCCCGCCGTCGACAATGAGATAAAGCGCTTCTGTAAGTGACGGAGCCCGCGACCGGCCGGTGGGATAGCTCCTACCATGCGCCGGTCATGGTCGATGAAGTACTGGCGCTGTTTGCTGGCGCCGAACAAGTTCTGGATTGCACCCTGGGTGGAGGAGGGCACAGTGAAGCCCTCCTCGCCTCCGGCTCCTCGGTAGCAGCGCTCGATCGCGACGAGGTCGCCATATCTGAAGCTCGAAAGCGGTTGGCGCCATACGAGGCGTCAGGCCGCTTTCTCGCTATCAGGGGGAATTTCGGCGAGATCGACCGGATCCAGGAGCTCGAGGGAAGGCGCTTCGACGCGATCCTGGCCGACCTTGGGGTTTCTTCCCACCAGATCGATGCTGACGACCGAGGTTTCTCTTTTCGACCTGGTGCGTTACTCGACATGAGGATGGACCGTCGCTCTACTACGACCGCCGCCGAATTGCTGAACACGCTGGATGAAACCGAATTATCCCAAATCTTTCGCGACTACGGAGACGAGCCTCGCGCCAGCCGCCTGGCTCGCGAGATCGTACGCCGCCGCGACCGCAGGCCCATGCACATAAGTGACGACCTGGTCGATGCGATCCGGGGCGCGTTCGGTGCGCGCATGGGGCCAGGTGACTTTGCGCGCCTCTTCCAGGCCGTTCGAATCGCCGTGAACGACGAGCTGAGGACACTCGAGAGAGCCCTTCCTCTCTTGCGCGACAAGCTCCAGCCGCGCGGCAAGCTCGCCTTCATCTCGTACCACTCGGGTGAAGACAGGCTGGTAAAGCACACCATGCGCGAATGGAGCAAGTCGTGCATCTGCCCGCCGAGGCAGCTTCAGTGCACTTGTCGGGGAAAACCGCTGGGTGAGCTGATCACCAAGCGCGCTCTCATCGCAAGCGGGCATGAGACGGCCCTCAATCCGCGCTCGCGCAGCGCCAGACTACGCGCATGGCAAAGCGCGGCGTAGCTATGCGCGGCAGGACCCTCGTCGGGGTCGTGCTCGCCGCCTTCGTCCTGGTCGCACTGTCGATCGTGTGGCGCCGAACGATCGGCATCGGCGAGTCTGAGCGGCTCGCCCAGCTCGACTCCAGGCGCGTCGACCTGGAGGGCGAGAGGGCTCGCCTCGAGGGTGAAATCCGGGACGCTTCCGCCCGCCAGACCCTCGGGGCGACGGCGGAACGCAGACTCGGGATGCATATCCCGTCAGACAAGCAGGTCGTTATCCTCCCTCGGCCGACTCGATGAAAGCGCCGACCCGTGTCGCCGTAATTCACGCCTTCTTCGTGCTCTTCGCGATCGCGCTGGTGGCGCGCGCCGCCAAGGTCCAGGTGGTGGAGGGCAAGCAGTGGGTTGCGCGCGGGAAGCGACAGCACTTCTTCGCTTCCGCCTTGTCCGCACCCCGTGGGCAGATACTCGACGCCAGCGGCAACACTCTGGTCGAGAGTCGCGAGATGACGCGCGTCGCGCTGGCGCTGCCGGAAGTGCGCGACACCGCATTCGTGATCAAGGCCCTTCGGCGAGCCCGGCTCGATGCCGCCGCTGTGCATGCAGCCATCGATCGCCGCCGCCGGTGGATCGATCTTCCCGGACTCTATTCGGCGTCGGACGTCGCGTCGATCTCCAAGCTGAACGGCGTCCACCTGACCCCTGTTTTGCAGCGGGTCTACGGAAACTCCGATGGAATCAAGCGGATCGTCGGCTCACTCGATATTCGCGGCAATCCGCTCGATGGGCTCGAGCTGGCGCTCGACAGCATCCTGCGCGGCGATTCCGGAAGAGTGAGCCTTGCACGCGACAACAACGGGCGCGCACTCGATTCTCCTGACGGGTGGACGGAGCAGCCGAAGACCGGTTCGACCGTGATGTTGACCATCAACAACACCCTGCAGGCCATCTGCGAGCGCGAGCTGTCGATCGCCGTCGACAACCTGAAGGCGGACGGCGGCGATATCGTCGTCATGAATCCGCACACCGGCGAGATTCTCGCGTTGGCCAGTAACCGCGTCGGACGCACGACCTTCGGCAACACCGCGGTTACAGAGCCATTCGAGCCCGGCTCGACGCTCAAACCTTTCGTCGCGGCTTCACTCCTCGAGCACAAGCGCGCTCGTCCCTCGGACATCGTGAGCACCCACAACGGCAAGCTCGAGCTCGATGGACGGGTCATCACCGACATGCACAAGGCGGCACAGCTTTCACTGGCCGATGTGATCAGGTTCTCGAGCAATGTCGGCATCGTCGAATTCGGCCAGCGCCTGACGCCGCGGCAGAAGTACGAGACCTTTCGTGATCTCGGCTTCGGCATGGCACTGGGCGTTCCGCTCCCCGCTGAAGCGACGGGGACGCTCAGGGAGCCGAAACAGTGGTCGAGGCAGACAGCAGCGTCGATACTGATGGGTTACGAGATCGCCGTGACTCCGCTGCAGCTGGTCACCGCCTACGCCGCGATCGCAAACGGCGGCGAGCTACTCGAGCCGCATCTGGTGAAGGAAGTACGCTCTGTCAACGGCACGGTCCTGTATCGCGCCGAGCCGCGCGCGGTGCGGCGTGTGATGTCGGGTGAGGTTGCGCGTACGATTCAACAAATGCTTCTTGCCGTGGTCCAGGAAGGAACGGCTACGAAGGCCGACCTCGCGACGTTCGAGGTCGCCGGCAAGAGCGGCACGGCACGTCGCACTTCGCAGAACGCGGGCTACACCGCCGGCAATTACACAGCGTCGTTCGTTGGCCTCTTCCCGGGGAACGATCCGCAGTACGTCGTTCTGGTGAAGCTGGATAGGCCAAAAGGGGCGCACTACGCGGGCGGTGATATTGCGGCGCCGGTGACACAGATCGTGCTGCGCGCGGCGCTGGCTGCCCGGGACGCCGCACTGGATCGGGAAGGATTGGCAGCGTCGGAGAAATCGGTGCTCGCGGAGTCAGCGGTTGGTCCATCCGGAAAGGCCGCTTCGACTTCGGCGCCGCGCCTTGCTCGGGGAGTGCGGGGCGACGCCACGAATCCACTGGATCGTGCCGCCTACGACCCGTCGGACAACATGACACGGCGCGAGATACCGGAGGAAACGGCACCATACATCGTTGATTTGCCGGCGTCGCCCCGGGCCGCGGCAGCACCGCGGGCCGCGCTCACGCCTCGTCCAATTCCAGATGTGCGACGGCTATCCGTTCGTGAAGCCGTGCGAACGCTCCACAGCGCGGGTTTCCGCGTCCGCGTCGTCACGTCTGCGTCGTCGGCCACGTTTCCCGCGGCCGGGACGATGGCGGCGCCCGGCAGCCTCGTCCAGCTCACGCGCCCACTGGAATGAGAGTGCGCGTGGCGGAGATCCAGGCCGCGCTCACCAGGCACGGTCTCCTCACTGGTGTGAATGGCGCTCTACCGACCGAGTCGACCGGGATCTCCGACGACAGCAGAAGAGTTGCGAGGGGTGACCTGTTTGTGGCGGTACGCGGCTGGAACAGCGATGGCCACGATTTCCTCGACGATGCCGCCGCGCGAGGTGCATCCGTCGCGATCGTTGAAGATTCCGCGCGCACGTCGCTTCCGAGTCTGGTTGTCCGGGAAGGGCGCCGTGCTGCTGCCATCGCCGCGGCCACGGCGTACGGCGACCCGGCGCGCAAGCTGACGCTACTTGGAGTAACCGGCACCAACGGGAAGACCACTACGACATCGATCATGCGTCATCTCTTCGACGACGGAGCCTCAGCGAGCGCGTCGATCGGCACGCTTGGTGTGCTCGTCGGAAGCGAGGGAGAGACGTTGCCGGGCGGAGGCGGGCTCACGACGCCCGGGCCCGTGGAGCTGCAGCGGATCCTGCGCGACCTCGTCGATCGCGGTGTGAAAACGGTGGCGATGGAGGTGTCGTCCCACAGTCTGGATCAACGGCGCGTCGATGGGCTGGAGTTCGACGCGGTTGTCTTCACCAATCTTACCCGCGATCATCTCGACTATCACGGAACGATGGCCGCCTACCTCGAGGCGAAGAGCCGCCTTCTCGACTACGTGAAGCGCGACGGAACCACTGTGGTAAATGCAGATGCGCCAGAATGGTCGGCGCTTACGACGGCAACGCGCCGCCTCACGTTCGCAACGCGGGCCGCGGCCGACCTTCGCGCGGGGGATGTTCGCTACACTTCCCACGGTAGCGAGTGGAAACTGGTTACTCCTCATGGCTCCGCTGACGTGACGCTGCCGCTGATCGGTGAGGTCAACGTCGAGAACGGGTTGGCTGCTGCGTCCGCAGCCTTTGCGCTCGGGCAGGCGCCCACAGCGATTGCCGGGCGACTGGCATCGGTCCCGCAGGTAGCAGGAAGGCTGGAGATCATCTCGACGCGACCGACTGTGCTGCGCGACTACGCGCACACGCCGGATGCCCTGGAGCGCACGCTCAAGACCGCTCGCGCCTTTGCGGCTGGCAAGCTCATCGTTGTATTCGGCTGCGGCGGGGACCGCGACAAGGGGAAGCGCCCACTGATGGGAGCGATCGCCGAGCGGGATTCGGACTGCGCCATCGTGACGAGTGACAATCCTCGGACGGAGGATCCGGATTCGATCATCGACGACATCGAGGCGGGAATGCGTGGATCGAGCCACGAGCGAGTTACGGATAGATTGTCAGCGATCCAGCGCGCGATCGATCTCGCGCAAGATGGGGATATCGTCCTTCTCGCGGGCAAGGGACACGAAACCTATCAGATCCGTGGCACCACCTCCTACCCATTCGACGAGAAGGAGATTGTGAGAGAGCTGACGGGGAGTCACGCGTGAGCACTGGATTCTGGACGCTGGACCGGATCGCCGCGTCGCTCGAGGAGCACGCGACCGGATCGATCCCTCGAGGCTCGACGTCCGTAAACGGCATTACAACTGACACGCGGAAAATCGGTAAGGGAGATGTTTTCGTTGCCCTCAAGGGCGAGCGATTCGACGGCCACGACTACCTTCGCGATGCTGTTCGCGACGGAGCATCGGCGCTGGTCGTGTCGAAAGTGGCCAAGCTCAATACACTTGGCGTACCGATCTACGAGGTTCGAGATACTCTGATTGCGCTCGGCGCGCTGGGTCATTATTGGCGCCGCGCCTGGGGCAAAACCATCATCGGGGTCGCCGGAAGCAACGGGAAGACGAGCACCAAGGATCTGATCAAAGCTGCTCTCTCGCGCTCGTATTCCGTCCACGCCACGACCGGAAACCTCAACAATCGCATCGGCGTTCCGCTGTCGCTTCTCTCTCTCCAGCCCGATGCCGAAATCGCTGTCATCGAGCTCGGTACGAGCCTTCCGGGGGAGGTGGCAATCCTGCGCGACATCGCCCTGCCGGATATTGCGGTGGTGACGTCGATCGCGGAGGAACATCTGGAAGGACTGGGTGATCTCGCGGGGGTTCTGCGCGAGGAAGCAGCGGTGTACGACGGCGTTCCGGTCGGCATTGCACCGTCGGCGCAACCCGAGATCGCAGCTGCCGCACGCGGGAAAGCCGAACGCGTCGTCGTCGCCGGGCTCGAGCCAACCGCGGACCTGAAGCCGGATCGGTGGGAGATCGGGCCCGACGGACTGGGCGTCATCGAGATCGGAGGCGTGACGGTTCGACCACCTGTACGCGGTCTGCACAATCTGCGGAACGCGATGCTCGCTCTCGCCGTCGCCCATGAGTGCGGTGTCAGCTACGAGGACGCTGCTGCCGGCATTGCGGCGATGCCCCAGCCCAAAATGCGCGTGGCGTGGGAACAGGTGGGTGATGTCACCCTTATCAACGACGCCTACAACGCGAACCCCGGCTCCACGCGTGCGGCGATCGAGCTGCTTCAGGGAACCGGTAGCGGACGGCAGAGGGTAATCGTCCTTGGAACGATGCGGGAGCTGGGTGCGGCATCAGAGCAATGTCATGCCGACATCGCTGGTCTCGCGTTGGCATCGGGCGCCGATATCGTCGCCGGAATTGGCGAGTTCGCGCCCGCGCTCGAGAAACACAAGGAGCGTGACCGAGTGATCACTGCACCGGATGTCGAAGACCTCTGGCCGCAGCTTCAGGCCAGGTTGCAGCGCGACGCTATTATTCTGCTCAAGGCATCGCGCGGTGTTCAGCTCGAGCGCCTTGTTCCACATCTAACCACCTGGGCTACTGCATAGTGCTGAACTATCTACTCGTTCCATTCGTAGGATTGCCGCACTTCGGATTTCTGCGACTGTTTCAGTGGATTACGTTCCGCGCGGCTGGTGCGGCGGTGACGGCGTTGCTGCTGACGTTCGTCGTCGGCCCGGGGATCATGCGCCGCCTGCGTCGGATGCGGTTGCACCAGGTCATCCGCGAGGGGACTCCGGACGCGCACCAGCAGAAGGGAAGGACGCCCACCATGGGTGGCTTGATCATTCTTGGCGCGACCCTCATCAGCACGCTCCTCTGGGCCAAGCTCGACAACCGTTATGTGCTGCTGGCGATGGTCTCGATGGCGTGGATGGGCGCGATCGGGTTCTGGGATGACTACCTCAAGCTCAAGCAAAAGCTGGCTGGCCGAAAAAACACCGGCTTGGTCGAGAGCTACAAGCTCGCCGGACAGGTGACGCTCGGCTTTGCGCTCGGCTACTACATCTGGAAGCACCCGCTTTCTTCGCTTCCTGGCGCATCGACCACGCTTCCATTCTACAAATACATTCTGATTGTCCCGCTCACCGCGGGCCTCGGCTGGCTATATGTACTGTTCGTGACGTTCGTCATGACCGGCACCAGCAATGCCGTCAACGTGACGGATGGTCTCGATGGTCTCGCCGCCGGACTCACCGCCATTGCGATTCTGACCTTCGCGTTCTACGCCTACGTCGTCGGCCGCGTGGATGCGAGCCAGTACCTGTACGTCTACTACCTGCGCGGGGCTGGCGAGCTGACTGTCTTCTGCACCGCGGTGATGGGCGCGTGTATAGGATTTCTCTGGTACAACACCCATCCGGCGGAAGTCTTTATGGGCGATACGGGCTCGCTTGCGCTCGGCGGCGCGCTCGCATCAGTCGCGATTCTTCTCAAGTCCGAGTTTCTGCTCGTACTCGTCGGCGCTGTGTTCGTGGCCGAGATGATGTCGGTCATCGTCCAGCGGTTTGTGTTCAAGTATCGGAAGGCCCGCTACGGACTGGAGTACGCGCGCGAGCATCGGGTCTTCAAGCGAGCGCCGCTTCACCACCATTTCGAGATCAAGGGGTGGGACGAAGCGCAGGTCGTCGTGCGCTTCTGGATCATTGGAATCCTCTTCGCCTTCATCGCGCTCAGCACGCTGAAGTTGAGATGAGCTCGCGGGAGCTCGTGCCGCCGGGGGGCGAGATTGCGGTTATCGGTCTTGCCCGTAGTGGTCGTGCCGCGGCCACGCTGCTGAAGAAGCACGGCTACACCGTCTATGCTTCTGATCGGCCGCCACGACCTCGAGAGGCTGGAGCGCGCCAGTCTCGTTGTCGCCAGTCCCGGCGTGCCTCCTTCCGCGCGGCCCCTTTCGTTTGCGCGAGAGAAAGGCGTGCGCATAGCCAGCGAAGTGGAAGTCGCGCTTCACTTTCTTGCCGACTCGCGCATCATCGCGATCACCGGAACGAACGGCAAGACCACCACAACAGCGCTGATCGCTCACCTGCTGCGAGGGCTCGATCTCGAAGCCGTCGAGGCCGGCAACATCGGAACGCCGCTTTCCGAAATTGCGAGCCGGGAGCAGCAACCGAAGTGGATCTCGCTGGAGATGTCGTCCTTCCAGCTCCACGATACGCCGAGTCTCAAGCCCGGCGTCGGGGTTCTGACGAATCTGAGTCCCGACCATCTCGATCGGTATGCGACGGTGGAAGAATACTTCTCCGACAAGGCGCGCCTGTTCGCCAATGCGGATCCCAACTCCGTGTGGGTGGTCAACGGAGACGACAAGGCGGTAATGGCGATGGTGCGAGATGTCGCGGGCCACAAGCATTCATTTTCCATTGTCAATGAAGCTGACGCGCACCTCGACCCCCGCACCAATCAGCTGGTGGTTCTCGGTGCGCCGCTTCTCGCGCGTAAGGAGCTCCCGCTGCTCGGGCAGCACAACGTCGGCAACGCACTGGCTGCATCGGTCGCCGTGATGGCGGCTGACCGCTCGCATCAGACCCAAAAAGCGAGGAAAGGAATCGCGGCAGCCCTCAGGACTTTTCGTTCGCTGCCACACCGCCTCGAGCTCGTCGGGGAGTTCGGCGGAGTGCAGTGGATCAACGATTCCAAGGCGACAAACGTCAGCTCGACCGGAGTAGCAATTGACGGGATGGAGCGTCCAACCGTCCTACTGCTGGGTGGGCGGCACAAGGGCGAAGCCTACACGCCGCTCGCTGAAGCAGTTCGGAGAAAAGTGACGAGGGTGATCGCTTACGGCGAAGCCGCGCCGATCATCGCCACGGACCTCCGGCCGGTGGTCGATGTCGTGCGGCTCGGATCCGATTTCGAAGACGTCATTCGGGCCGCGAAGGCAGCGGCTCGGGCCGGAGACGCCGTGCTTCTGTCACCAGCCTGTTCCAGTTACGACATGTTCTCGAATTACGAGGAAAGAGGCGAGCGATTCCGCGAGCTCGCGGCAAAGGAAGCGTAATGGATGCAACCACAAATCTGACCGACCGCTGGCGCATGGGGCTCGAGGCGCGCGCGCTCATCATCCTCACCGGCATTTTTCTGGCGTTCGGTCTGGCGACAGTCTACAGCGCCAGCGCGATCGTCGAGATGCAGGCGGGGTACGGCCACGCGCACCTGTTGGTCCGACAACTGATCGGCATGGCTGCGGGTCTGGCACTCTTCGCGATCGCGGCGAAGATGGATGCAGAGCTGTGGGAAAAGCTGGCTTGGCCAATCATGATCCTGTCGCTGGTTCTGCTGCTGATCGTGATCCTCCCGTTCACAGTTGGGATAGCGCCGCGCATCCACGGTGCCCGTCGATTCCTGTTCGGCAGCTCTCTACAGCCCTCCGAGCTCGGAAAGCTCGCGGTTGTCCTCTGGACTTCGATGCTCGTAGTCAAGAAGGGACCAGCGCTCCGGCGTCTCACGAAGGGTCTGCTGCCGTTTCTCGTCGTCATCGGCACTATGGACATTCTGGTGATGCTGGAGCCCGATCTCTCGACCGCGATGATGTTCACGCTGGTGATGGGCATCATCCTGTTCGCGGGCGGAGTGCGCATCGGGCATTTCGTGGCGCTGGGAGTCATGCTCATTCCGCTCGTCTACGTGAAGATCGAGCGGCTCAACTACGTCCTGCTACGGATGTCGGCGTTTTTCGATCCAGGCGCCGCTCCGCTCGAGGTCAGCTATCAGCTTCGCCAGTCGTGGATCGCGGTGGGCTCGGGGCAGATATTCGGCGTCGGCTTTGGCAGGGGCCGTCAACAGTACGGATTTCTCCCGTTCGGCTACGATGATTTCATCGCCGGGCACATCGGCGAGGAATGGGGCTTCGTCGGACTCGCCCTGCTCGTATTCGCCTTCGCGGTTTACGCCGCGTTGGGATTTCGCATCGCCCGAAAGGCGAGAAGCCCATTTCTTCAGCTCGTGGCCGTCGGATTGACAGTCACAATGGTCCTGACTGCGTATCTTCATATCGGCGTCGCGACGGGGTTGCTCCCGACCACGGGACTGACTCTGCCGTTCATCTCTTACGGGCGCTCGAATTTGATCCTTTCTCTCGTCATGACCGGAATCCTCGTCAACATCGGCAGCACTCGCGAAAAGGTATTTGGCGTAGCAGCGACTGATCCACTCGCTCTACGCGCGCTCCCGGCGCGATGAGGGTGATCTTCGCCGGTGGTGGCACCGGCGGCCACCTTTATCCGGGGCTCGCGATCGCGCGCGCGTTGGTGAAGGCCGATCGCCGCGTGGAGCCGTTCTTCATCGGTGCGCAGCGCGGCATCGAGCGTGACGTGCTGCCCCAGGTAGGGTTTGCCTTCGAGCTGCTCGATCTCCACCCGCTCTACCGTTCGCGTCCCTGGGAGAACTGGAAGACCATTCGGGGCGCCACGAGCGCGTGGCGTAGAATCTCCGGCGAGGTGCGCAGCGAACCTCCGGCGTGCGTCGTTGGGACTGGAGGCTATGCCTCAGGGCTCGCGCTGGCATATGCGCTCGCGCACGGTATTCCGTTCGTGCTGCAGGAACAGAATACGCATCCAGGAATCACCGCGAAATTCTTCAGTCGCTTTGCGCGGCAAGTGCACCTCGGCTTTCCGGAAGCGCGGCGCTACCTGTCGGCGTCGAAGAAAACAGAAATCTTCGATTCCGGGAATCCGATCGAGCCTCCGCCTGCGGATGCATTCGAGAAGGGGCCGGCGCGAACGAAATGGGGATTTCCCGCAACCGGCGGAGCCGTCCTCCTCATTTACGGCGGCAGCCAGGGATCGCAGGCGGTGAACGACGTCGTCGCCAGGTGGATCGATCTGGGCATCCCACCTGGTCTGTTCGTGATCTGGGCTACGGGCAAGGCCAACCACGCGGCGTTGGCGCACTACGAGAGTGACAGAATCAAAGTCCGGGCATACATCGCTCCCATCTCCGATGCCTACCGCGCCGCTGATTTTGCGCTCTCACGCGCGGGCGCGATGGCGACGGCGGAGCTCTGCGCGTGGGGAATTCCCGCGATCGTGGTGCCATTGCCGACAGCCGCAGCCGATCACCAGACGCAGAACGCAAAGGCGCTCGCGGCCGCGGGAGCCGCGGAAATGATCCGGCAATCGGATCTCAACACGCAGACGCTTTCGCAGGCCGTGGGCTCAATGCTCTCCGATCCCGGCAAGCTCTCCAGGATGAAAGCCAAGGCGCTCGAGCGGGCACGGCCAACTGCCGCGGCCGACATTGCAGCGCACATTCTTCGACTCGTCGCTGGCGAGCAGACCAACGCTTGACTGACTTCGGAGTTTCGGCGCGAGCACCGCGCTCATATGCTTCCCATCGATAGCTCCGACCCGCGCACCGTTCATTTCGTCGGCATTGCGGGGGCGGGAATGCGGGCGCTCGCCGAGCTTCTCGCTCGTCGTGGAGTCGTGGTGACCGGGTGCGATGCGAATCCCGGCTCGACCAGCGATCTCGAGGAGCTGGGCATCCGCGTCATCAAAGGCCACAGTCCCGACCACGTTGCGCTCGCGCGCGAGCTGATCGTCACGTCGGCGATGCGGAAGGATCATCCCGAGCTCGTGCGTGCGCGCGAGCTCGGAATCCCAATCACCAGACGAGCGGAAGCGTTGGGACAGGCCGTAGCTAGCGGAAAGCTGGTGGGAATCGCGGGCACTCACGGCAAGACCACCACCACGGTGATGACGACCGCCGCGCTTGGCGCCGCCGGTCTCAGGCCCACCGGAATTGCAGGTGGCCGCGTCGCCGCATGGAAGGGAAATCTGAGCTACGAATCGGACGACCTCTTTGTGGTCGAAGCCGACGAGTACGATCGCTCGTTTCTCTCTCTGCGGCCGACGGTTGCAGTCGTCACGAACATCGAAGCCGATCACCTGGATATCTATCACGATCTGGAAGACATCAGGACCACGTTCTCCCGCTTCGTTCGCGACGCCCCCGTGATCGTGGTTTGTGCGGACGACGTCGGCGCGAGCTCCCTCGCTCTACCCGCCAGCTCCGAAGTCATTCGCTATGGCCTTGCGTCGTCTGATGCGCGATTGGTGGCGCGCGACATCCGTCCGAATGGCCAGGCAACGACGTTCTCCGTGTCTTACGACGGTGACGATCTCGGCGACGTCGCGCTGCGCGTCCCGGGACATCACAACGTCCAGAACGCCCTCGCTGCGATTGGGGCGGGCTTCGCACTCGGCGCCACTCTCGATCAGATGCGCGAAGGACTGAATCGGTTCGGTGGAGTGGAGCGGCGATTCCAGCACCTTTGCGATGTCGCCGGACTCACGATAGTCGATGACTACGCGCACCATCCGACCGAGATCGCCGCCACGATTCAGGCCGCACGTGCCTCGTACCCGGGCCGTCGAATCGTGGCGGCATTCCAGCCGCATCTCTTCACGCGCACACGCGATTTCTCCGAAGCGTTCGGAGAAGCGCTGGCGGTCGCGGACGCTGTGTTCCTCGCCGCGATCTATCCGGCGCGCGAACAGCCGATTGCGGGAGTGACATCGGACCTGATTGCGTCGGCGATGTCGCGCGCCGGTCGGCCGCCGGTGTGGCAGGGCGCAAGGCCCGGGCTGTCGGACGCGTTGGCTGAGTTCGTGAAAAAGGGAGACGTTGTCATCACCATCGGCGCCGGCGACATCACTCTGACCGGGCCGGAGCTGAAGCAGCGTCTCGAGTCGCGCTCCCGATGATCGAGCGCGAACGGCTGCGAAAGCCCGGCTGGAAAGTTCTGGGCGCGCTCTTCCTCGTCGCGCTGATAATGGCTGGTGCGTGGGGCGCGCGCGCCGGCGCCCGGCAGATGGCGTTCTTCCGCGTGCGGAGCGTCGAGATTCGCGGGGCTCACTATCTCCAGCCGAACGAGATCGTGGCGCGGATGCAGATCGACACGCTTGCGTCCCTGTGGGACGACCTCGAGCCCTTTCGACAGCGCGTCAGCCGTCATCCGCAAGTATCCGATGTGCGGATCGAGCGCAAAATGCCGGGCACGCTGGTCGTCATCATCCAGGAGAATCTTCCGGTAGGCCTGGTACAAACAGCGGCCGGATTGCTGCCGTTCGACTCGATGGGCCGACAGCTCCCGATCGATCCATCTCGCACAAATCTCGATCTGCCAATTGTTGCGAGTACCGATCCCGTTCTTCTTAAGCTCGTTGGCGCGATCCGCGCCGCGGAGCCGCGCGTGTTCGCGCGCATCGAAGAGGCGAGGCTAGTGGGCAAGGATGAAATCCTGCTCACACTGTCTCCTCGAATTGAAAACGGGGCTCTCGCGGCGGGTGATACGACGACGCTGCAACGCAAATCACTGCGCGTGCGCTTGCCGGTAGGACTGTCAGTCGAGCGCCTTGCCGATATCTTTCCCGTGGAAAGCGACCTCGCTCGACGTCAGGCCCGCGTTGGAGAGATCGATTTACGTTATCGCGATCAAGTGATCGCAAGGCTTCAATGAATCCCGAACGCATCATCGCTGGTCTCGACATAGGCTCCGCCAAGACGACGGTCGTCATCGCCGAAGCCGTGGGCGACAGGAAGAACACTCAGTCGCTCAGAATCCTGGGCGTCGGTCAGGCACGAACGACCGGCCTTCGCAAGGGAGTCGTCTCCGACATCGAAGAGACCACTCGCTCGATCAAGAAAGCGGTCGAAGACGCGGAGAGGATGGCGGGCACGAAGATCGACGCGATCTACGCGGGAATCGCCGGCGAGCACGTGCGGGCGATGATCAGCAAGGGCATCGTTGCGGTGAACGGCGAAGAGATCTCCAAAGCCGACGTCGACCGCGCCAACGACGTCGCACGCGCCCAGCAGGTGCCGCAGGACCGCGAGCTGCTGCACGCGATTCCGCAGGAATACTCCGTCGACAAGAATCAAGGCATCCGCGATCCGATCGGAATGATCGGCACCAGGTTGGAGACGGAGATGTACCTGGTGACGATCGGTGCTTCGCCGGCAATGAATCTGCGCAAGTCCGTCGAAAAGGCCGGATATCGTGTGCGTGAGCTCGTGCTCGAGCCGCTCGCCAGTGCGCTCAGCGTTCTCACGGAAGACGAGAAGGAGCTCGGCGTCGCTCTGGTGGAGATGGGAGCCGGCACAACCGACATCGCGGTCTTTCACGAGGGGAAGATCCGACACCTCGGGACGGTCAATTACGGCGGCAACAACGTCACCAGCGACATCGTGCAGGGCATGGGTGTCACGCAGGCCGATGCGGAGCGGTTGAAAGAACGTTACGGCTGCGCGTACGAGCCGCTCGTCGATCCAACCGATGTCATTCAGCTCCCCAGCACCGTCGCGCAAGGCGAACGGCATATCCCGCGCGAGGTTCTGGCGCACATCATCCATCAGCGGATGGATGAGATCTTCAATCTCGTTCTGAACGAGATACAGCGGGCCGGATACGCTCAGCGCCTGAGTGGTGGAGTCGTCATCACGGGAGGCGCCGCCGCCATGGAAGGCGTGGCCGACCTGGCGGCCGACGTTTTCGGAACCGGCGTGCGGATCGGCTCGCCGTCCGAGAATATTGGTGGCCTGAGCGATTCGGTTGATGCGCCGCGCTTCGCCACCGTGGTCGGTCTTGCGCTCTACGGTGCCCACCGCGCCGCCGCCGGCTTCTCGCCGACGAGCAAGCATCGCGTATTCGCCGGCGCCGGCGTCGACAGGTTTACGAAGCGGCTCAAGACCTGGCTCGAGGATTTCTTCTAGCCCCCTCACTTCGTCGTGCGGCGAGCCTATCGCGCCTCTTCGAGTTCATCGCCGGTCACTCCGGCGCGGGTA
>Ga0193735_1000237_pt1 | contig 17534 bp, 15 predicted proteins | sample U1m2metaG_FD_145080 | JGI IMG/M metagenome (GOLD analysis project Ga0193735, IMG submission 145080) | Soil microbial communities from a riparian zone of the East river system, Colorado, United States - U1m2 | ecosystem: Environmental > Terrestrial > Soil > Riparian zone | place: USA: East River... | reverse complement strand
ATCTTGCGAAGCAGGGCCCAAGCTAATGGCGAAGGCAGGGTTTACGGGTCGGGGGAGTGACTGAAAATGGGGCCTTAATTTTTTATTGACATCCTGGCACGCGAAGTGGTTAAAAGTGGAGGAAAGTGGATTGGAATGGAACAATTCTCCACTTGCCCATGGAGCCTCTTTCTCAAACTCAACTGCTCTACGCCGGCGAATTTCGTCACTTCATCGACGATAAAAATCGGATCACTATTCCCGCACGCTGGCGTCGCGACGAAAGCAGAGAGTTCCTCATTTTGCCGGAAGCGAGCCAGCAATTTCTCCTCGTCATGTCGCCGGAGGAGTTTGCTCGCATGAGCTCAGCGGCGGAATCGAATGCAAACGTCTCCGCGCGCGATCGTCGCGTTTTTTTGCGCCAACTGCATTCGCGCGCGCAGCATGGCGCGGCGGATCGACAAGGTCGTCTCGTTTTGTCGGAGGAGCTTTGTAAGAGAGTTGGATTGAAAGGCGAAGTGGCGCTCGTGGGTGGCCGCGGGCGTTTTGAAATTTGGAATTTGCAACGCTGGAAGCGCGCCCATGAAGAAGAAACGCCCACCTACCAGCATGTCGCGAATGTGATCGGTTTGTAAGCGGACAGGAAAAATATGAACGCATTACTATTTGAGCGGCCGGTCTGGTTCGCATCCGGTCCGCTCATTTTAGAAGAGGAGGCGCAGGAAATGGAGGACTTTACTTATCACCGCCCAGTGCTCTCGGCTGAAGTAATGGAATTGCTCGCGCCGCGGCCGAGTTCTCTCGTGGTCGATGCAACCTGCGGGGGCGGCGGCCACACGGAAGCAATCTTGAAAAGTGGCGCCAGGGTTTTGGCTTTGGATCAAGATCCCGAAGCGATCCAACATGCGACGGATCGATTGGCCAGCTTCGGCCGGCGGGTCATGTTACGGCAGGCGAATTTTCGCCACGCGGACAAAATTCTCGACGAGCTCGGGATCACAACGATCGGTGGTGCGCTTCTCGATCTTGGTGTCTCGTCGCGGCAACTCGAAAATGCGGAGCGCGGTTTCAGCGTGATGCGTAATGGGCCGATCGATATGCGCATGGACCCGCGCAACGTGCTGACCGCCGCCGACATCGTTAACAATTACAGCGAAGAACAACTCACTCGCTTATTTCGTGATCTGGGCGAGGAACCGGCCGCACGTCGCATCGCCAGTTTCATCGTTAAGGCGCGCAAGAGTGCACCTTTCCGTGAAACCCTCCCGCTCGCGCGTGCGATTGAAAAACTCGTCGAGCGGCACGGGCGTCGTCATCCGGCGACGCAGGTTTTTCAAGCGTTGCGGATGGAAGTAAATGATGAGCTCGGCGCACTCACAGAAGGCCTGTGTCTTCTGACGAGCCGATTGGAAACCGGTGCGCGCATCGCCGTTATCACATTTCATTCTCTGGAAGATCGGATCGTCAAAAATTTCTTCCGCGATCGCAGTCGGGAATGGCTGGACCGGCCGGAATGGCCCGCGCCGCGGCGCAATCCCGAATACGATCTGAAATTGATTACGCCGAAACCGGTGGAACCGACCGAAGACGAACAACGCGCCAACCCACGCTCCCGCAGCGCAAAATTGCGCGTCGCCGAAAAAATCGCATGAACCGGTCGCGTCACAGAGATTGGAACAGAGTCGATGCAGCGTCGTTGGCTCGTTGGATTGTGTTGACCGCGTTTCTCGCACTCGCCGGCCTGAGTTACGTTTATTTAACGCTGCAACTGTACCATCTCGGCGACCGTAAAAAGGCGCTTGAGAACGAGTTGGCCACTCTCCGCACCCAGAACGATGTCGCCAGCGTCCAAATTGCGGCGCTGACTTCACGATCCGCTTTGCAGCGCCGCCTGAAGGAAGGCTATTTGAAAATGATCCCAATTTCCGAGCATAACATCGTGCGACTCACGATGCCCGCGTCCAACGGCGAAGATGCGATCCAACCTGTAGTCAACAATCAACCCGCCGACCGATGAAGTGGAACAGCCGAATCCGTTGCGCGCTGGTGTGCTTCGCCTTCACCGCCCTCTTTAGCGGTTTTTCTTTTCGATTGATCTATCTCCATATGATCAAGCACGACGAGTACGCCGGACTGGCTGCTGAAAAACACGTTTACAAGCAAATCATTTACGCGGAGCGCGGCGCAATTTTCGACGCAAACAATGAAGTCCTCGCGCACAATGTGCCCGTCGAAACTGTTGTGGCCGACGCGAGCCATCTGAACAATCTCGATGCGATCGTCGATCTGGTCGGCGATGAGTTGAAAATTCCCGCGCGCGAGCTGGCGGCAAAATTACGCGGTGACCGCCGTTACATTGTGATTAAGCGTGAAGTACCGGAAGCGCTGGCCGTGGCGCTGCGTGAGAAGCTACGGGTGCGAAACTTGCGCGGCGTCTATTTCGAGCACGACGCCACCCGCATTTATCCGAACGGCTCCATGCTTTGCCACGTCATCGGATTCACGGACTTCGATCATCGCGGCATCCAGGGTGTGGAAGCTTCCATGGAAGAATATCTGCACGGGCAAGATGGCTACCGTTACATCGAGCATAATCGCGCCGGCCAGGAAATCGTCCTCTACCGCGGGCAGGAACGCGCCCCGCGCAATGGTTATCAGGTGCATCTGACTGTGGATCTTAACCTGCAAAACATCGTCGAAAACGAAATCGACTCCGCCATGCGCGAATATGCCCCGCAAAAAGCCACCATCATTCTTATGCGACCGCAGACGGGCGAAATTCTGGCGATGGCCAACCGCCCCAATTTCGATCTCAATCTGCGCGCGGATGCCAAACCGGAGCAAATGAAAAACCGCGCCATCATCGACATGATGGAGCCGGGTTCCACTTTCAAGATTGTGACCGCTGCCGCTGCGCTCAATGAGCACAAGGTCGGTCCCGACTCGATGATTTTTTGCGAGAACGGCGTCTGGAATTTCGGGGGAAGCGCGTTGCACGATCATCGGCCCTTCGGGGAGTTGAGTGTGCAGGACATTCTCGTGAAATCGAGCAACATCGGCGCAGCCAAACTCGCCTGTAGCGTCGGCGAGCAAAAATTCTATGAGTACATCCGCCGCTTCGGTTTTGGTGAGCGCACCGGGATCGAGCTTCCCGGCGAGATCAGCGGTCTGATTCGCCCGCCCCAATCCTGGAGTAAAATCTCGATCACACGGATTCCGATGGGCCATGAAATCGGAGTGACGCCATTGCAGATGGCCGTCGCGATGGCGGCGATCGCCAATGGCGGCAAATTGATCACCCCGCGCATGGTGAAATCGATTAGTAGCGACGACGGCAAAACTCTCAGCTCGATTTCGCCGGTCGTTTTGCGCCAGGCCATTTCTCCCCAGACAGCCAGACAAATCGGCGATGCGCTGCGCGGTGTCGTGAGTGATCGCGGCACCGCCGCCGCCGCCGCCGTCGCCGGCTTTACCATTGCTGGCAAAACTGGTACCGCCCAAAAAGTCGATCCGAAAGGTGGCTACGAGAAAGGAAAGTATGTCGTTTCCTTCATCGGTTATCTGCCGGCCGACCATCCTGAGTTTGTCGGCCTTGTTGTGCTGGACGATGCGCACACGCACAAGCCGGAGTTGAACTACGGCGGGCTCGTCGCGGGCCCGATCTTTTCCCGGATCGCTGAGCAAGCGGCACGTTATCTCGATCTTCAGCCGCGTGAGGAAATTCGTAAAGCCTTGCCCGTGGAGCGAGTTGCCTTAACCAATGTCCCGCCGCGTTGAGCGCCTTGCGCCCGCATGCTGAACTCTCATGCAGCTCAAAACTCTTGCCGGCGCGATTCCAGTCCGCCAGGTCATCGGCCCCCTTGATCGCGCAGTGGAAAGCATCGCGTATGATTCCCGGCGAGTGCAAAGGAATGGCCTGTTCGTGGCGCTGCGTGGAGAGAAAAACGACGGGCACGAATTCATAGGCCGGGCCATTGAAAAAGGCGCTTCCGTGATCGTCGCGGAGCGCGAAGAGAAAAATCCGCGTGCCACCTGCCTTCTCGTGGAGAACACGCGCACCGCGCTCGCCGATCTGGCTGCAACTTTTTATGGACAGCCGACGCGGCGATTAAAACTCGCGGCCGTTACCGGCACCAATGGAAAAACCACCACCACCTTTCTCATCAAACACATCTGTGAAAAGGCCAACTTGCGTTGCGGTTTGATCGGGACGGTGCGCTATGAAATCGGTGAGCGCGTTTTACCCGCCCCCCGGACGACGCCGGAGTCGCTTGACCTGCAAGAGTTGCTTGCGCAAATGGCAAACGCCGGTTGTCGTGCCGCGGCCATGGAGGTTTCTTCCCACGCGCTGGCGCAGGAGCGCATACGCGGCCTCGAGTGGGAAGTTGCTGTCTTCACTAATCTGACGCAAGACCACCTCGATTATCACGGCACGATGGAAAATTACTTCGAATCGAAAGCGAAATTGTTTACGCAACTGACGCAGCAACAGAAAAAACGAAAGCCCGTCGCAGTCGTGAACATGGACGATCGCTACGGCGAGCAATTGCTCAATAGGTTCGACAAGAAGATTTCAGTGATCACGTTTGGAATGGGCGCGCGCGCAGATTTTCGCGCCTCAAATTACCGCATGGAATTTGGCGGCACATGTTATCAGCTCGACGCGCGCGGCAAAAGCTATCTCGTGCGCCTTCCGTTAATCGGCCGGTTCAACGTCGCTAACTCGATGGCGGCGCTGGCCGCGGCGAACGCGCTCGGCCTCAATCTGCGCGAAGCAATTCTCAGCCTCGGCAAATCGCCGCAAGTTCCTGGCCGGCTCGAGATGGTCCCGGCAAAGCGCCAATTTCAGGTGTTTGTTGATTACGCGCACACGCCGGACGCGCTTCTCAACGTCCTTAAAACATTGCGTGAACTCGAGCCCAGTCGCTTGATTGCCGTGTTCGGTTGCGGCGGCGATCGCGACCGGGAGAAGCGACCGCTCATGGGCCGCATCGCCGATCAAAATGCGGATTACTCGATAATCACTTCCGATAACCCGCGCAAAGAAGATCCCGACGCAATTATCTCCGAGATTGAAAAAGGGTTTGGCTCGGATCATTACGAAAAAGTGGCCGAACGCGCTGAGGCCATTGCCCGCGCGATTGCGCTCGCTCAACCGCGCGACATTATCTTGATCGCGGGCAAAGGGCACGAAACTTATCAGGAGTTCGCCGATCACACCGTGCCATTCGATGATATTCAAGTCGCGCGCCGCGCAATCGAGGACCGCCCTGTGGAATTCTAGATGAATAAATTATCGATCTTTCAAATCGCTGAGTTTGCGAGCGCTTCCGTCTCAGGCGGAGACGGAAATGTTTCCATCGACAAGATCAGCACGGATTCGCGCACATTAAAACGCGGCGAATTGTTCGTCGCCTTGCGCGGGGAAAATTTCGATGGACACAAATTTATCGAAGCCGCTGTGAAAACCGGCGCCGCGGGCGCGATTGTCGATCTTAGCTGGAAGGAAAAGGTTCCAGACAACTTCACGGTCATTCGCGTCGAAGACACTTTGCAAGCCTACCAAACCATTGCCGCGAACTACCGGAGATCGCTTCCGCTTCGAGTCCTGGCGATCACCGGAAGCAATGGCAAGACGAGCACGAAAGATTTTGCAGCAGCGGTCCTCGGTCGCCGTTTCAGGGTGACCAAAACTCAAGGCAACTTCAATAATCACGTCGGCCTTCCGCGCACCATGCTGGAGGCGACGTCGCAAGATGAGGTCGCGGTTTGGGAGATTGGCATGAATCATCCCGGTGAAGTTGCCGCGCTCGCGAAAATCGCCGCGCCAGATGCGGGGCTCATCACAAACATCGGTATTGCGCACATCGAGTTCATGGGTTCGCGCGAAGCGATCGCAGCCGAGAAAGGCGCGCTTGCGGAAGCCATCGGGCCACAAGGCTCCATCATTTTAAATGCGGATGATCCGTTTAGTAAAAACATCGCGGCGCGCACGGACGCCAAAGTCATTTTTGCTGGGACAACTGAGGGAACAATTCGCGCCAGCGAAATTACCCAGAGTGCGGATGGATCGGATTTTACCATTCTCGAGGGCGCGCATCGCTGCCGCGCGCAATTGCCCGTACCGGGTTTGCACATGGTGCAAAACGCCTTGCTGGCCGTCGCTGCCGGTCGCCTCTTCGGTCTTTCCCTCGAGGAAGCCGCTGCCGGTCTCGTCGCCGCGCCGCTGGCCAAGGCGCGTTTGCAGATCAGACAAATTAACGGCGTGCAATTCATCGATGACAGCTACAACGCGAATCCGGATTCGATGAAAGCGGCGCTGCGCACGCTGGTGGAGTTGGATGCGGATGGAAAACGGATCGCCGTGCTCGGGGAAATGCATGAGCTGGGTAAAGAATCGGCGCGCAGTCATCGCGAAGTTGGCGAAACAGCGGCCGAGCTTGGCGTTGATCAACTGATTGCGATTGGCGACATGGGCGCGGCGATTGCGGAAGCCGCACAGCGGGCCGGCTTGGAAAAAACTGCCGCGGTTGGGTCGATAAGCGAAGCCGCTGAGATGTTGACCAAAATCACGGCGCCGGGTGATCTGGTGCTGATCAAAGGAAGCCGGGCTGCGCGGACTGAGCGTGTGCTCGAGGAATTCGCAAAGCGTCAACCGACGGAGGGCGTTCCCTCATGATGTATTACCTCCATCGGTTCAGCGATCAGTTCATCGGCTTTAACGTCTTCTATTATGTAACGTTCCGTTCAGTGGCGGCCGCGGTCACCGCTTTCACAGTTTCACTGATCTTCGGGAACCTCGTCATCCGCAAGCTGACGGCGCTCAAGTTGGGCCAACCGATTCGCGCGGCGGAAGAAGTCCACCGGCTGGCAGAATTGCACTTCGGCAAGCAAGGAACGCCGACCATGGGTGGCGTGCTCATCATTGGCGCCGTTTTTCTTTCCAGCTTTTTGTGGGCGCGTCCGGATAATCGCTTCGTCTGGCTCGCTTTGTTCAGCATGCTTTATCTGGGTGCGCTCGGATTTGCGGATGATTACCTGAAGGTTACGAAGAAAAAATCGGCCGGCATCAGTGGCCGATTTAAGCTGTTTTTCCAAATCATTCTCGCGGTCATCGTCACCGCCGTTTTTCTTACGAGTCCGCTGCTCGAGGTGCAGGCGCGTTCGCTTTACCTGCCATTTTTCAAGGCGCCGGTTATCACGAACATGGGATGGTTTACCTTTCTGTTTTTTGCGCTCGTCATTGTTGGATCGTCCAACGCGGTCAACCTGACCGACGGCCTGGACGGTCTCGCCATCGGATGCACTGTGACGGTGGCGTTTGGCTATGCGCTGCTTTCTTATGCGGCCGGAAATTTTCGCATCGCGGAATACCTGCAGGTCCCGTTTTATCCATTCACCGGTGAGCTGACGGTTGTTTGCGCGGCACTGGTTGGTGCCGGCTTTGGATTTCTTTGGTTCAACTGTCATCCGGCGAAAGTTTTCATGGGCGACACCGGATCGCTCGCCATCGGCGGCATGATCGGTGTGGTCGCGATCTGTTGTAAGCAGGAGCTGCTCTTGGTGGTGGTGGGCGGAGTTTTCGTGATCGAAGCGGTCTCGGTGATTTTGCAGGTTCTGAGTTTCAAACTGACCGGCCGCCGCATCTTTGCCATGTCGCCCATTCATCATCATTTCGAGCTGGTCGGTTGGAAAGAAAACACCGTCATCGTGCGGTTTTGGATTCTCTCGGGAATCTTCGCCTTGCTCGGCCTGGCGACGCTGAAGTTGAGGTAGAAACGTGCTCTACAAAAATCAAAAGGTCGCGGTTCTCGGGGCAGGTCTGAGCGGAACGGCCGCTGCGCTTCTGCTCAAAGCGGAAGGCGCTCAAGTCACCGTTCTCGATAACGCCGAGGAAAAGAATTTACTCAAGTCCACCATCGACAATCTGCGCGCGCAAGGCATTCCCGTGATTTGCGGACCGGCGGCAGACGAGGATTCAACCATTTATCAACTGGCGGTCTTGAGTCCGGGGATCGATCCGCAGGCTCCGCTGGCGCGCAATTTTTCTTCACGCAAAATCGAGATGATTGGCGAGCTCGAGCTCGGCTGGCGATCCTGTGAACTTCCGGTCATCGCCGCAACCGGCACAAACGGCAAAACAACTACCACTGAATTGCTCGCGCAGATGCTGGACGCCTGCGGCCAACGGACGATCGCTTGTGGCAACATCGGCAAACCGCTTTCAGAAGTCGCACGGGAGAAGAACTCGTTCGACGTGCTCACCGTCGAAGTGAGTTCGTTTCAACTGGAGATGATCCAAACTTTCCGGCCATCGATTAGCCTTTGGCTCAACTTCGCTCCCGACCATCTCGATCGCTATCGCTCCGTCGCCGATTATCGCGCGGCCAAGCTGCGCATTTTTAAAAATCAAACCGAGGACGATGTCGCAATCGTAAATGCGAGTGAGACGCTGCCCAAAATTCGCCCGCGCCAAATTACGTTCAGTGCTTATGCTGATCGCGCCGATTTTCGTTTGGCCGAAGGAGCGATCGTTTATCAAAACCAAATCGTTTTACGTCTGGCCGAGACCAAATTGCGCGGCTCGCATAACATCGAGAATTTGATGGCGACGCTGGCCGCGGGCGTGGCGCGCGGTTTGTCGTTTCAGCAAATGGTCCCGCCGCTCTGCGCCTATGAGCCGCGCCCGCACCGCTGCGAATTTGTGCGCGAAGTTGGCGGCGTCGGTTACGTCAACGATTCCAAGGCGACAAATCTCGATGCTGTGGAAAAGGCGCTGCGCGCGCAAACCAAACCGATCGTTCTCATCGCCGGCGGCAAGGACAAGGGCTTCACCTTCGATCCGCTCCGGCCGCTCGTGAAAGAAAAAGTTCGCTCGACAATTTTGATTGGCGAAATGGCCGAGAGCATCGCAGGTGCCTGGAGCGGCGCGGTCAAATCCGAAATCGCCAACTCCCTCGCCGACGCGGTCGAGCGCGCGCACGCCATCGCCCGGCCGGGCGACGTCGTTCTTTTCTCACCAGGCACATCTTCCTTCGACATGTTCAAAAGCTACGCCGATCGCGGCGATCAATTTCGTGCCCTCGTCCAAGCTCTTCCGAAATAACATCATGAAACTCCCCAAACTGCTGCGACGCAAAAAACTTCGCGCCACGGCCGGACGCCCATCCCTGCGGGCATCCGCTCAAGCGGACTACGAGGAAATGTCCGAACCGAACATGAAGTTGTCGCGCGCGTTGCTGATTGTTCTGGTTCTCCACGTCGTGGCCGTTTCCGGAATCATCGCTTTCAACGCGATCAAAACGCGCCAGGGATCGATTGCTCCGGCGCCCGCATCGACAAAGAACACTGCGCTTGCCTCGAAAGCTTTCGGGGTTGGATCGACCGTCAAAGCTGCCGCTGGCAGTTCACGGTTGCCAGCTGTCCAAACGGATTCCGCGCCAGCCAAGCAGGCTGCGAAAGATGGAGGTAAGTCAAAACAAAGTGTGAACGCGAAGAGCGCAGACGCGGGGAAAGTTTACGTTGTCGCGAAAGGCGATAACCCGGTGACGATCGCAAAGAAATTCAAAGTCTCTTATGACGACCTGATTGCGCTCAACCACATCGAAGACCCGCGCAAATTGAAAATTGGACAAAAGCTGCTGATCCCAAAAACAACAAAATCGAGAAAATCCGACGAGTGAACTCTGAGGTGAGTGTGCAAAACGGGAAAGATCGTTGCGGCGAGACGCTGCAACCGTCGCCCGAGACGCGCGCCTCCCCACTCCGAGAACCTAATGCATCGTAAAAGCGCTTACATCCTGTTTCTGGCCGTGCTCGGCATGCTCGTTATCGGCATTGTTATGCTTTTCAGCACGAGCGCCTTTGCGCGCGACAGTCATGGCGATGTTTACTTCTTCATCAGACGCCAGGCGATTTGGCTCGGAATCGGGCTGGCCGTCTGCACGGTCGCCGCGCTCATCGATTACCATTTTTGGCAGCGGACATGGTGGCTTTGGTTTGGTCTCGCATTCATTGCGCTGGCGCTTTGCTTCGTTCCGCATCTCGGAATGCGCATTAACGGTTCGCGCCGGTGGGTTGGCCTCGGTCCGTTAGGGTTTCAACCTTCTGAGATCGCGAAGATCGCTGCGGTGTTTTTTCTCGCCGCTTGGTTTTCGCGTTACGAAAAAGCAACCGGTAATCTGCTCCGCGGCTTTGTTCTTCCGCTTGCGATCGTCACTTTGCTGCTCGCGCTTATTCTCACCGAGGTCGACCTCGGAACGACTGTCCTGCTCGGCGCGACCACATTTGTGGTGATGTTCGTCGCCGGAGTAAATCCGATGTTGCTGAGCATCGTTTCGCTTGCCGGAGTAGGTGGCGTTCTCTTTCTCGCCACGCAAATCTCGGAACGAATGGGCCGGCTGGCCGCCTTTCTCGATCCACAACGCTTCAAACAAGACGCCGGTTTGCAGCAGATGCAGGCGTTGATCGCCTGGGGCAGCGGCGGAATGGAAGGGCTCGGTCTCGGCAATGGCCGGCAAAAAATGCTTTATCTCCCCTACGCCCACACGGATTTCATTTTCCCGATTATCGGTGAAGAGCTCGGTCTGCGCGTTAGCTTGCTCGTGGTCCTTTTGTTCGTGGTCATCATCGTTTGCGGAATGATGATCGCGCTGCACGCCAAAGACCGGTTCGGTTTGCTACTTGGCTGCGGCGTTGTTTCGCTGCTGGCTTTGCAGGCGGCGGTGAATATTGGCGTCACCACGTCGCTTTTGCCGAACAAAGGTCTGCCGCTGCCCTTTATTAGCTACGGAGGTTCGAACCTCGCCGCATCTTTGTTCGGGATTGGCTTACTCCTGAATATTTATCGCCAGGGGATTCTCGAACCGTTGGACAAGAAACGGACGACGATGCCGGCTCGAATGACACCGCGGATTTAACAAGATCGACAATTCATTTCCATGAACACAGTGATCGCATGCGGTGGAACCGGCGGACATCTTTTCCCTGGCATCGCCGTGGCCGAGGTGCTGCGCGATCGCGGCCACGAAGTCATGTTGTTGATCTCGGAAAAGGAAATTGATACGCTCGCACTTTCCGGAGGCGCAAGTTTCCAATTCGAAAAGCTGCCCACCGTGGGATTGCCTTCGCCATTCTCGCCTGCGATTCTCGGTTTTATCCGGCGATTCGGGGCAAGCCTTTCGCTTTGTCGATCCATCTACCGCAAGTTCAAACCACAGGTTGTTCTCGGCATGGGCGGCTTCACCTCCACCGCGCCCGTCCTCGCTGGGCGCATGCGCGGGGTTTCGACTTTTATTCACGAATCGAACGCCGTTCCCGGAAAAGCCAACCGGCTAACCGCCCGGATGGTACGCGCCGTCCTTCTCGGCTTCCAGGAATGCGCGCCTTTTTTTCCAAAAGCGCGCACTGAAGTCACCGGCACGCCCATTCGCATCGAGCTCAAGCGTTTGGATCGACATATTGCGCGTCAAAGACTGGGCCTGCACAAAGATCTCACGACGCTGCTCGTGATGGGCGGGAGCCAGGGCGCGAGCGGGATTAACCAGGCCATCATCAAATCGCTGCCCTCGTTGAAAGATGTCCCGCTCCAGGTCATCCATCTCTCCGGTGGGCGCGACGAGCGTTTGGTCGCGGATAATTATCGCCGGGAAAATATTCCCGCTTTTGTCGCCGCTTTTCACCATCGGATGGAGGAAGTTTATAGTGCGGCCGATCTTATCGTGGCGCGCGCGGGCGCGGCCAGTCTGGCTGAGTTCGCGGCTTTTTCGCTGCCGGGCATTTTAATTCCGTTCCCTTATGCGGCCGACGATCATCAATCGCGCAACGCGGAAATTTTTGCGCGCGCTGAGGCCGCGATTCTCCTGAAGGAATCGGAGCTTTCCGGCGAATTGCTGGCGGGCAAAATCAAGGAATTGATCGGCGACGCGCAGAAGCTTCGGTGCATGTCCGAAAACTGTTCGCGCCTGGCGCCGGAAAACGCTGCTGGGCTGGTGGTTGCAACCATGGAAAAATATACCACTCATGACGCGCGCCTCTGAAATAAACCTGACGAAGCTGCTCATCAGTGAGCACCACAAGATTCATCTGATCGGCGTGGCTGGGAGCGGAATGAGCGGGATCGCCGCGCTTTTGCTCGAGCTCGGGCACGAGGTTAGCGGTTCGGATAAAGTCAGCACACTGGAGACGGATCGATTGCAGCGTCTCGGTCTGCGTTTTCGTGAGGAACATCGCGCGGAGGATGCGAGTGATGCCGAGCTCGTCATCTTTTCCTCCGCCATTAAGATCGACAATCCGATCCTGCTAACCGCGCGCGATTCTGGAAAACCGGTCGTGCGCCGCGCTGAGGCGCTCGCTGCCATCATGCGCGGCAAGCGCGGCATCGTCATCGCTGGAATGCACGGAAAAACGACGACGTCGGCAATGGCCGCGCACGTTCTGCGCGAAGGTGGGCTGCATCCGTCGCATTATGTCGGCGCGGAAATCCCGATTCTCGGGACCAACGCGCACTGGGACCCGCGCGGCGAGTATTTTGTCGCGGAAGGCGACGAAAGCGATGGGACGCTCAAGTATTTCCATCCCGAACTCACCCTCATTTTGAACCTTGAAGAAGAGCATCTCGACTTTTATGCCGACCTTGCCGCCATCGAAAAAGTTTTTGCTCAGCTGATCGCGCAAACAAGCGCAACTGTTTTTTACAGCGCCGATGAGGCGAACACCTCGAAATTATGCGCCGAGCGAAAAGCTGCTATCTCTTACGGCTTTTCTGACAAAGCGGACTACCGCGGCGGCGATGTTGAGCTGCACGATTTCGCGTCCATTTTTCGAGTTTACCGTCAAGGCAAACAACTTGGCAAAGCGGTGCTGAATGTTCCCGGCCAGCACAACGTCCACAATGCCATCGGCGTGATCGCCCTCGCCACCGAACTCGGGATTCCCTTCGAGAAAATTGCCACCTCGCTGCGCAAGTTCGAGCATGCGCGTCGCCGTTTTGAAATCAAATATGCAAGCGAGCGTTTTTTGCTGGTCGATGATTACGCGCATCATCCCACGGAAATTCGCGCCACGCTCAAGACGGCGAAATCGACCAGGCGCAAGCGTGTGCTAACCATGTTTCAGCCGCACCGTTTTTCACGAACGAAAGCGCTGCGCAAAGAATTCGGAAGCGCTTTCGATGATGCCGACCGCGTCATCGTGACGGATGTTTACGCAGCAAGTGAGGCGCCGATTCCCGGAATCAGCGGTCAAACCATCGCGGATGAAATTATCGCGCACGGTCATGGCGGCGTGAGTTACCAGCCGCGTTTGGAATGGATGCATCGCCATGTCGGGAACATGCTGAACTCCGGCGATCTCGTGTTGAGCCTGGGCGCGGGCAACATTCACGAGCAATTGTCGATCCTGGCCGCAGATCTCGTGATTGCAGAAAAGTTGAAAGCGATCGTCGGGGAAGAGGGCGATATCCGGCTATACGAGCCACTCTCGAAACACACCACTTTGCGCGTCGGCGGTCCCGCGCAGTTTTGGGTTGAACCGCGCAATGAAACCGCCTTCGCAGAGTTGATTCGCTTTTGCCGGCACGAAACTCTTCCGCTTTTCGTTATCGGCCGCGGATCAAATCTGCTCGTGCGCGACGGTGGCATCCGCGGTGTGGTGGTTCATCCGTGTGGCGGCGATTTCGACAAGATCGATATCAACGGAACCGAAATCACCGCGGGCGCCGGCGCAAAACTAAAGGAACTCGCATACGTCGGAAAAGCGGCCGGCTTGACTGGCCTCGAATGGATGGAAGGAATTCCCGGCGCGATTGGCGGCGCATTGCGCATGAACGCGGGCGCGATGGGCGCGCAGACTTTTGAAAACGTGGTCCGTCTTCGTTATCTTGATGCCAACGGCGAAGCGCACACGAAAAACCGCGACGAACTCGAGGTGCATTATCGCAGCGTGCCGATCTTGGAGAAAAACTATGCGGTCGGCGCGGTTTTTCGCGGCCAGGCCGCGCCGGCCGAGGAGATCGTTCGAAAACTGGAAACGTCTCAGGAAAAGCGGCGCGCTTCCCAGCCGATGGCCAAAAGCGCGGGCTGCATTTTCAAAAATCCAGGCCCTTGTCCGGCGGGAAAACTTATCGATGAGCTGGGATTGAAAGATTCGAGCGTGGGAAATGCGCGCGTCTCCGAAGTGCACGGCAATTTCATCGTCAACGATGGCGGCGCGACGGCGGCGGAAATGCTTGAGTTGATCGACAAGATCAAAGCGACCGCGCGCGCAAAGCGTGGGATCGAGCTGGAGACGGAAGTTAAAATCGTGGGAGAACCGGCATGAGGGTGATGTCATGACGTCGGAGATTTCCGGCCAGAAAATTGCCGTGCTCATGGGTGGGCCGGGGACAGAACGCGAAGTTTCGCTCGCGACTGGTCGCGGGGTCTCAAAAGCGCTGCGCTCGTTAGGCGCGGAGGTCGTGGATATCGAAGTCCGTGATAAAAATTTCAAGCTCCCGGAGGATGTCGATCTTGCCTTCATCGCGTTGCACGGGACCTTCGGCGAAGACGGGCAGGTACAAAAGATTCTCGAAGATCGCCGCGTTCCCTACACCGGTGACGGCGTGGAAGAAAGCCGACTCGCTTTCGACAAGATTCGCTCCAAAGAAAAATTCCGTGAGCACGGTGTGAACACGCCGGAGTGGGAGACGCTGCAGGTTTATCGGCATCCCCACATGGAACCGCCGTTTGTGGTCAAAGCGCCGCGGCAGGGATCGACCGTCGGCGTCTATATCGTGAAAGCGGCCGAAGAGATCGAAGACGCGGTTGTCGGGGCGGCGGAATACGATCGGGAACTGTTAATCGAGAAGTTTATTCCTGGTCGCGAGCTGACCATCGGCATTCTAGGTGATCAAGCATTGCCCATTCTTGAGATCATTCCAAAGGGCGGTTTCTACGATTTCTCGAACAAGTACCCATTTTTGAATCCGCAAGCCGGCGGCGGCGCGCAGCACGTTTGTCCGGCGAAAATTCCGAACGAGCAAGCGTGCGCTATTCAAGAGCTTGCTTTGCGCGCGCATCGCGCGCTCGGTTTGAAAGTTTATTCGCGCGTCGATGTGATTTTATCCGAAACTGGTGAGCCGTCCGTGTTGGAAGTAAACACGATTCCTGGGATGACCGAAGCGAGTCTGCTACCCGAAGCGGCCGCGGCCGCGGGAATCAATTACGTCGATCTTTGCGTGCACATCATCGAACTCTCACGCGGGCGGATGGGGAAGACTGCGAAATGAGACGCCGCCCAGAACCCCCTCGCGCCCGCAATCGCCGCGTCTCGAATCGGCGACAGCGACGCCAGCAACATTTGCTCGACGTAAAGGTCCGCTCGCGCAAAGCGACGCAGCACCGGAATCGGCGTGTGCTCGTGGTCGTTTCCAAAGTCGTGCTGGCATGCGTGGTGTGCGTCGGCCTCTATATCGGCGTGCGGTGGGGAGCGGAGCGTTTGTTCTTTGAAAATTCGGATTACCAAGTGAGCACGATCGAAGTGCAGACAGACGGCGCCCTGCAACGAGAGCAGATTTTAAAAGTGGCCGATGTGCGTGAGGGCGGAAATATTTTTCGCCTGAACTTGGCCCGCATACACGATCAGCTCCAGCAGCTTCCGCAAGTCGATGAAGTGCAAGTGATGCGCAAATTGCCGGGCGAAATCGATATTCATGTGATCGAGCGAAAGCCGGTGGCCTGGATCACGGATGAAAAACAAATTGTCGATCCGTTTGCCTCCGGCGCCGCTTTTCTGGTGGACGCGCGCGGAGTTTTGATGAAAGAAAAGAAATTGTTGCCTGAATATCTGGGACTGCCGCTCATTACCGGATGCGCGAGCGAGCCGCTCGAGGCAGGCAAAGTCGTCGAATCGTTCGAAGCAAAAGCCGCGCTGGAGCTTCTGCGCCTGAGCACGCGCAGCTTTATGCAGACGCGTTTCCAGATTCGTGAGATCGATGTTTCCAAGGGTTATTGTCTGCTCGTGACGGACAAAAATCATACGCGCGTCACCTTCGGCTTTGAAAATCTCGAGGCGCAGTTGCAGCGGCTGGAGCAGTTTCTGGTTTACTCGGATGAATCGAAGCGCGAACTCGCGACCGTGAACTTGCTCGTGCAACGAAACATTCCGGTGACCTTCACCAAATCGCCTGCCAGCGTCATCAATGACACGATCGACCCTGATGTGGTGCCGCGCATTTTAAAGGCGATACCGGTGCAGCCGGCAACAAGGAGCGCACTTTCTGCGGTGAAAGCACACGCGAATCCGAAGTCGGTGCCGACGCGCAAAGCCATTCCAGTCGAACAAGGGAGAAAGGACTAACGAACATGGCGAGCAGTGATTTGATGGTCGGCCTCGAAATTGGCACATCGAAAATTTGCGTGGTTGTTGGTGAAGGCCGGATCGATGGCACGATTAAGCTCCTTGGCGTCGGTCAGGCGCCTTCGCGTGGCGTGCGTAAAGGCGAGATCGTCGATTTTGAGACAGCGATGAAGTGCGTGCACGAAGCCGTGGTCGATGCAGAACAAAAAAGCGACGTCATGATTCGGAGCGTTTACGTCGGCGTAGCCGGGGCGCACATTCAAAGTTTCAATAACCGCGGCTGCGTGACACGTCCGGAAGACCACGACGAGATCGATGAGCAGGACGTCGAGGATGTAAAAATCAGCGCGCGCGAAGTAAGCATCCCTGCGCAAAACGCGTTCCTGCATTCAATCATCCAGCATTACCATGTCGATGGACAGGATGGCGTTCTCAATCCGATCGGGATGCTCGGCGAAAAACTGGAAGCTGATTTTCACATCATCCACGGAGTGCGCACCCGCATTCAAAACACCATCCGGTGCGTGAAAGAGCTGCCGCTCGATGTCGAGGACGTGGTCTTCAGCGCGCTTGCTTCCGCGCAAGTTGTTCTCACCCAGCACCAAAAAAATCTCGGGGCCCTTGTCATTGATATTGGCGGAGGCACAACCGATTACATTCTTTATGTCGATGGAGCGGTGAAACAGAGCGGCGTCTTCGCCGTGGGCGGCGATCACATCACCAACGACATCTCGATGGGGCTGCGCATCCCCATGACCCGCGCCGAAAAATTAAAGATCGAGGAGGGAAGCGTCGTTCTCGGTAATTGTTTGCCGGGCGAAACGATCCTGTTGAAAGACGATTCCGGTTTTGCCGGCAAAGAAGTCGAACGCGAAGCGCTCAACACGATTATTCATTTGCGCCTGCGGGAAACTTTGGAACTCCTCAAACGCAAACTCGAGGAGGAATCATTCATCAATTACCTCGGCGCGGGCATCTTCATCACCGGCGGATGCAGTCTTCTTAACGGCATCGATCATCTGGCGGGAGAGGTCTTCGAAATGCCGGCGCACGTGGCGCACGCGCAAACCATGTCGGGACTCACTTCCGCGTTCGAGAACCCGCAATTTTCTACCGCCATCGGACTGATCAAATACGCGCAAGCGGTGCAAGCGGACCGGCCGCGGCGTGGGATCGGCCGAATTATCGGGAAATTTTTCAGCGGCATGCGATGAACAGAC
>Ga0193735_1000236_pt1 | contig 17559 bp, 13 predicted proteins | sample U1m2metaG_FD_145080 | JGI IMG/M metagenome (GOLD analysis project Ga0193735, IMG submission 145080) | Soil microbial communities from a riparian zone of the East river system, Colorado, United States - U1m2 | ecosystem: Environmental > Terrestrial > Soil > Riparian zone | place: USA: East River... | reverse complement strand
GGATTTCGGACCGCGCTGGCCACGAGGGGTAATCGATCTCGAGCCCCCGAAAGTCGGTGCGTCATATCCCCTGCTCGTACCACGGACGGATTCCATTGGCAATGACCTCGGCGGGATACCGAGCATCGAGCTGATTGTGCCGCTCGCGACCTACTATCCGTGGCAGCTTAGAAGGGGAAGGTCCGCCGGAAACGATCGCCTTGTCAGCTTCAGGGGCACTTTCATTCCGCTTCCGCGAACCGAAGCGGAGCGGCGAAGCACAGGAGATTCACGCCCGAGCATTGAGTCGCTGTACAGAAACCGGTCGACGTTTGTTGCCGGCGTCGACTCGGCGATTGCAAATCTGGTTCACGAGCGATTCCTGTTGCCCGAAGACGCGTCCGTGGCTCGCGGTCGGATGAATGACGTCTGGGATCGTTACGGGCTAAGCCGCTGATGCGATTGCTTCGCGGCGAGAATCAGATAGACGGGAATCCTTCGATTCGCGCCGCCTTCACGATCGCCCTCACCCTCTCCTTGATTGCGCTAGCCGACTTCTCGTCGCCCCTCTCACTCATTGCCTGGGCCAGAATCGCACCGGTAAACGCGTAGGTGTAGGGAATTCCGAAGGACGCGCGATCGATCCAATCGCCTTCCTTGATCAGGCTTTGCGGCGCGCGGTAGACGTCGTTCCAGAGCGCCCTGGTGCGATCGACATCGATGAACAACCCCGAGATGCGCGGAGTCGCCGCGGTTTCGGTCAGCGGTTTTTCCATCAGCTTCTGGACAAAGCCCTGTGAGAGGAGGTATGGCTGCAGTGACTCGGTGAGTCGCCCGCCCCCGCCGGTCGAGAGGTAGATCGGACGCTCGGGAAACGCGTCCTTGATCAGGCGCAGCAGCACCAGCTCATTGCGGACGAGGTATCCGGGCTCGATGTTGAGGGTGATGTCGCCCTGCCGGAAAATCTGCGGCTGCTGGATTTGAATGTATCCCGGAATCGCGTCGGCATCCGCGAACGTCATCTTGAGCGGCGGACCGGACGGTTTCCTCCACTGCTGATTCCGATAGATAGCCGGTCCCTTCGCGGCGTCGTACGTCTCTACTGGCCGGCGGATCATCTGCCGCACGAACCAGTCGGTATCGAGATACGTCGTGACGGCGACCGTCACGTCGCGCCGCACGCCTTCCACTTCCTGCGCATACCAGAGAGGGAATGTGTCGTTGTCGCCATTGGTGATGACGATGGCGTAGGGCTCGAGCGAGTTGAGGTAATCCCTCGCCCATTCCTGGGTGAAGTGGTGCCCGGCGCGAGAAGCGAATCTCCAGTTGGCGGCGAAGGGAATGAGCGCGATCAACAGGATCGGGGCCGCGAGGATGAACCCGCGCCTGGACGGCCAGCTTGGGACGCCCGATCGTTTTCTGGCTGCGGACCGCTCTTCTTCCGTTTCCTCCCCGCCGAGCACGTGCGCGAGCTGCTCCCAGAGAAAGCTGAGGCCAATCGCTGCCCACACGCCCCAGGCCGAGAAGCTCCAGATGTAGAAATAGTCGCGGTCACGCACCTCACGTACGACATCGCGATTGCCAGGATCCTGTGACCAGCCGTACTTGAAATTGAGATAGTAGATGAGGGCCAGCGTCATCGTGAACATGAGCGGCCCGAAATACCAGAAAGTTTTTCGGTCTCGCTGCCAGTGCACGTAACCACCGACGAGGCCGAGCGCGAGGAAGACGAACGCAACGATGAACTGGAGAGCCTGCATGGTCTGGTGCGAGTCGCGCACCCACTGCCACTTGAAGTAAAGCCACCACATTCCGACTTGCGCCGAGTAGGGTGCGCCGCGCTCGAGCTTCTGTCCGTACTGCTCCCGGTTGATGTTCGCCATCAACCTGTCCTTGGTGAGCGTGGTAAACGTGCAGCTCGCCTCGAGCTTGGCGTTGCAGGCCGTCGGCGCGCCCTCATTGATCGCGGGGAAATAGGCCGCTCGCACTGGCTCGTAGATGAACGGCGTCAGCCCGATTATCAATGCGCCGAGCGCTGCCAGAACGAGCTTCCAGCGAAGAAGAGTTCTCCAGCGGACCATGAGCAGCGCCACTCCGGCAGCGGGGAGCGGGAGGAAGCCGGCCGGGTGATTGGAGTAGCCGAGCCCGAGCAGAAACGCGATCAGGATGAGAATGCGATCGGCGCGCGGAGCATCCGGCTCCTCGATCCACTGGATCATCAGCCAGGAAACGATCGTGAAGAAGAGCAGCGAGATCGTGTAGACCTTTTCGTTGACCACCGACTGGTTCCACACCGTGAATGCGGTCGCGCCGATCAGAGTCGCGAGTCCGGCGACAACCAGGCGCTGCCAACGCTCGATGATCCAGCGAGCGACGATCCGCTCCGTGATCAGGAACCAGAAGCCCGCCGAGCAGGCACTGGCAAGCGCCGCCATGATGTTGATTCTGGCGGCGTAGGAGACGGGAATCGGCAGCGACGCGAAAGCGTGGCCGAGGAGCATGAAGAAGGGATTGCCCGGCGGGTGCGGGATCCCCAGCACCTTCGCCGCCGCCATGTACTCGCCGGTGTCCCACATCGCGACCGATGGCGCGAGCGTGAGGAGATAGAGGACGAATACGAGTCCCGCCGCAATTGCGGCGGGAATATATGAAGGCTGGTAGCCGTTCCCGTTCGCGTTCACTTCGCGGCCTGCTGCCCGCCCAGCTCGGGGGAGCGGGGCGCTATCTGCCTTCGAACGGGTGATAGATGCTGTCGTTGCCATTTATTTGATCGAGGTACTGGTGGGACGGAGTCGATGAATTTTAGTCACTCGCGGTCCGTTGTGCGTTTTACACCGATAGAGGCAATGGTACTCGTCATCCGCGGTTTTCCACGCGCTTTCCCCCTTGCTTTCGGGATATGTTCGGGATACTCTGCAGTATGGGATTCGTCGAGCTCAGAGCCCATACCGCCTTCTCTTTTGGCGACGGCAGCGCTTCACCGGAAGCACTGGCTGCCCGCGCGGCATCACTCGGCTACAGCGCTCTCGGAATCACCGACACCGCGGACCTCGGTGGGATCGTTCGGTTCGGACTCGAGGCTCGCCGGCAGAATCTGAAACCCATCGTCGGCGCCGACCTCAACGTCGATGGATGTCCCGTCGCTTTTCTGGCGCGGAGCAAGGAGGGGTTCAACAATCTCGCTTGTCTCGTCACCAGGTCGCGCGTCGGTGACCTCTCGACGTGGAAGAAAGGAGATGGAAAGAAGACGCGCGGACGCCCGCGCATCTCCTGGCAGCAGGTAGCGGAGCGGAGTGAAGGACTGCAGGTGTTGACCGGTCCGGCGTCCGGGCCGGTCGCATCCAGTCTCCGCGCCGGAGATTTCAAGGGAGCCGAGCGCACGCTCTGCCGGTGGCGCGATGTCTTTGGCGCCAGGCTCGCGGTCGAGGTGCAGCTGCACCACACCAGTGGGAACGAGGCGGCGCTCGCCACCGCTCTGATCGAGCTCGCCGAGCGACAGAGAGTTCCGTGGGTGGTCTGTCACGAGCCGCGCTACATCGACAACGACAGCCGGCTCGTGCACGATGTGCTCACCGCTCTCCGCTACGACACGACCATCGACGATGCGCTCGCACGTGGACTGCTGCACCCGAATGGCGAGTGGCGTCTCGCTTCTCCGGAGGAGATGGCCGAGCGGTGGAAAGGGGGTGGACGCGAAGCAGGCCTGGAGGAGAGCGAGCGAATCGCGTCCGAGTGCGACTTCAGTCTGGCCTGGGTGAGGCCGCCCCTGCCCAGGTTCCCGGTTCCAGCTGGCTACAACGATGACACCTTCCTGAGGGAAAAGGTCTTTGCGGGCGCTCGGGAACGGTGGGGGGAGATCGACGACAAGCAGACCGGGCAGCTCGATCACGAGCTGAGGGTCATCGGCACGTTGGGATTTGCCGGATTCTTCCTCGTGATGTGGGACGCGGTTGATTTCGCTCGCAAGAAGGGAATCCTCTGCCAGGGCCGTGGCAGCGCGGCGAACTCCGCGGTCGCGTACTGCCTCGCGATCACCGCCGTCGATCCGGTGAAGCACGGGCTTCTGTTCGAGCGGTTTCTCTCCGAGATCCGGGTCGATGGACAGACGGAGGCTCCGGACATCGACGTCGACATCGAGCACGACCGGCGCGAGGAAGTGCTCGACTACGTGTACGACAAGTACAATCGCGCGAACGCAGCGATCACCTGCATCGTGCAGATGTATCGCGGGCCCAACGCCATTCTCGATTCCATGCGCGCGTTCGGGTATCCGGTCGAGATGGCGACGAATTTCTCCAAGAGGATCCACTGGAGTGATCCGGCCGAAGGAGCGAGGTACATCGCGGAGACTCTCGCTCCCCAGTTCCGTCTCGATCTCGACAACCCGCGGGGCAAGGCGACTCTCGCGGCGATGGCGGCGTTCGAGGGAGTGCCTCGTCTGCGCTCGACGCACGTCGGTGGATTCGTTTTGTCCTCAGCGCCGCTCGGGGACTACCTGCCGGTCGAGCACACGACCATGGGCCGCACGATCATACAGTTCGACAAGGACGATCTCGATGCCGTGGGCATCCCGAAGTTCGATTTCCTCGGACTCGGCGCGCTATCGCTGGTGAGGCGCGCCTTCGATATGATCGAGGTGCGCACCGGCACGCGGCCCGAGATGTACAAGCTGCCTCCCGACGATGAGGCGACCTACAACCTGATCGCGAGCGGCGAGACGATCGGCACGTTCCAGATCGAGAGCAGGGCGCAGATCGCATCGGTGCTGCACACCAAGCCGGATCGGCTCTACGACATCGTGGTTCAGGTGGCGCTCATACGTCCGGGCCCGATCCAGGCGAATTTCGTGCATCCCTACACTGCACGGCGGCGCGGACTCGAGCCAGTGACGTACCTGCACCCGGATCTGGAGCCGATTCTCAAGCGCACTCAGGGAATTCCGATCTTCCAGGAGCAGGCGATGGCGATCGCCATGAAGCTCGGCGGGTATTCGGCGGCGCAGGCCGACGAGCTGCGGCGCACAATGGGACACATCCGCAAAGTCGAGAAGCTGCATCGCGTGCTCGAGCAGCTGCGCGCGCGTATGGTCGAGCGCGGAGTAACGGAAGACGTCGCGGCGAAGATCGCCGAGGATCTCAAGAGCTTCGCCAACTATGGATTCCCGGAGTCGCACGCGTGGAGCTTCGCTCTCATCGCGTACGCGACGGGATATCTCAAGGCGCACTACACGGCGGAGTTCTACGCCGGATTGCTGAATTCTTATCCGATGGGATTCTATCCACCCTCGACCTTGATTCACGATGCGAGGCGTCACGGACTCAAGTCGCTGCCGCCGTGCATGCGCGACGGCGATTGGGAGTGCACTACCGAGCCGACGGAAAACCCGGACCGGCCGGCGCTCAGAATCGGCTGGCGTCACATCCGCGGGCTCGGCGAGAAATCTCTCGATGCGTTGAAAGCAGCGAGAGGATGGGATCGCTTCACATCAATCGACGATGTAGTACAGCGGGCAAGGCTGCAACGGACCGATGCACTGCATCTCGCACGCGCCGGTGCCTTCGGTGCCTGGGAACCGGATCGCCGGCGCGCGGCGTGGGTCGCAATGCGCGCGGTAGGGGACAGTCTTCCGCTCGCCCCAGCGCGACGGACTTCCTACAGTCCGCGTCCCCTCACCCGCGACGAGCTGATCTTTCTCGACTACTTCTCGGTCGGGATCAGCGTCAGCGGCCACCCGATGGAGCATTTGCGGGAGAAGCTCCGCGCCGCGGGCGCGCTCGACTCGAAGGAGCTGGAGCAGCTCGAAGGTGGAGAGTGGATTCTCACCGCGGGGCTGGTCACCATCCGGCAGCAGCCGCAGAGCGCGAAGGGCACCGTGTTTCTACTGATGGAAGACGAGTTTGGCTTCATCAACGTGATCGTATCCAAGAAGATGGTCGAGAAGTATGCCGAGGTTGTGAAGTTCTCGACGTTCGTGGTGGTGCAGGGGAAATTCGAGCGCGATGGCGGAGTGAGGAACGTGATCGGCCGGAAATTCAGCGAGCTGAAGGTCAGGCAGCTCCTCCACGCCAGTCGCGACTTTCACTAGAAGTCCGCGCCGAGGCGACCTCGGTGCAAGCGGCAGTCGCCTTGCCGCTTCCGTGAGCGGGACGTTATCGTAGGCTCATGCCGCACAAGCAGCAGTCGGGACGCGCGTTCGCGAGTGACAACTGGGCGGGAGTGCATCCCGAGGTGCTCGAGGCGATGGCCGCGGTCAACGTTGGTCACGCTCCTTCCTACGGCACCGATCCCTTTACGCACGACGCAGTGTCCAGAATTGGCGTCGAGCTCGGCGGCGACCCGGAGATATTTCTGGTGTTCAGCGGTACTGCCGCGAATGTTCTTTGCCTCCAAAGCATGGTAAGGTCGCACCAGGCCGTCATCTGCGCGGAGACGGCGCACGTGTACACCTCCGAGTGCGGCGCGGCGGAGAAGCACATTGGGTGCAAGCTGCTGACGGTGCCCTCGCCCAACGGGAAGATCACCGTCCCCGGGATTCGGGAGCATCTGCACGACATCGGCAACGAGCACCACGTGCAGCCGCGCGCCGTCTCGATCACTCAGGCCACCGAGTACGGCACGGTGTACACGCCGCAGGAAATCCGCGTCATCGCCGACTTCGCGCACGCGAATTCACTGCTGCTCCACATGGATGGCGCCAGGATCTTCAACGCGGCCGCTTACCTGAATGTGCCGCTGAAGGCCATAACCAGCGAAGCGGGAGTCGACGCGCTGTCATTCGGCGGCACCAAGAACGGTCTCGTGGCGGGAGAGGCAGCGATTTTCTTCAAGCGGGTGCTCGCCGACGATTTCGAGTTCCGGCGCATGCAAGGCATGCAGCTTTCCTCCAAGATGCGCTTCATAGCCGCCCAATTCAGCGCCTTGCTCAGCAACGGGCTCTGGAAGCGGAGCGCCGAGCACGCGAACAAGATGGCGCAGCTGCTCGCCAGTGAGCTGGCGGGGATACAAGGTGTCGCGTTGACCCAGGCGGTCGAGGCGAATGAGGTCTTCGTCACGCTTCCGCGTCAGATTATTCCGAAGCTGCAGGAGCAGTGGCCGTTCCATATCTGGAACGAAGCGACATCAGAAGCACGGCTGATCACATCCTTCGACACCGAGGAGTCCGACGTCGCTGACTTCGCTCGGCGGGTGAGGGAAGCGATTGGCTCGAAGGAGAAGCAATGGACCTGAAGAATGCAGCGGTACTCGTCACCGGCGGAAGCTGTGGGATTGGTCTGGAGACCGCCCGACTTCTGCGCTCGCGTGGCGCCCGTGTCGCGATATGCGCGCGGCACGAGGGCATGCTCGAGTCGGCAGCGACGGAGATCGGTGCGCTCCCGATCGTCGCCGACGTGAGCAGGGAAGACGATGTGCAGCAACTGATCGGTGCCGTGGTCAAGGAGTATTCCGACTACAACGTCCTCATCAACAACGCGGGTTTCGGCGCGTTCGCGCCGCTGGTCGATCTGACGGCGGAGGAATTCTTCCGGGTGTGGCAGACGAACGTGCTCGGGGCGATGCTCGTCGCGCGCGAGTCAGCGAAGCACTTCGTGGGGCGGAGCTACGGGAACATCGTCAACGTCTCATCGACCGCCGGCCAGCGCGGCTTCGCGAACGGGTCTGCGTACTGCGCGAGCAAATTCGCGCTGCACGCATTGACCGAATGCTGGCGAGCGGAACTGCGGCAGCACAATATCCGGGTGATGCAGGTGAATCCCAGCGAAGTGCTCACCACTTTCGGCGAAGGGGAGTCGTCACCGACGCCGAACAAGCCGGATAATCCAACCAAGCTGCACCCGTCGGACATCGCCCGATTGATCGCGGGCATGCTGGAGATCGAGGATCGGGGGTTCGTTACCGAATCCACCATCTGGGCGACGAACCCCAGGTAAAGCTGCAATTGCAACTGAACAGGCGGGAGGCGCGCTGGAAACTGCAACTGAACAGGCGAGAGGAGCCAGTAGGTAAGTTGCGAGTGATGTAGTTCACGACGCCCGGACTTGACTCTGTGGCATTCAGGGCAACGGCGGTTGCCCGTGCCTTGATCAGCGGTAGAAAAGTCAGGGCGTAGTGAACTAGCAAACTGGCAACTTACCTACCGGGTCCTCTCGCCTGTTCAGTTTGGAGTTCTTCCTGATCTTTCGTTACGCGCCTAGCCTAGAGTACCGAAAGCAGTCAACGGTGTGATCGTTCACAAGGCCCACCGCCTGCATGAACGCGTAACAGATTGTCGATCCGACGAACTTGAATCCGCGGCGGAGCAAATCGCGGCTCATGGCGTCCGATTCCGAAGTGCGTGGCGGCACTTCGCTCAGTGTACCCCGCCGGTTCACGCGTGACTCGCCGCCGACAAACGCCCAGATGTAGGAGTCAAAGCTGCCGAACTCACGCTGGATCAGGCGGAAAGCCTTTGCGTTCTGCACCGTACTGACAACCTTCAGACGGTTGCGAACGATACCGGGATTCTGAAGAAGTCGTTCGACTCGCGCCGGCGTGAATCGAGCGACCTTAGCCGGATCGAACCCGACGAAGGCATCGCGATACGATTCTCTCTTCTTGAGAATCGTCTCCCAGCTCAGCCCGGCCTGCGCACCTTCCAGGGTCAGGAATTCGAACAGGATCTGGTCGTCGTGAACTGGCACACCCCATTCGGCATCGTGATAGGCGATGCTGAGCGGAGTGCCTGCCCAGGCGCAGCGAGTGATGTGATTCGCGGCTGTTGCCGCGGCAGATTCGGAAGCGAGGGACATTCCCTTATTGTCAGCTGCTAGCTGACTCCGAACCGCATTCTCGCCGCCGTGACGATGAGATCTGCCGCCCCCTGGATTCCGAATCGTTCCGTATTGACGCTGAGATCGTAATTCTCGTGCGCACGACGATCGCGCTCCCAGTGCAGCCGCACCCACTGGTCGCGCTCCTTGTTGGTGTTGTCGACGAGGCGAGTTGCTTCCTCTACTCCCACGCCCTCTCGCTGCATCGTGCGCGCGATCAGCGCCTTGCGTGGCGCGTAGCAGAATACGTGTAGAGCGTCTTCGCGCGCGGCCAGCATCTCCTGCGCACCGCGGCCTACTACGACCAGCGGGCCGCGCGCGATTGCTTCATCGATGATGTGACGGGTGACTTCGATCAGCTGTTCGTCCGTTGGCCGCTTGGCGGCGGCAATCGGCGACGCCCACTCCTGTGAGCCCATCGCCATCGCGGAGGTCAACCGCTCGACCAGCGACGGCACTCTCTCCTCACGGTCGCGCACCTCGGCGACGCTCAGTCCCATCCGCGCCGCTACGGCATCGACTACCGCGTTGTCGAGGAGTGACCAACCAAGTTTTGTCGCAACAAGAGCGGCGACCTCGGAGCCTCCCGACCCGTAAAGCCGTGAGACCGTGAGGATCGACACTACTCAGTCCTGATAGGGCCGGCGGCGCTTCTCTTCGACGGCGCGTCCGTACTGGCCCGCATCGGAGCGCGCGATCTTTTTCCGCGCCACCAGTGATTCGAGCACCAGCTCACAACCGGCGGCGACCACCGGGAGATCATCCATCCGTGCCAGGCCGGCGGTGTTCACAACCTGCATCAAGCCGGGCACACTGCCGAATCCCTCGACCACCGCGTCGACCGGCACATCGTCCGTCACCTGCAACGCTCCGCCGACGTCGAACCACATGATGATCTCGTCGGTGTTGATTCCACCGGCACGGTCCTGATAGGTGGCGTCAGCCGCGCGGCGGATCAGCTCCTTCGCGATGGTATGACCTCCGACCAATTCGCCCTCGTACTCGAGCTCGATCTTTCCCGTGATGGCCGGAAGTGCCGCATAGATATCGGCGATGCGTGGCACGATGTCACGCTCGCCGGTCTGTAGCGCGCGACGCTCGGCGTTTGAGACGACGTTCTCCAGCACGCTGATTGGCATGCGCTGCGACACGCCCGACCGCTTGTCGATCCGCTTGTCGTTTCGCGCCTCGAATGCGACGCGCTCGATGACTTCCGCGATGAAATCGGGGACGCGAACCTTGCCGGCGCCGCGCGAGGTCCACGCTTCCTGACTCGTGATCGCCATTCCGAGCTCGACGGTCTCGGGATAGTGCGTGGTGACCTCGCTGCCGATGCGGTCCTTGAGCGGAGTGATGATCTTGCCGCGGGCCGTGTAGTCCTCCGGGTTCGCCGTGAAGCAGAGCATCACGTCGAGCGGCAAGCGCACGGGATATCCTTTGATCTGGACGTCGCCTTCCTGCATGATGTTGAACAGGCTGACCTGCACTTTGCCGGCAAGGTCGGGCAGCTCGTTCAGCGCAAAGATTCCTCGATTTGCGCGCGGCAACATCCCGTAGTGCATCGTGAGCTCGTCGCCGAGGATGTGTCCACCGCGCGCGGCCTTGATCGGATCGAGGTCCCCAATGATGTCGGCAACCGTCACGTCGGGCGTCGCGAGCTTCTCGACGTAGCGCATGTCGGGCACGAGCCACGCAATCGGTGTGTCGTCGCCCGCTTCCTTGAGAAGATTCTTTCCGTATTTCGAGATCGGAGCGAACGGATTGTCGTTGACCTCGCTGCCGGCGATGATCGGCAGCATCGGATCCAGGAGTGTGGCCAATGCGCGAAGGATTCTCGACTTCGCCTGTCCCCTGAGGCCAAGCAGAATGAAGTTGTGGCGGCTGAGAAGGGCGTTGACGATCTGCGGCATCACCGTCTCTTCGTAGCCGACGACGCCGGTGAAAATGGGTTTACGCGTTGCGAGCCTGGTGAGAAGGTTCGCACGAAGCTCGTCCTTCACCGAGCGGAGCTTTTGCTCCGGTGAGCCGAAGGCAGAGCGCTTCAAAGCGCCAAATGTTTCTGGATAAAGCGACAACTAATTCTCCGAGGAAATCACGCGATTCGCGACGTAATCTAGCCCGCGTGCGAGGGGGTAACTAGGCGGCTCTACCCTTGACACTGCTTCCGGATGAGATAAATTCTCGTCCGCGCCAAAAACGGGCACTGCGACCGCGTGCACGGACCGGCGAATATTCAAATTGCCTCTCAAGGAGATCGTAAATGAAGCGCCTGGCCCTTGTCGCCGCCGTCCTCGCACTTGCCGCATGCACAGCGAAGAAAGATGATGCCGCCACCGTTGACACGTCCGCTCCCGCCATGGCTCCGGCCCCGGCCGCGATGGACACCGGCATGAAGATGGACACTACGGCTAGCACCACGACGACCACGACCAAGACCACCACCAAGAGCACACCCAAGAAGAAGTAAGCGGTCGTCCGAATACCAAAAGGCGCCACTAAACAGTGGCGCCTTTTTCATTTTGCTCCACCTGTACGCTGCATTCTCCTCCTGACCATCGCGCCTGCAGCGTCGTACCCGGCAGGACTTCGCGCCTCACCATCCCGAGCGCCACGCCGCCGTATCGCGGTGACAGCGCAACGCTGCGAATATCTCCGATCACTTTGCCCGTCTCGTCGACCAGCTCCGCGCCTTTTGGCGGCGCGGGACGCGTCACGAATCGCAGCCTTCGTAGAAAACGATTCACGTGCCCGCGAAAGTGGACTCGCGCGACGGTCTCCTGTCCGATGTAGCAGCCCTTGGTGTAGGAAATCGCGCCGAGCTCGTCGAGGTTTGCTTCCTGGGGCAGCGTGGAATCGTCCATGTCGGCGCCCCACTGCGGCCGGCCGCTCTCGACGCGCGCGATCTCCCACGTGTCAGCGCCGCCAGCGGAAACTCCCACCGTCGTGAGCGCCGCCTTGAGTGAGCCCGCCGTTCCAGTCGGAATGAAGATCTCGAATCCCTCGAGATCCATCTCGGGAACCCGAGCGATGATCGCGGTCGCGTCGCCGAAAGGACGCGAGATGTTTCCGTACGGCTCCAGGGCGGCGAGATCCCGATCGTCGACCTCCATGACTCGCGAGATGATCGAGCGCGAAGCGCGGCCGAATACGCCGAGATCGCTGAGCTCGGAGGTGACGTCGTGGTACGGAGCGAGGCGCGGATTGATGTACTTCCGCACCATGTCCTTCCAGCCGGACGCGGCGGCGGGCGAAGTATCGACGAGCAGCGAATCCTCGAGCGCGAAGATGCGAAGATCGGCGACGATTTTCCCCTTTGGCGTCAACGCCGCCGCGTACTGTCCTTCGCCCGCGACGAGTGATGAAACATCGTTGGTGACCATGCCGGTCAGCAGCTCGGCGGCCTTCGGTCCGGATATCCGGGTGCGCGTCCGGTCGCTCCGGTCGAAAAAGAGAGCACCGTTGTGCAGCGCGGAATACTCGTTCATTTCCGACATTGCCTGCAATTAAGCCGGTGGCCTCCGCGAGCGCTACTGGCCGAACGCCGCGTACGATGCGTCGAGCAGATCGACAGGATGAATCGTGCGAGCGGAAATCTCGGCGCGAATCAGACCCGCGCCGATTTGCATCAGGCAACCGGGATTTCCGGTCGTGACCCAGGGCGCGCCCGTCGCCGCGATGTTGGCGAGCTTGGGCGCGAGCACGGCATCCGATGTGTCGGGCTCGATGAGATTGTAGATCCCCGCGCTACCACAGCACTGGTCGGAATCGTGAAGCGGAACCAGCTCCAGACCTGGAATCGCGGCAAGCACCGACAACGGCGCCTGCGTGACGCGCTGTGCGTGCTGGAGATGACAGGGCGCGTCGTACGTGACCTTGATCGGAAGCATCCCGCCCGGTCTCGGCCCCGCGGCGGCAAGGAGCTCGCTCACATCACGCACCCGCGCCGCGAAAGCTGCTGCTCTCTCGTGCCACTCGGGATCATCCTTCAGCAGGTGGCCGTACTCTTTCATTATCGCTCCGCACCCGGCCGCATTGACTGCGATGAACGAGGCGCCGGAGCGATCGAAGGCGGCAATGTTGCGCCGGGCGAGCGAACGGGCCGTCTCGAGGTCGCCGGCGTGCGCGTGGAGCGCGCCGCAGCAGTTCTGTCCGCCAGCTTCCACCATCGCGTAACCGTTCACCGTCAAAACGCGCCTCGTGGCGCGATTCGTTTCGCTGAAGAGACCGTCCATCACGCAGCCACGAAGAATTGCAACGCTGCCTCGCTCGCCTCGCGAGACCGGCTGATAACGTGAGCGTTCGATAGACCGGCCGGTGGAGGCAAGCATCGCCATTGCGAAGCCGAGACGCCCCTTGATTCCAGACATGAGCGTGGGAATCGGGGTCGCGGCGAGGAATCGCGAGAAGAACATCGCCGGGCGCAGCAGCCACTCGCGCGCGAAAACGAAGAGAATCAAGCGGGCGATAAATGGCGTCGGCTTGCTCTCCCTCAGCGTCGCTCGCGTCGCCTCGAGCAATTGGCCGTAGGGAACGCCGCTCGGACACACCGGCTCGCACGCTCGGCAACCGAGGCACTGATCGATGTGCTGTTGAACGCTCGGATCGTCGGGCTTGACCGTTCCCTCGAGCAGAGACCGCATGAGAAAAATGCGTCCGCGCGGACTGTCGTTCTCGTCCTCCAGATTCAGATACGTCGGGCACGCCTGGAGACAGAATCCGCAGTGCACGCACGCGTTGATTCCGGGCAGCGCGTCGGCGAGTGGTGTGCCGGGCAGCGCACACCCCGGCATCGGGTCGTGAGGAAGCGGATCGTGGGGAAGGCCAGCGGTCACGTTCAGTCGCCGAGTATGCCGGGGTTTAAAACGTTGTTTGGGTCGAAGGCTTTCTTGATGCCCCGCGACAGGGAATCCGAAACGGCGCTTGGTATTTCCGCCCAAGCCTCGGCGGGAAGCTTCTCAAATACCATGGGCTGGTTCGGCAGGGTGGGATCGAGACCTAGCACCGATTCCTCGTCGCTCGCTGCGTCGCCAGAGTCGTGAATCATGAGGCGCAGCACACCTCTCACGGGATTGATGTACTCGATCATCCACGGAAACTCATCCGACAACATGGAGGCTGACACTTCGCGAAAGGTGGAGGGCAAGCCCGAGATTCGGACGACGGCGCCGGCATCCTTCTCCAAATTTCGCAGACGGTCCCAGACCGGTGTCTCCACTTCCTCGGATTTTGCGAGCGACGAAAGCTCTCGCAGCTGCGCGTCGACTGCGGCAGCGTTGCCGCCAAATCGTATGAGGCAAACCCTCGATACGCCCAAGCCGAGCGCTTGCGCCGCTGAAACGCCGAGCAGCTCGAGGCTGTAGGAGTTCAAAGGAACGCCGAGCAGCGCGCGCAGGAATGCAGTCGATTCTTTCTCGCTTCCTTTGAGCCGAACCACGACGCTTCGATCCAACTTTGGCCGAGCGTACAAACGAAGCGTTACCTCCGTGATGACGCCGAGCGTTCCCCACGATCCGGTGAGAAGCCTGGACAGATCGAACCCGGCGACGTTCTTGACGACTTTGCCACCGGCGCGCACGACGTCCCCGCGTCCGTTGACGAACTCGAGACCGAGAACAAGATCCCGTGGCAATCCAAAGTGTGTCGCCAGAGGTCCCGCTGATGCTGTGGCGATCGTCGCGCCAATAGTGCCGTCGTTCGACCCGTACGGATCGAGTGGCAGCCACTGATCGTGCTCGCGCGTGACGCGCTCGATTTCCGACAGCGGAGTTCCCGCGCGAACGGTAAGTGTCAGATCGCCGGGAACGTAGCTCACAACACCAGCGTCGTCTCGAAGGGAGAGACTCTGCCGGGCCCTCACCGGCCGCCCGGCACTCAACCAGTTCGAGCGTCCGGAAATTCTGAGTGGCGCGCGCGTCGCGTTGCTTTCGTGAACGGCGGTGGCGACGGCTTCGGTGCTCACTGTGCCACCGGATGCGCCGGCTCTGTCTCGAGCGGACGGGGCTCGCGCGCTGCGACGCCCGCCGCACGGGCTGAAGCAACTGCGTTCCACTCCTTGCATGCATGGATCGGAACGACTTTTCCCGGATTGGCGCGGCGATCCGGATCAAAAACGCCGCGCAGCTCGCACATCGCGTTGAGGGACGTCTCGGAGAAGATCGCCTCCATATATCCCATCTTGTCGAGACCGACTCCGTGCTCGCCGGTGATGCTGCCGCCGGCATCGATGCACGCGCGCATTATCTCCGTCATCGCCTTGTGCACGCGCCCGCTCTCGGCCGGATCGTCCGCGCTGTAGGCGATGTTGGGATGGAGGTTGCCGTCCCCGGCGTGGAACACGTTGCAGACGACGACGCCGTACTTCGCGCTGATGGCGTGGATCGTCTCGAGGATTTCCGGAAGCCTGGTGCGAGGGATCACTGCATCCTGGACGATGAGATGCGGAGCGAGACGTCCCATCGCTCCGAATGCCTTCTTTCGGCCTTGCCACAGCTTCATGCGCTCGATGTCGTCGCGGGCGACCTTCACGTTGCGCGCTCCACCCTCGAGACAGATGTGGCGAACTGTCTCGAGATCCGCGTTCACGCCCGCTTCGAGCCCATCGAGCTCGATCAGAAGTATCGCTTCCGCATCCTTCGGATACCCTGCGGCGTAGATCGACGATTCGACGACGCGAATCGTGGGACCATCCATGAACTCCAGCGCGGCCGGGACAATTCCCGAGGCGATGATGGCAGACGTCACCCGCGCAGCTCCGTCCACCGACATGAAATCGGCGAGCAGAGTCCGCACCGTTTGCGGCTTCGGCGTGAGCTTGACTGTGATGTCGAGTGCGATGCCGAAGCAGCCCTCTGACCCGATGAATGCTCCCCGCAGATCGTAGCCATCGCGCTCGCCGACCTTGCTGCCGAGCTCAACGACCTCGCCGCTGGGCAGGAGGACCGTGATCGCAAGCACGTGATTGAGGGTAACCCCGTACTTGAGACAGTGTGGGCCGCCGGCGTTCTCGGCAACATTGCCACCGATCGTGCACGCCGCCTCGCTCGACGGGTCGGGAGCATAGAGCAATCCGTGGGGCGCGACGTGTTTGTTGAGCCGGAGATTCACGACGCCAGGCTCGACGGTGGCCCGCCTGTTTGCGACATCGAGCGAGATGATCTGCTTCAGACGATGGAGTCCGATCACGACGATATCATCGGCGAGGGCACCGCCGGATAGACCGGTTCCGGCCCCGCGTGGAACGAATGGCAGTCCTTCTTCGGCAAGCAGCCGCACCACCTCGACTGTCTGCTCGCGGTTTCCCGGGAAAACCGCAAGCCTCGGCTGACGCCGATATCCGGGAAGTCCGTCGGAGTTGTAAACCAGCAGCTCACTCTGGCGACCAAGGACGTGCCGCTCGCCCACGATTTCGGCCAGACGCTCTGCCACCGCGGGCTGGGCCCGCGGGATCGGCTGGGTCATCCGTGAAATCTAGCTATTCATCTCCACCGGGCGGTGCCACGACGAGGCGAAGTGCGTCGCGCTCGATGCGGAAGTCGAGCGGAGTTTGCAAACGCTTGAGCTCGCCGTCGAGGCCAATGGTCGCGGTCGGTCGATTGAGATCTATCCTGCAGCTGTCGACCAGGAAGGCGTCGAATTCGGGGAGCTTTTCAGCCTGGTGCCTGCCCTTGGTGATTCCCGCCAGCGCGAGAGCGAACAGACGCGCCGGCTTGCGTCCCTGAACGATCATCACCTGAAGTTTTCGCTTCCCGTTCTTCACGCGATTACCGAGGGTCGGCACCTTGAGCTCGCGCTCGCCAACGCCGATGAAAACGAGCGAAGCCCGGTAGGGCTTCTTTCCTCCCTCCGCTTCGAGCGTTACGGAAAAGGTCCGGATCTCGGCCAACATCTTCGCAAAGGCGATCGCGCTGGCGATCGAATAGCCGAGGTGCTTCTCGAGTCTCTCCCGCTCGCGCACGAAAGTGACGTAGGCCCCGAGGGACGTAGTGTTCAGGAACACGCAGTCGTTCACATAGCCGAGGTCAGCGCCGACGACCGGACCGCTTCCCGCGACGATTGCTGCTTCTCCGAGATCGGTCGGAATGCGATGATCCTTGGCGAAGTGGTTCAGGGTGCCACCGGGGAGGACCGCGAGCTCGATATCGGTTTTCGCGACGAGAGAAGCGGCTGCCGCGATAGTGCCATCGCCGCCGGCGACGAGTATCCGCTTCGTCCCCTGATCGACGACCTGCTTGAGCCGGTTCATCATCTCGCCGGGCTGAACCGCCTCAAGCTCCAATCCGGCTTTGGCCATCGCCTCCCGAGCAGCTTCGGCGTTTCCGCATGCGGTGTTGAGGAAGGCCTTGAGCTTCGAGCCGCGCGGACGCGGGGGCGCGGCTTGGGTCGCTGCCATCAGCTGCTCGGTTGAAGGACGGAGTCGTTGGTGCGGACCTACCTGCTATACAAGAAAGACGCCGGCCAATTCGGCCGGCGTCTCTTCGTGTCACTAACTGGTCAGACCCGCGCTACTTCAGCGGTCTAGCTCCAGAATCCAGCGAGCGCCGAGCCGTCGGGCGACTCGCGAAGTTTCTCGAACGCGCGCTCACGAATCTGCCTGATCCGCTCGCGGGTGACACCCATCAGCGCGCCGATCTTCTCGAGGGTCATCGCATCGGACCCCTGCTCCAGACCGTAGTAGAGGTGCAGGATCTTGCGCTCGCGCGGTGTGAGATACTTCCGGAAGACGCGGTCGATGAACTCACGCATGAGATGGAAGTCGGTGACATCCTCGAGCTCT
>Ga0193735_1000235_pt1 | contig 17582 bp, 13 predicted proteins | sample U1m2metaG_FD_145080 | JGI IMG/M metagenome (GOLD analysis project Ga0193735, IMG submission 145080) | Soil microbial communities from a riparian zone of the East river system, Colorado, United States - U1m2 | ecosystem: Environmental > Terrestrial > Soil > Riparian zone | place: USA: East River... | reverse complement strand
CTGTGTCTGTTCCGGTCCCCCGCCAGCCGGTATGAACCGCGCTGTTTCGCGATTCGTCAGCGCATCGAGAAGGCCCACTGTGAACCCGCTCTTTGTCCGTCCCGTGATCTTCCCGGCGCCGAGGATCGTGGTGTTGTCGGGCGTATCGGCGAAGTCGGCGATGTTGCTGACGTATGGATTCAGCTGCGGTGGGCGTCCGATGCGTCGCGAGTAGAAGATGTCGAGGCTCGATGTATTGCTGCAGAAATTGCAGCTGAAGTTGCCGAAGTCGAACGCGCTACTGCCGGCGACGAAGAACGGTCGTTTCTCCGAGTAGTACGTCTCGTACGCCGACAGGTTGATCGTCGCGGGATCGACCTCGACTTGCCCGAAATCCGGATTGACGGTCGCGTCGAGTGCCAAGCTCGAAGTGAGCAGGTACTTGAGATCGGCGCCCGCGCTCATGCGTCCGTAGCTGCTGCTGTGATAGGGATCGCCGGGAGTGGCAAACTTGTACTGTTCGCGGGACTCGACGTAGGGAAGAATCTCGAGCTGATGGGGCTGTTTCTCGATGACGAGTCCATTGAGAGTCCCGAAATACATTGCGCCACCCGCCTCACTCTTCCGGCGGAAAGACCACATGTCCTGCTCATTCAGCCGATCCGTGTAGCGCCAGATCTGCATCCCCCACGACTGCGCGCTGTCGCGCGAAAACCGAAGCTGCGAGTACGGAATCCGGAGCTCGGCTGTCCATCCGAGGGAGTCCACGCGGGTGGCTGCCTGCCAGATCGGATCCCAGGATGGATCGCCGTTGAATTGGTCGCCGCGGACGCCCGCTGGATTGATCTCGAACCAAGCCTGGTCGATGTGATTGTGGTACGGGTCGAGAATGACGATGAGCTTGTCGGTCGTCAGTGAATTGAACGAGCCGTTGTTTCCGTTCGAGTCGAGAAGCTGGTCGCGCCGCGCCAGCGGAGCACGAATACCACGAGCGCCCAACGAGTCATACATGCGCGCGCCGATGTAGATCGCGCGCTCGTCGTAGAGGATTCGCACTTCGGTTCGCTGGGTCGGCGCTATCCCTTCAATCGGGTTCTGCTGCCGAAGTTCCGTAATTGGGGTTGCCTTCGCCCAAGCGGCTTCGTCGAGTTTGGCGTCGATGACGATCGTTCCGGTCACCGGCGCGGCTGCTGCATTTGGCAGCGGTGCGGAGCTGGCTTGCCCGGCCGGGGTGGTTTGTGCGCTCAGACCGGTGCTACTGATGAATAAAACGAACGAGGCTGTGGCGATCAGGCAGAGCGTGCTGGAGCAATCAACGGAGATGAAGCCCGTTTCAGAATTCGACTCGGGCCAACGGACAAAGGATTTTGACATCATAGGCAGCTTGAGGACGGGGATGATCAGTTGGACAATCATCCCTACGAGATAGTTTCGATTCCGTTTCGTGGCCCGGATGACTATCGTGTGCTCAGAGCATCTTAATCATCGGGCCGCGATCGGCGCTCCGCACTGGCTTCGCAATGGCATCTACCCTCGAAATCAAAGACGTCGTCTCTGACGGTCAGCCATCACTGGACGACCTCGAGACCGCTGCTGCGCTGATCTACAAGTCCATGCCACCGACACCGCAGTACCGGTGGCCACTCCTCGAGGCGCGTGTTGGGACGACCGTCTGGGTCAAGCACGAAAACCATACGCCGGTCGGAGGGTTCAAGATCCGCGGCGGTCTTGTCTACATGGACGAGCTGTGTCGGGCCGGTCCCAAACCAAGTGGCGTCATCTCCGCGACGCGCGGAAATCACGGCCAGTCCATTGGATTTGCCGCTCGCCAATACGGCATTCCAGCAGCTGTCGTCGTACCGGTGGGGAACAGCATCGAGAAAAACGCGTCCATGCGCTCACTCGGCGTTGAGCTCATCGAGAAGGGGCGTGATTTTCAGGACGCAAGCGAGACTGCCGACGAATTGGCGATTGCACGTGGATGGCATCGGTTTCCGAACTTTCATCCGCTGCTCGTGCGCGGCGTCGGCACATACGCGCTCGAGCTATTTCGAGCTGTGCCCGACCTGGACACGGTTTACGTACCGGTCGGACTGGGGAGCGGCATCTGCGGAGTCATCGCCGCACGAGATGCACTTGGGCTTCGCACCAAAGTCGTTGCCGTCGTTTCAGACGCCGCCCCCGCGTTCGCGCTCTCCTGCGAGCAGGGTCGCATTTCTTCCCATGAGGTGACGACACGCGTCGCTGATGGAATAGCGTGTCGGACGCCTGCGGAACCCGCGTTCACAATCGCGCGCAACGGTGCCGATCGTGTCGTCCTGGTGAGTGACAACGAGGTCGAATCAGCGATGCGCGCGTTGTTCGAGGACACCCACAACACCGCCGAGGGCGCGGGTGCGGCAGCGCTTGCCGCTCTGCTCCAGGAAAAGGAGGCAATGCGTGTACGGAACGTGGCGGTCGTTTTGTCAGGCGGAAATGTGGACTCCAGCCAGTTTGCTACGATTCTTCAGAACACACACTGACTTCCGCTCGCCCACCGGTCTGGATCCCTCATCATCCAGGCGCACGTCTCACTCGTAGAGTGAAAACAGTCCGTTGGTCGCGTCGATCCTGAGTTTCCCAAACTGCGCGACGTCGCTGCCAAGTATGCCGTCGCAGTTGATCAGCCCCGAATAGGCTGGCCCATAGACAAGGATGCTTTCGAGGCGCACCGAGCTTCCTCCCACATTGAACGTCAGGTTCGGTACGACCCTCTTCGTCTGCCCGCCCGTTTTTGCAATCCCGAACACGCGACCACCATATGTCGTCGCGACTATTTCCAGTTTGTCCAGTATCGAACCATTGAGAAGCGTTACCTGGGCCCCGGTGTCCAAGGTAAACTGGAACGTGCCCCCTGGTTTCGTCCGGACCTGAACCAGTGGCTTTCCAACCCAGGTCAGGTTCTGAAACGCTGTTCCAATTATTCCCAGGCGTTCCGGCTTTTTGAAGGTGATCGTGCCAACGCGGTAGTCCAACACAACGTCGAACTGCCGGATAATGTCCCATCCGACGATTCCGTCGACGCGGACTCCCCGACCGGTGATGCCCTCGCTCGTGGATTTGACTCGCATAAGAGCGGCGTCCATAACGATCGCCGGTGTGTTCGTGAACCCCATCGGTCCGATTTCAAGCCGCCTGACGATCCCAGCCTTCACGGGTGCGGTTCCCTCGAACGTCCGAATCCTCAGCGTGTCGGCAGAGACGAACGGAATGCCTGCCTCTGATGCGACCGTGGAGCTCACCACCGTCATGCTCGATCCTGTGTCGAGCCAGAACTCGTAGTCCGTTCCATTTATTCTCACCTGAACCGCCGGCGTTCCCATCGGAGTTATCACCAGCGGGAGCGAGGTCGGCTTGTCGGGAGCTATCGTCGTTTGCTCGTCTACGCCGGCGAATGCGTGTCCCCATTGTTCCAGCTCGGAGGTGTTTCCCCGATCGATGGCCGTTAGCGTCGAGGCAGCGGACAGGTCTCGAAGTGCCGTCCATTTGTGCTCGTACAGGAGTGTGGTCGCCAGCATGATTTGCGCTGCCACAGCCACATTGAGGTCCATGGACTGTCTGCTCATTGCGATGAAGGAATCCTCAGCCTTTGAAGGATCGCCCGCCATCAGGCGAGTCATCCCTTCGGCAAGGCCGATCTCCTCGTCACTTCTGGCAGCTTTTCGCAGCGCCGTTACATCGAGGCCAGCCAACGCTTCCCAGTACGCTTCCGAATAACCGGAGTGAGCGGATGGCTCGGGCGACGGCACCGAGGGACCTGGTGACGCCGAACGCTGCAAACGACCAGGTCGAACGTCCTCTAGACCGTCACCGAAGACTACGGGCTTTACATCCTTCGGCGCCTGGGCCAGAACGCGTGCGCTTTCCAGACAACCGGTGAGCAGCCCTATCAGGGCGACAACCGCGCAGGCGCGTGCCTGCACTTGGTAGGAACGGGTCCAGCACTCGGACCCCACAGTGCCAACAAAGGTCTGACACATACACGGCCCTCTCCGAAAAGGAGTCGGAGTCCGTGCTGGTGGGCCGTCGCTGCTGCCTCCGATAAGAGGGTTTGACGCCCGATATGGGAAAAAGGTTTGCGCGCCCAGTTCCTCATTCGCGGGAATGAGCAGGCACTATTGAAAAACAGATAGAACGGACAGATTCTGCGCACATTCCCTCGGCCAGCGGAGAGATGGCAATGCGAACCGACCAACGCATCCACTCGATCGACGTCACGCGCGGCGTGGTGATGGTCCTGATGGCGATCGATCACGTGCGAGTGTACGCCGGCGTGCCCGCAGGCGGCCCAAGACCTGGCGTGTTCTTCACGCGGTGGATCACCAACTTCGTTGCACCCGCCTTCGCTTTTTTCGCGGGTACGTCCGCTTACCTTCTCGGCCGCCGGCTGGGCGATCGAAAAGCGTTAGCGCGATATCTCATATCTCGCGGGTTGATCCTCGTCTTGCTCGAGCTCACGGTGATTCGTGTCGCTTGGACCTTCAACTTCGACTTCGGCGAATATCTCCTGGCGGGGGTCATCTGGATGCTTGGCTGGTGCATGGTGTTGCTCGCCGGGCTGATCTTTCTGCCCATAGTGGCGATCGGAGCGTTTGGCGTAGCCGTGATCGCTCTTCACAACTTGATGGACTTTATCTCCCCGGCGACCGGCACCGCGTTGCAGGAGAGCTCGCTCAGCTGGCTCTGGCAGATCCTGTACTTCGGCGGGCCGATACAGCTCGGGCACAATGGTCCGACGCTGATGGTGCTGTATTCGATCGTGCCATGGATCGGAGTCATGGCGGCGGGCTACGCATTCGGCGCTGTCATAACACTCGAGCCGGAGCGGCGAAACAGGATTTGCATCGCACTCGGGGCGTCAGCCATCGTGCTTTTCATCGGACTCCGAATGATCGACGTCTACGGAGATCCGCGTCATTGGCGTACGGCTGGACCGAATCCGGCGCCCACCCTGTTCCGATTCATAAATACGAGCAAGTATCCGGCGTCGCTCCAATTCTTACTGATGACGCTCGGCCCAACGATTCTCTTATTGCCGCTCGCCGAGAAGGCACGTGGAAAGATCGGTGAGATCTTTTCGGTTTTCGGACGTGTGCCGATGTTCTACTACCTGCTCCACATTCCGACGATTCATCTCGCGGCCGTGTTTGTATCGCTTGCGCGCGAGGGTCGGGTCGATCCGTGGCTCTTCGCCAACCACCCGATGATGAATCCGCCACCGCCCGACGGATACATGTGGAGCCTGGCGCTACTCTATGCGGTGTTCTTCGTGGTGGTCGCCTTGCTCTATCTGCCCTGTCGCTGGTACGCGCGGAGAAAGGCAACAAACCCGGCGCCGTGGATGCGATATATCTGATCTTGATGGGATGCGAGAGGCGCCGGTCAGAATCGAACTGACGAGTAGCAGATTTGCAGTCTGCCGCCTTACCACTTGGCCACGGCGCCGTGCGATAAACCTATCGGGTCCGGAGCCCCCAGAGCAATCTGGCAGCGAAGATTCCGAGCGCCAATCCAGCGCCGAGAATAAGAACCAGCACGATTACCGCGATCGCCATGAGCCCGAGTACGTTGTGTCGCTTGCGCGGAGTACTACCGGTGGCGACGATGTGACGTTCCAGTAGCGCCACATTCATCATGTTCGACTTCCAGGCCGCGTCGAAGAGATCTCCAACGGCCGGGACGGCGCCAAGTAACGTGTCGATACCGACGTTGAGCAGCATTCTGGCGAGTGTGAACGCCGGCACATCTGCCCGCACCGCCTCGAGAACGATGTAGCCCGAAAGCAACGCGCCAATCAGATCACCAATTCCCGGAATCAATCCAACGATTGGATCAAATCCGATCTTCCATGGAGTGCCTGGAATCGAAATGGAATTGTCGAGCAGCTTCGCCAATACCCGAACACGTCTGGTGCGACTTGCGGGGTCATCGGCAAGAATACCTCGCGTCGTTGGGGCGACGATCCGTGGGTTCGTCCTGCTCATCGCGATACCTTCGCTTCGAGCGCCGACATTCGCGTCGGTCCCGGATAAGGCTGGTCACCCTTCATCATTCCCCACAGGATGCGGTTGAATAGGTCATCGTTCGACATGTCCGGCTTTTCCAGCACTAGTTGCTTCGACGCTTCCGACATTGCCCCACGGCGCGGATTCTTTTCATCGAGCGGGACGCTCGACACTAAAGCCGTATACGGGGTAAGATCGGGCGTGGCTTCCCAGATCTCGCGCAGCGGCCGGCCATAGTGGTCGAACTGGGACATCCGTCCGAGGCCCAGGATGTCCTCGATCGTCGCCACGACATCGGTGGTGTTCGCAAATCGATGAAAGACTCTCCCACGGTTGTACGCGGAGATAACGAGTAGCGGCGAGCGGTGCGAGTCGACGTGATCGGTGCCGGCCTGCGCGTCATCCTCTAGCACGAACACAACCGTGTTCTTCCAGAACGGGCTCTTCGATAACGCTTCGATGATTCTGCCGAGCGCGAGATCGTTGTCCGCCATGTAAGCCCGCGGGGTTGGCTTACCGGCATGCCCACCAGAGGTATGATCGTTGGGAAGTGTCATGATCTCGAGCGCCGGCAACTTCCCCGCTCGCACGAATTCTTGAAACTCCTTGAGCCAAACGTCGGCGCGCGCCTGATCAGGGATATCCAGGTTCCATCCTGAGTATCCCGTGTTGGTGTGGCCGATCAACGCACGCTTGGTTGCCACGGTTGTCACGCGTACGTTCGGCCCCGGTGCTTCGTCCGATTCACTGACGAACTCGCCATAGTTTCTGTAAGTGATCCCCGCCCGCTCCGCGAGATTCCACAAAAATCCGTTCGCTGCCTCCGAAACATCATCATCCGGAATGACGTTTCGGTTGGTTCCCTGGTAGTCGTAGGTCCTTCCCCGCGACGAGTAGTGCGACGGTATCGTCTTTTCCGCATAGTCCGTGACGTAAGCTGCCGTTGACCAGTTGTGGCCATCCGGACTCACCTCGGCATTGACGAAAAACCGATCGAAGATTCCGAACCGCTCGGCCAGGGCGTGGTGGTTGGGCGATACACTGCGCGGAAAGTAGACAAGCGACTGATCTCCATCCGCCTGAGTGAGGTCGCCGAAAACCTGGTCGTAGGTCCGGTTCTCCTTGATGATGTAGATCACGTGTTCGAACGGTGGATATCTCTTTCCCGGCTGTGCGGAATTCCAGCCGTTCGCTGTAGCAACACGACTGGAGAATCCGTCGAGCTCCGTGCCGGTCGTCCTGACAGCGGGAATGATCGTGAGTGTGCCGTTGATCTGCCCAAGCGTATAGTCCGGAGAGTGCGGTGGCATCTCCCGGTCCGGCTTCCATGGTCCGGGATTCGGCCTGGTGCCATGCCCTTTGCCATTGACGACGATGAGATCGCTCCCGTCCGCGACGACCGCCGAAGGGTACCATCCCACCGGAATCCTTCCCGCTAGTGCATCGTTGCCTGCAGCTGTTGAAACTCCGGAAACTGCCGCCGAGAGATTGAACACCGCGATGGCATTGTTGTCGGCCTCGGCCACGAAAAGCCTCGTTCCGTCCGGCGAAAGCGCCAACGCGTTCGGCGTGCTGCCTTCGCCGGTCGCCGCGGGTGAGGGATCGCTGAGCGTGGCAACGACACGCTGATTGTGTGTATCGATGACACTCACCTTGTCGGTGCTACCCGAAGCGGCAAAAAGTCGCGTTCCATCTGCATTGAGCAGCAACGCCGACGGATGCCTTCCCACCTTGATCTCTCGTCCCTCGCCCAGCCTGCCGCTCGCAAGCGCCGGAAAAGCCGACACCGTCCACCCGTTCCACGCAGAGACATAGACGGTTCCGTCTGACCCGGTGACGACTCCGTACGGATATCGCCCCGTCGCTAGTCTCTGCACGACGTGCCGCGCCGCAATATCCACAACCGCGAGTGAATCGCCCAGGTTCTCGGCAACATAGAGCGTTCGCCCATCACGCGAGACCGCTATTTCCGCGGGATACCTGGTGCCGCTCTTCCCTTTCTCCTTGACCGCCAGCGCGATGGAATCAGACAACCTTGCTCGCCCGTCGCGCCAGTCGAATCGATAGATCACATCCTCGTTTCCGCCCGACACGTACAGCGAATTTCCATCCGGGCTGAAAGTGATTCCCAGGAAAACCGCGGGAAGCGGAATCTTCTGCATCTCTCGTCCGGACTGCCTGTCGATCACCTGGATGCCCTGTTCTCGCCACCCGTTGAGCAGAACAACCACGCGATTCTTGTCGGGCGAGAGCGTCATCGCTAACGGCATTGAGCCCAGGTTGTACGAAACGCCCGCAGGATCGAGCTGAGCTCCGGTGGGTAGACGCCGTGCTCCGGCTAGATCCTGTGCCGAGATGCCAGCTTTGACTTGCGGCGATGGCGAGCCGCACGCGCCCGCGACGAACGCAAGCGCAAATAGGCGGGTGATTGAATTCATTCTGGAAAAGATGGCATTGACAGCTGATTCTGCCAGTCTGATAAGGACGGCATTGACACCCGATTCTGCCAGTCTGATACTCCGCGAATGCGTACCAACTCGGTAAAACCTCGCATCGTTCCCGGGACAAAGAAGGACGTTCCACTCATTCGTGCCCTCATTCTCGAGCTGGCCGAGTACGAGCGGGCACTTCCTGGTGAAGCGCCGGTTACTGAAAAGGATCTCGAGAAAACCTTGTTCGGAAAGCGGCCGGCCGCTGAAGTTTTGATCGCCTACCTGGGAAAGGAGCCTGCCGGCTTCGCCCTTTTCTTCCACAACTATTCGACCTGGCTCGGAAAGCGCGGGATCTACCTCGAGGATCTTTTCGTCAGACCATCCGCGCGGAAACACGGCGTCGGCTTTGCTTTGTTGCAGGCAATCGCCCGCGTTGCCCTCGAGCGCGACTGCGGCCGTTTGGACTGGTCCGTGCTCACCTGGAACGAGCTTGCGATATCATTCTACAAACGGATCGGCGCAAAACACATGGACGATTGGACGACATTCCGGCTCACTGGCGACGCACTCGCCCATGTAGCCGGAGCGGAGAAATGATTTACGGCCGCAGGCCTCGGCAGCTGATTGTCGTCTGGGGCGTATCGATCGTGTCGATCGCCCTGATCTATTGGCTCGAGTACAGCGCTCCTGCCTTGCACGAGCTGCTGGTGCCGTTTTACTGGATCATCCTTGCTCTCGCGTTCTATCTCACCTGGCGATGGCTTCGCGCCCGGTCTCGAAAGGATCGGAGAGGCGCGGATCGCAGGCGCTCGGACCGGCGCGATGAAACCGACGTTACTTCGTCCTCAGAATCGACAGAGCGAATCCCGCCGGAACTACCGCGCCGCGGTTCGTGACTCGGCCACCTCCAATTGCGTTGGGCGCCACTCCAAAACGCAGGTAGGCAGCAGAGCCGTCCGCGATTGAAACCGAAGTGACACTCACAGTGTCGAGCGCCGGCGTCGCAAGTGGCCAGCTCCCCTGGTTTACGGCCGAGACCATCGAGCGAACATTCCAGCTCGGGTACATGTCTACTGGCTGGGCTCCCGTAGCGAAATCGTCCGCGTAATTGGCAACTGTCCAATCACGAACCCATGCGCTGACATCGGGTGTCACGGACCGGATCAGATTGGACAGGCCGTGAATTCCAGCTGGTGGATTCGCAAGCTGAAACCACAGGTCGTTCTCCGAGCCGCCGCGTCGGTCGGCCGCATAGCGCAGGAAGGACCAGATCGCACCACGCGTCATGATGGTGGCATTGCTCGCATAGGGCGAGTTGATCAGAGGACTGGTCAGGAATTCCCGAAATCGCCGGAAGTTCGCGGCGCCAAAGTTGTCGAACGCAGATTGGGCTGTCTGTGATGACTGTATCGCCTGGAAGTCGAGGTTCTGCCCCGGTGCGAATCCGCTCGCCCGGTAGAAAGTCAGCTCCTCAGCTATGTGCGCGAGACCTTCGTCGAGAAAACTGTCTTCGAAATTCGGGTTGAGATTTACGTAAAGATGGCGAGAAGCATTGATGAGATGCTGGAACTCGTGCGCGAGCGTTCCGACCGTAGTCGACTTCACGAAACTGACGGTGCGTACGTTCTGATTCACGATTCCGGCGGGGTCTGGCACCAGCAGGTAAAACATTTCCGCGAAGTTGCTTCCAGCGCAACCTTGAACGGATCCGGTAGATGTGATTGGGAAGAGATCTCTGCTGAAAAAGAAGCCCCCGACGAAGAAATTCTGATTCGGAGGCGTCAGCTCGTTGACCGCGCGCGTGAAGAAGAGGATCACACGCTGATTATTGTCGATGTCGGTCGGATTGCCGAAGTTGAGTGTGTCGACCGGAAAGACCAGAGTATCGAACGTTGAACCGAAGGATTCATAATCCTCCGTCGCGAAGCCGTTCGCCGGATTCGCCGTATCGCTCACGACAATCGCCCGGTTCGTGATGGCGACGACTCGCCCCGTTCTCAGATTGGGATTGGCGCAACTCGACGACGAATTGGTGTTGAGGTTGATTAGATCGCCGATCTGGGGAAGCGCCACCAACCTGTTGAACCGGCCAGCGTTTTCCTGCTTTGCGGCCCGAGCGTGGGCAATCAGCGGAGTCAATTCCGTTATTGAGCGCTGCCTGAGCTCCGTCTCGAATGCGTCGTCCTGTTTTGGCTGACGAGAACCGAGTGACTGAAGTAAAGCGAACCGCTGGGGTGTAACCCTGTTCGGTGACACTCCGATCGTTGTCCCACCGGTAGATATCGACAATCGAAGCACGGACGCAGAGAAATCCGAGTAAAACGGGACGGCGATGAACTCCGCACCTGTCGGCGTCCCCTGCACGCAGAATTCCGAAGCCGCCGCGCCGGAGAGAAGCGCAACCTCACCGACTCCCAGATTGAATGCACTCGCGCCGGACTGACACGGCGGCGCCAGAACGATCACAGTCGCTGCCTTCGCGATGGATCCTACGGTTGCTCGCACCGTGGTCGTTTTGTCAGAGGCACGTGCAGTGAGGACTGCTCCGGTACCAAAGTTGTCGGCCGTTACGATCGAGGTATCGGCTGATTCGACCGTCGTCTGGAGCAGGACTGTATTTCCGAATCGGTCGGCGGCACGCGCACTTAACCGGAATACGTCGCCGATTCCAAGGAGCTGAACGGTGTCCCGCGAAAGAATTATCTGAGTTGGAGGACCGGGGATCGTAACCGCGGTGAATGTTATTGGCTTGAGTCCCGTTACAGTCGCCGTCGCGGTATGATCTCCTACGGTAGTTCCGAGCGTCCAATCCGCCGTTGCCACGCCATCGGCATTGGTGGACGAGGTTGACGCGCTTAGCACGCCCGACGTAGTCGTCCACGCGACAATGACTCTTGAAAGGCGCTGGCCCTGGGAATCCGCTACCCTGACGGTGAGCGGTAGTCCAAGCTTTGTCCCGACTTCGATAGTGCCCTGACCGTCACCCGACACGAGAACAATGCTCGCCGGCGGCCCGAGCTTTGGACCGGACGCGTCCCCACACGCGATCATCAGAGCGACGACCGTGGCAGCAGTCAGTGCCACCATTCCAGAAGCGAACCGCATATCTGCCGTGAAGGACTCTTAAAAAAGTACGGCCAACTCGAGTTCTACCCCTACGGCATTAAGCTATCTGGCGGAATCGCCCTCTGCTGGCCGCCAGCCTTTCCGCACCTGTGCTTCGGGCTTTTCACTCCGGCCCTTTGCCACGTCTCGGACGTCGGTGATATCGGAGACCTTCTCGACGAAGATCTGCGTCAGCTCATCGACCCGGTCCCGAACCATCGTGTCGCCGGCACGCGAGAGGGTAGCAGCTCGATGTGTGACATCATCAATCGCAGCGCGCACGGTCGATGGGCTGTCCACCTCGAGCATACTCGAAATTGCCGCCGACGGAGCGAGCACTCCGATCAGGCATTGCACGAGAATTGCCCGAATCGCCGGCGGCTGCAGGCCGTCGGTGAGACGAGAGATGGCTTCCGCTTCCATACCAGTACGACTGCTCATGACTGTGCCATTGAGATGGGCGATCACAACCCGATCGACGCGTTGATTCACTGGCACAACACGCGCCAGCCGGCAGGACATCGAGACGACTGAACCCGAAAACGGAGGAGGACAATGGCTGCACGCAAATCTTCAGGCCGCCGGAAATACGGCAAAGCCGCGTCGAAACGCGTTGAAAGCGCAATGCGACGGCGGAAAAAGGGAACCCTCAAATCCGGAAGGAGCGGAAGAACAGTAAAAAGCCGTAAGCAGGCAATCGCGATCGGCTTATCCGAAGCACGGAAGAAAGGGGCGAAGGTTCCTCGGAAGCGCACCGGACGAAAGAGCTCCGGCGGAAGGAAGCGGAGCCGCTGACCTGCCCGCCGTTAGACACGTAGTTAACCCGGTCGTTACTTCCCGTCTCCCGTCGCGGGTCCGGCGGTTGTGTTTCTGATTCTGAGCGCATGAATCAGTGTCGGGACGTCGTGGGTCCAGACGGGAAGCGCGACCGAGATGAGCAAACCTTCGATTTGGGCGATCAGACCGAGGATGATCGTGATTCCAACGAAGGGCTGGCTAACGCCGAAGCCCATCAAAAGCACCAGCGCCAATGCGAGTGAAAGGCCCCAGACCTTGGAGCTCCAGGCATGGTATGCGACATCCCTTCCAAACTTCGCAAAGTCGAAGATGTGGCGAACAACATCGAGACCGATGACGATCAGCCCTGGAACCGCGACGGATCGGACAACATCGGGATGGAGACGCCACACCGCCCAGGCGGCCGTCGCGTAAAACACCAGGTCCGCTCTGCTATCGAAGTGGCGTAACTCGGCGCTCGCGACTCCCAAACTGCGCGCGATCACGCCGGCGAAATAGTCGGACACGAAGGCGATCAATACGACGCTCGCGAAAACCACCCCGGGTGCGCCCGCGTAGACCAACCAGACAAGTACCGGCGCCAGCAGCAGTCTCAGAACCGTGAGACCCATTGGCACGGATCTCAACATTCGGCTCCGCGCGGGCGGATCAGTACTTGGCGAGATAGTTATCCAGCTCCCACTGCGAGACCTGCGTGATGTACTCCTGCCACTCGAGCCGTTTGGCTGCGAGGAACTGAGCGGTGATGTGCTCACCAAGCGCTTCGGTGATCACTGTATCCTTCTCGAGCTCGTTGCAGGCTTCCTCGAGATTGTGCGGCAGGTCGTCGATGCGAAGCCGGCGCTTTTCCCGATGCGACATCTCCCAGATGTTGGTGTTGACCGGCTCGCGCGCGTCGGCCTTGGTCGTGATTCCATCGAGCCCTGCGGCCAGCTGCACGGCCAGCGCGAGGTAGGGATTCGCTGCGGGATCCGGAATACGCAGCTCGATTCTCGTTCCTGACCCACGACGATCGGGAATCCGTATCATCGGCGATCGATTGCGCATCGACCAGGCAACATTCACCGGCGCTTCAAATCCGGGCACGAGCCTCTTATACGAATTTACGAGCGGGTTTGTTATGGCAGTAAAGCCGCGCGCGTGTCTGAGCAGGCCTCCTATGTAGCTCAGTGCGGTGCTCGAAAGCTCCCATTCCGCCTTCTCGTCCCAGAACGCGTTCTCCTTCCCTCGGAAAAGCGATTGGTGCGTGTGCATTCCGCTGCCGTTCTGTCCGAAAATCGGTTTCGGCATGAAGGACGCAGTGAGCCCGAACGTCCCAGCGACATACTTCACCACAAACCGGAACGTCGCGATGTTGTCCGCCGTCTTCAGCGCCTCGGCGTATCTGAAATCGATCTCGTGCTGGCCATGGGCGACTTCGTGGTGCGCCGCTTCCACCTCGAATCCCATGCGCTCGAGAACATCGACTATCGCTCGGCGCGCGTCCTCCCCGAGGTCAGCGGGCGCGAGATCGAAGTACGATCCGACATCGTGCGTGACAGTCGAAGGTTCTTCGTCCGCTCGCGGCTTGAACATGAAGAACTCGGCTTCCATCCCCGCATTCATCGTGTAACCGAGCTTGGCTGCCCGCGCGATTGTTTTCCTGAGAACTCCCCGCGGATCGCCGGCGAATGGATTTCCGTCCGGAGTGTTGATATCGCAGATCAACCTGGCTACGCGACTCTTCTCGTCGCCCCACGGAAAGATCTGAAACGTGCTGAGGTCCGGAGCCAGCAACATGTCCGATTCCTCGATCCGAACGAACCCCTCGATCGACGAGCCATCGAACATGATGTCCCCCGCCAACGCTTTTTCAAATTGCGACGCGGGAATCTCGACGTTCTTGTTGACGCCGAGGATGTCTGTGAATTGCAGTCTCAGGAAGCGAACGTTGTTGGCGGCGGCGAGGTCCAGAATGTCTTTGGCCGTAGCGCCTGAGGTATCAGGAGTCTGAGAGCGGGGTCGAGGCATGGGCTGAACGTAGCCTTTTTGCCACATTTTTGCAAATCATGCACACAAAAGAGCCTGTTCCTTGCGTTTTGTGTCTCAAATAGCCAATTTTGTCGATCAAATGTGCATTCACTGCACTTTTCCTTACATTCTCACCATCGCAGACAGCCATGACAGCCGCCGGAATCACCACGCGTAAAGCTCTTCTGAGAGAGATCTCCACCCGCGAGCCCCGAATCGCGCGCGGCTTCAGCAAGGACGGAATACCCGGTCCGACTTCCCAATACTTCGGCGTCAATATCCTTGGCGTAAGACAGCTGCGCGACAAGCTTCCGAAAGAAGTCTTCGGCAGTCTCGCCGCCTCTATTCGACACGGCAAGAAGCTCGATCGCGCGATCGCGCCGGTCGTAGCGCAGGTTATCAAGGAGTGGGCGATCTCGCGCGGCGTGACTCACTTCACGCATTGGTTCCAGCCACAGACCGGACTCACCGCGGAAAAGCACGATGCGTTCTTCGCGTTCGACGACGACCGGCAGCCGATGGAGTCATTCACCGGTGATCAGCTGATTCAGAGCGAGCCCGACGCCTCGAGCTTCCCGTCCGGCGGACTGCGTGCAACGTGGGAAGCACGCGGTTACACGGCGTGGAACCCGGCGAGTCCGGTGTTCATCGTGGAATCGACAGGTGCACGGACGCTCTGCATTCCATCGGTCTTCATCGGCTACAACGGCGAAGCACTCGATGAAATGACGCCGTTGCTCCGAAGCTCCGATGTGCTTTCACAAAAATCAATCGCGCTCCTAGAGCTGCTCGGCGACAAGGGAGTGCAGCGCGTCTTCACGACGCTCGGACCCGAGCAGGAATATTTCCTCATCGATCGCGCCCATTTCGCGATGCGCCCGGACCTCGTGATGGGCGGCCGCACTCTTCTCGGCGCTCCCCCGCCGCGCGGGCAGCAGCTCGAGGACCACTACTTCGGCGGCATTCCGGAGCGCATCCAGGGATGCATTGCCGAAGCGGAGTTCGAGCTGTACAAGCTCGGAGTACCTATCACTACCCGGCACAACGAAGTCGCGCCCTGTCAGTTCGAGATGGCTCCGTATTTCGAGGAGACGGATCTCGCCGTCGATCACAACATGCTGGTCATGGCGACGCTACGCCGAGTTGCGTTGAGACATGGTCTTCAGGCGTTACTTCACGAGAAGCCGTTCGCCGGCATCAACGGATCAGGAAAACACTGTAACTGGTCCATGTCGGTCATCGCGGATTCATCAGATCTGGATGGCCTGAACCTGCTTAAGCCCGGCAAGACGCCGCATCAGAACATTCGCTTCCTCGTCTTCCTCGCCGCGGTGCTCAAAGGAGTGCACAAACACTCGGGGCTGCTGCGTGCCGGCATCGCTACTTCGGGGAACGAGCACCGTCTCGGGGCCAACGAAGCTCCGCCAGCCATCATCTCGGTTTTCATGGGCGACATGCTCACCAAGGTCATCGAGGAAATCGCCGCTGGAAAAAGCTCCGGATCCGCCGAGCAGGAGATGATCAAGCTGGGCGTTGCGAAGCTGCCGGAGGTTGCGCGGGACAACACCGACCGCAACCGCACGTCTCCTTTCGCGTTCACGGGGCAGAAGTTCGAGTTTCGCGCCGTCGGATCCTCGGCGTCGATCGCGTTCCCCGTCGCTTTGCTCAACACCGTTGTCGCCGATTCGATCGGTGAGATCACTGACTCGCTGCGCGAAACTCTCAAGAAGACCAAGTCGGTTGATGACGCCGTGCTCAAGGTCGTTCGCGAAGTATTCAAGGATACGGCTGCTATTCGCTTCGAGGGAAACAACTACTCGGAAGACTGGGTGAAAGAAGCGAAGAAGCGCGGCCTTCCGAACCTGCGCCGGACTCCGGAAGCACTCAAAGAGCTCGTGTCGAAGCAGTCGCGCTCTCTTCTCACCAAGCTCGGTGTTCTCACCAAGGAGGAGCTCGAGTCCCGCTATCACGTTCGCGTCGAGCGTTACGTGAAGGACATGCTGATCGAGCTGCACACCATGCGTGAGATGGTGGACACCATCGTGATTCCCGCGGCCTACGGCTACCTCGGCCTCCTTTCCAAGGCAGCCTCGCAATCGAAGGCCGCCGGCGTCGCGGTAGTTCCGCAGATCACTACCGCAAATCAGGTGGGCGAGCTGGTGCAGGAGCTCCAGGAATTTCGTGAGGACCTGAGCGATGTCATCGCTCGTGTCGAGGCAAAACACGAGGATCCAAGCGGCCAGGCCGAGATGCTCACCACGGAAGGAGCCGACACGATGGCGGAAGTGAGAAAAGTGTGCGACGCCCTGGAGCTATCGGTGGGCGATGATTACTGGCCGCTGCCGAAGTATCGGGAGATGCTCTTCCCAGTTTAACTGTACCTTACGATTGCCGGCCGGGGGTTAACTACGAAAGTATGACTACCGGCCTGGGGCCGTGAGCGGAGCGGCCAGGGGCTACGGGCGGGCTGTTTGGTGCGCGCGCGAGCCGGCACAGGGGAAGGGGTGCAATCTCTTAACGCCATCCACTTGAATAGTGTTCCACCGAGAAACAGCCCGCACGTAGCCCCTGGCCGGCCCGCCCACCGCCCCCGGCCGGTAGTCATAAGTTGCAGTTCCAATCCCAGACACAATCTCGCTGCATGTGAGGCGGCGTCCGACTATTTTCACCCGCATGACGTCGCCCCCCTCTTCATCGGATTCCACCGCAGCCTGCCCAGCATGCGGCGCAGCTGCTACTGGCAGGTACTGTGCTAGCTGTGGCGCCCCACTGGCGGGAGCCACTTGTGCCTCGTGCGCAGCCGAGCTGAGTGCCGGTGCCAAGTTCTGTCATCGTTGTGGTAAAGCGGTCGGCGCCAGTCCATCCGCCACCCGCAATTTGAGAACGAACGCTCTCCCGTGGATCGTTGCCGCGCTCGCCTTTCTGGCCCTTTTTGCGATGGCCGCCGGTCGAGGCTTTAATGCGCGTCGGGGCAGCGTTGTGGACGGTTCGCAAAATGCGCTACCACAGGCTGGACTCGACGATCGCGGAGCCACAGCCGACGACCAATCCGGGGGTGTACGCGCCCCAGACATCTCGAGCCTCTCGCCGCAGGAGCGCGCTGATCGCCTCTATAATCGTGTCATGCTGCTCGCCACGCAGGGGAAAGTCGACAGCGTTCAGTTCTTCGCGCCGATGGCTCTGACCGCGTATCAGATGCTCTCGCCTCTCAACG
>Ga0193735_1000233_pt1 | contig 17650 bp, 14 predicted proteins | sample U1m2metaG_FD_145080 | JGI IMG/M metagenome (GOLD analysis project Ga0193735, IMG submission 145080) | Soil microbial communities from a riparian zone of the East river system, Colorado, United States - U1m2 | ecosystem: Environmental > Terrestrial > Soil > Riparian zone | place: USA: East River... | reverse complement strand
CATGGTTGAAAGTTAAAAGCGTTACAAAGTAAAACCGTTACAACGTTGAACTCTAAATCCGTTGTAACAATGTAACTCTTTTAACTTTCATTTTGAACCTCAATCATATTTTGCTTTTTCTCGCGGTGGTTTCATCGCTGCTTGTCTTGGGCCGGGCACTGCGTCCCAGCGCGCCCTATCATGGCTGGCGTATCGCTGCGCTCATCGTGCTCGCGATTACAGGCATCGCCTGGCTTTTTTGGCGCGGCGCCGCGGGATATGTCGGTAGCTGCGCATGGTTTCTTCTCCTGTTCCTTCCGGCAATTGGATTGCGCAAAATGACCGAGCTCGCCACGCAGGGAAATTACAAATCCGCCAGAAAACTCGGAGCGGCACTTCAAATTTTGCATCCGAGTCCTGAGTTGCGCGACCAAATCCGATTATTTCACCAGTTGGAATCTCAAGGGAGCCATCGAGCCGCAGCCGGTCCGGTTCCCATCGAGCAAGAAACTGCACGTCGAGCCAGGGGTAGCCAACTCCGAAATGCGCCGGCAGTGCTCGTATTGATTCTTCTGAATGCAGTGGTCTTTCTTTTCGAGATATCCGTTGGCGACTCGAACGATCCGGAAGTTTTGCATCGGATCGGTGCGCTCGAGCCTTATGCCGTTGTAGTCCGCGGCGAGTACTGGCGCCTTTTCACGGCTCTATTCTTGCATGGAGGTTTCGCTCATCTGGGTTTCAACCTTTTCGCGCTTTACGTTCTCGGCCCGCCACTGGAGCGCTCCATCGGCACGATGCGGTTTGTCCTGTGTTACTTGATTTCAGGGCTCGCCTCGGGCGCCGGGGTTGTGGGCTTAACCTTAATTGGCCTCGTCCATCCGGTTCAACTGGTCGGTGCGTCGGGCTGTATTATGGGCATCGTCGGCGCCTGGGCAGGATTCTTGATGCGACATCGCCACGCGCCACATGCGAAACAACGACTGGGAAACGTTGTAATGATCGTCGCGATCCAAGTCGCATTCGATCTTTCGACTCCGCAGGTCAGCATGTCGGCGCATCTGTGCGGATTAATCGCGGGACTTTTTCTTGGCCTCTTCCTCGCTCCATCTGCTGTAGATGGGGGCCTCGACGCCGCCTGAAGCAAAACGCCAATAACGCGCCAGACTGTTCATCAAGTTTCAAGAACTGGAAAGCGGTACCGCCACTTGCCGGATCAAGTTTTCTTGATTAACTGCCGCTCTATTCGCCGGGGTATTTGCATGGTAGTTTCTCGAACCTAAAATCTTGCCCGACCGGGGTCACTGCTCCCGGCTACAGGAGTTCGCATGCCGACTTTTCAAACTTACAATGTCACGCCCATCCTGCCGGCCACGCTGGAGCCGCTGCGGGAGATGAGTTTCAACCTTTGGTGGACGTGGGAGCCCTCCGCGCGCCGCTTGTTCCGGCATCTCGATCACGAGCTTTGGGACCGCACAAATCATAATCCGATCCGCATGCTGCAACTTTCTCGGCAATCCAGGCTGGAGGAACTTTCGCAGGACAAGAATTTTCTGCGCGAGCTCAAGCAAGTCTTTGAGGAATTCGAGAAATATCTGGGACGCCACGATACCTACGGAAAAACTGGCGCGGGAAGCGCGATCAAGAATCCGATCGCCTATTTTTCCGCCGAATTTGGTTTTCACGAATCGATCCCGAATTACTCCGGTGGCTTGGGCATCCTCGCCGGCGACCACTGCAAATCAGCCAGCGATCTTGATCTGAATTTCGTTGCGATCGGTCTTCTCTATCGGCACGGCTATTTTCGCCAGCAGATCGATAAGGACGGCCTTCAGGGAGCGATTAACCTCAACCAAAATTTTTATCATCTGCCGATCCGCGAGGTCCGCCGGGGCGATACGAAGCTTCTCATCTCAGTGCCGATTCTGGACCGCGAAGTCTTTGCCAGGCTTTGGGAATTGCGCGTCGGGCGAGTAAATGTCTATCTGCTCGACACCGATATTCCAGAAAACATCGCCGAGGACCGACTCATTACTGCCGAGCTGTATGGCGGCGACCTCGAGATGCGCATGCGTCAGGAGATCGTGCTCGGTATTGGTGGCGTGAAAGCGCTCACTGCCCTCGGAATTCAGCCGGACGTGTTTCACATGAACGAGGGGCATTCGGCGTTTCTGGCGCTGGAGCGCATCCGTCTCAATGTCGTGGAGAAAAAGCTCGATTTTTATTCGGCACTTCAGGTCGTCGCGGCTGCGAATGTTTTTACCACGCACACTCCCGTTCCCGCCGGGCATGACTCGTTCTCGCGCGAGATGATGCAAAAATACTTCGGCAAGTTCGCCAAGGAAATAAACATTCCATTCGACGAGCTGTTCTCATTCGGCCACACACGGCTCAATCCAGGCGACCCGTTCAGCATGACCATTCTCGCGTTGCGTCTTAGCCGGCACGCGAATGGCGTCAGCAAATTGCACGGCGAAGTGACTCGATCGCTCTGGAAAGATGTGTGGTCGGGCGTTCCGGTTCACGAAGTGCCCATCACCAGCATCACGAACGGTGTTCATACCAAGACGTGGATGGCCCCGGAGTTTGCGGCGCTTTACAGCAAGCATCTCGGCGCCTGGGAGGAACACCTCACCGAGCCCGGGTTTTGGCGCGGCGTTATCGATATTCCCGATGCGCAACTTTGGGAGACGCATCAGAAACTCAAACGCCGCTTGATTGAGTTTGTCCGTGACCGGGAACGCCAGCGCCGCGAGCGAATGGGCGAGTCCCCAGAGTTTATTCGTAAAGTCAACCGTGTGCTTGATCCAGAAATTCTGACGATCGGTTTTGCGCGGCGTTTTGCCACTTATAAGCGCGGCACGCTTTTGTTCAGTGATAAAGAACGATTAAAGCGATTGGTGAACGATACCACGCGCCCGGTGCAATTCATTTTCGCAGGCAAAGCGCATCCACGCGATGAAGCTGGCAAGGCGCTTATCCAGGAAGTTTACAAGTTTAGCCGCGAGGCTGGCCTTGAAAATCGCGTCGTCTTTCTGGAAGACTACGACAGCTACATCGCGCGCCGGCTCGTGCAGGGAGTTGATCTTTGGCTGAATCATCCGCTGCGTCCATTGGAAGCCAGCGGCACTAGCGGAATGAAATCGGCGCCGAATGGCGGGATTAATCTGAGCGTGCTCGATGGCTGGTGGCGCGAAGGCTACAACGGCAGTAACGGCTGGGCCATTGGCGCTGAGATCGATAATGGCACCACTGAATTCCAAAACGAAGTGGACGCGAGCAGTCTTTATCAATTGCTCGAGAACCAAATCGTTCCGCTTTATTATGCGAAACCGGACGGCAAACTTCCCCTCGCCTGGCTGCAATTGATGCGAGAATCCATCCGCAGCGTCACGCCGGTCTTCAACACGCAACGGATGGTGAAGGAATGTACCGAGCAGCTTTATCTTCCAGCAGCCCAGGCACACGGCAATTTCTCCAGTGACGGCTGCGGCGCCGCAACGCAACTGAGCCAGTGGAAAGCGCAGATGCGAAAGGATTGGCCACAGGTGCAGATTTCCGACGTGCAAGTAGCCAACAAAGATCGCCAAATCATTTTGGTAGGCGAATCATTGCAGATCAGCGCGCGCGTGCATCTGGGCGCGGTCGATCCGCAACATGTGCGCGTCGAAGCGTATCAGGGTGAAATGGACAATGGCGACATCCATAATCCTACCGCCACTGTGCTACATCAAAGTCCCGACCAGTCGGGTACGGGCGACGGAGATTACATTTACCAAGGCAGCGTTCCCGCGACTGAAAGCGGCACCTACGGGTTCAGCATCCGCGTCGTGCCTACGCACCCCTGCCTGATGCAAGCGCACGAGCTGCGCCTCATCACCTGGTCTTAATCCCTGTAGCCGCTTCGCTGTGCGAAGCGTGCGCGTCGCCCATAGGGGGCGACGGCTACAGAACAACGAGGGCCCCGCGGTTGCCCGCGAAGCCCTCGCGCAGCTAGCAATCTTTTACGTCTCCGTCGTCACGGGCACGACAGGTAACTTCGGCCGGTGACCGGCTCGTCGGAAAATATGCGCTTCTCCGCTGAGGCTTTGCTCCACCCATTTGGCGGCGCGCTCGCGCACTTCCTCGCTGGAGCGCAGACGCAGCTTATGTTTGATGTTTTCCCGGTGGCTCTCGATCGTTTTCACGCTCAAATTCAACGACGCCGCGATTTGCCGGGTGCCAAGCCCCGAGCCGAGCAACTGGAAAATGTGCATCTCGCGGTTGGATAACTCTTCAAGACAATTACCTGATCTTAGCGTGTGATTATCTTTCCGGTGCCGCTGAAGCGTTTTGCGGAATGCGCCCAGGGCCAATTCCCGGCTCACGTAAATGCCGCCCTTCATAATCTCGCGAACAGCGATCGCCAGCTTTTCGCTGGGCGCTTGTTTCATGACGTAACCGCTCGCGCCCGCGCGCATGGAGCGCTCGGCGAAAAGATTTTCCGCGAATGCGGAGTACACCAGGACGCACAACCCTGGGTTTTGGGTTTTTAGCTCCTTGATCAATTTTAGACTGTCTCCCGCGCCCAGCCGCAATGCGGTCACCACAAATTGCGGCTGGCATTCGGCGATCTTTCGCCGCGCGTCCGATACGCTGCCCGCTTCCCCGCACACCATCATGTCCGGATGCGAATTCAAATATGCGCTGATCCCCTGACGGAGCAGCGGTTGCTCGTCCAGCACGAAGATTCGTATTTTCGCCGGTTCCTCACCAACACTTTCAGAGTAGCGAAAGAGGGAAAGCGATCGACCGTCAACCTCTGATCCAGTCCCCCCAATCTCAGGGTTCGTCTCCATTAATTATTTATCCGTGGTTAGGTTTTGCAAAGCCCAAGCAGGGCTCCACGGTTTGCCGCGGAGCCCTTAATGCTGGGTTGGGTGTTAGGCTTTGGTTATTGTTAGTCACTATCTTCTTCGGATTTTTCGGGGCGAAGTTTCGAAAAAAGTTAAAAATTTGACCTCAATGGCTTCGAAGGATCGTTGTGGCAGGGCGACATGAAACGATCCAGGCGCCCGGGGGCAGCAGCCTTGTCATCAGACTTGCGTAACAACCGCATCAATGAGATGATCGACGACTGTGAGACCGGACACCCCCCATAACGGCCGATCCGATGCTCAGTTCAAGACGACACGCTGGAGCATCGTTTTGTCCTGCGCGGACTCTGGAAGCGATGACGCGGAGGCGCAGGCTGCACTTGCGGAGCTTTGCAAAATTTATTGGCGACCAGTCTTCGCTTTCATCTGCCGCCAGGGACACTCCGTTCCCGATGCACAGGATTTGACTCAGGACTTTTTCGCCAGGGTGATCAAAGGCCGCCTCCTTCAGTCTGCTAATCAAAACAAAGGGAGGTTCCGGTCACTTCTGCTCAAGGCGTTGCAGCGTTTTTTACAAGATGAAGCCGATAAGCGTTCCTCGCATAAACGCGGCGGCGACCTGCATTTCGTTTCCTGGGATGATTGGATGGCGGAGGCGCCATCGCACCTGTCGATTCCACAGCGGGAATCGGACAACTGGTCGCCAGAAAGAATTTTCGACGTGCGCTGGGCGGCGACCGTGGTTGAGCGCGCGCTGCGGCAATTGGGCGATGAATGTGAAAAACGCGGCCGCAGACGCATCTTTGATGTCCTGAGTGGTTGCCTCGCTGCGGAGCGGCAAGATGTATCGTACGCAACATTTGCCAGGATACTCGGCCTCCAGGAAACGGCAGTGAAAAGTCTCGTATACCGTTTGCGCGACCGTTATCGCCGTCTGCTCCGCGAAGAAGTCGCCCAAACCGTATGGGAAGCTAAGGAGATCGACGACGAATTGCGCTATCTCTGCGCGGCCCTGGCTGCCTCGGAATAGCGCCTTCCCCGCCAACTGCCAAGTCCGTCGTCTCATTCGTTCGCAATTCACGTGCGGCGAGGACCTCGCCACGGCAAGCAAGCTGCGTGATGCGGCTTGCTTTTTTCGGCGCACGGAGTGATGCGCCGTGGCTTCGTCTGGCAGGACATTGCCCGACGAGATAATCATCCGGCGTGCTGAATTTTGTGTTTCGATGCAATGTTTTGAACTGATTGTTTGCACGCAGGAAGGAGCTAGTCATCGAGTAAGAAAGGTGAAGAAAAATTCTTAATTTTTACGCCTTGCAACCATTGAAACTCGATCTACGCTGAGAATCCCCTTTATGAGTTCACCCGGCGTTTCCCTTTCCCTGCATCTCCAGAGTGACTCGGGCACTTGTGCAAAATGTGGATTGGCGTCGCGCGTTGGTCGCGGTCTTTGTTTGAATTGTCTTCTTTCCGCAGGTATTGACGGCGACGGTGACCAACCGCAGACCGAGGAAACTCTGGACGACCTGCTCCGCAGAATTCACGGACCCGACGCGGACTGGCTGTTAGGCAATTATCAGATTCTGGAAGAAATTGGACGCGGCGGAATGGGCGTGATTTATCGCGCGCGCCAACGGCATTCGCGACGCATTGTAGCGCTGAAGCGCATTTTATCGTGCCACGCCGATTCGCAGGAGACGCTCATGCGCTTTCGGCGCGAGGCGCAGGCTGCGGCCAAGCTCGATCACCCCAACATTCTGCCCATTTATGAGGTAAGCGAGAGCGAAGAGGGGTTGCCCTTTTTCAGCATGAAGTTTGCTGGCGGCGGGAGTTTACTCGAAGCAGCCCCGGCACTGCGCAGCGAGCCGCGTCGGGTTGTTGCGTTGATTGCCAAGGTGGCGCGCGCACTGCAATATGCCCATGACCAGGGAATCCTCCATCGCGATCTCAAACCGGGGAACATTTTACTGGACGGCCACAGCGAACCGCTGGTGAGCGATTTCGGATTGGCAAAATGGCTGGAGCCAATCGGCGATTTGACGCGTACACCCAGCATTTTCGGGACGCCAGGCTACATTGCGCCCGAACAAGTGAACGGATCAGCTGGAAAACTTACGCCCGCGGCTGACGTATATAGTTTAGGCGCTGTTTTGTTCCATCTGTTAACTGGCCGGCCGCCATTCACCGGCGAGCACGCGCTGAAGGTCATTCAGCAGACAACTGAAAAGCCCGCGCCCAAATTGCGCAGCCTGGCGCGCGCACTGGATCGCGATCTGGAAACAATCTGTGCCAAATGTTTGGAACGCGAGCCACAGACGCGTTATCGCTCAGCTGGTGAGCTGGCTGAAGATCTTGAACGCTGGCTCCACGGGCATTCGATTGTCGCGCGGCCAGTTTCGCCGCCGGTGCGTCTTTGGCGGTGGTCGCGACGCAATCCGATTGTTGCGGGAATGGCCGCTGTTTTGTTGGCCATGGCAACCGCAGTGGCCGTGATGATTTCGAGGGCACAGATGGTAAGCCCGCCGGCTGCAAGCGGGATTGCAGTGTTGCCCTTTGAAAGCTTCAGTCCGGATAAGGAAAGCACGTTTTTCGCTGATGGTGTCTACGATGGTGTTCTGGCCAAACTGGCGAAGCTCGGCAATCTGAAGGTGATCGACCACAACAGTGTCGCCAAATATCGCGGCGCGGGCGACACACTGGAAATCGGTCGCGCATTGAATGTGGCGTACGTGCTTGAGGGAAGCGTGCGCCGGAGCGCGGGCAAGATCCACTTAAACATCCAGTTGGTTGATACGGGCAACGATTCTCAGGTTTGGGCGGAGGAATACGACCGGGATCTGAATGATGTGTTTGCCCTCCAAAGTCAGATCGCGCAAAAAGTCGCGGACCAGCTCAGAGTTAACGTCTCATCCACCGAAAAAGCCGCCATCCAACAGCCGCCGACTACAGATCTTATCGCTTATGACGCGTACCTCCGAGCCAAAGACCTGCTCAATGACATCGCACTGAGCACACGACAAAAGGAAGATCTGTTTCAAGCCGTCCAACTGCTTGATCAAGCCGTAGCGCTCGCCCCGTCGTTCTTTGACGCCTACTGCCAGTTAGCGGGAGCCCATGATCGAATATACTTCGGTGGATTTGACCATACTGATGCGCGTTTGAAATTGGCCGAAACGGTAATTCAGTCGATCCAGCGGCTACGCCCGGAATCGGCAGAAACCCATTTGGCTCTCGCTCAGCATTATTACTGGGCGCACCGGGATTACGACCGGGCCAGGCAGGAGCTGGTGCTTGCGCACCTGACGTTGCCTAACGAGTCGCGGATCCCACTTTTGGCCGGCTACATTGACCGGCGTCAAGGTCGCTGGGAGAAATCGCTCGAAGAAATCGCGCAGGCGTTGGAGCTGAACCCACAGGATTTTTCCGTGCTTCAGCAAATCGCTCTCACATACGAGGCTTTGGGCCGCTATAAAGAGATGGCTGCGACTCTTGATCGCGTGCTGGCGATCGCTCCAAAAGACGTTCCGAGCAGAGTGCGACGCGCGTTGGTCGATCTTGAAAACCGCGCTGATCCTAAAGCTTTCCACACAGCAATTGACGCAATTCTGCTGGAGGACCCGAACGTCTCGCTTTGCTTTGTGAATCCATGGCTTTTTGTTGTCTTGCGTGCACCCGATCCGGCAGCGGTCCAACGCGCATTATTCAACATGACTGACTGTGGATGCTTTGACGAAAATATTCCATTCCCTAGCGGCTGGTGCGAGGGTCAACTTGCCAAGTGGCGCGGCAATGAGTCGGCAGCTCGAGCGGCGTTCAACAGCGCACGAAGCGAACTTAGCCAAACGGTACAGAACCAACCCGATTATGCGGCTGCACTTTGCGCGCTTGGCGTCGTTGATGCCGTACTTGGGAATAAGGAGGAGGCGATTCGCGAAGGCGAACGCGCAGTCGAGTTGACGCCGGTTAGCAAAAACGCCATCGAGGGCGCGACACTGGTCCGATATCTCGCCGTGATTTATGCATGGGCTGGTGAAAAAGATCGCGCCATCCAACGATTAGCTGAGACAACGTACCTGCCGGGCAGCCACATCAGCTACGGGTATTTGCAACTGCATCCACTTTGGGACCCGCTACGACGTGATCCGCGGTTTGAAGCGATTGTCGCTTCGCTCGCGCCAAAATAAGATCCGGGCGTCGCTCAACGCGCGTACTTAGGAAGGGTTCACGAAAGGGCTCGCAGAAGATACCTGCGCAGAGGACGTTCGCGAACCGAAGTACCAAAGGCGCGACATTCATGGCCGCAGGATGAGGACTGAGTTGACCAGAACTACACGAGTCCCGATGCAATCTTGGCTTGACAGGTGTCCAAACATCTGATAATCGCGCTCTTATGAACATCATCAAAGCAGCTAAACCTCCCGTACGTTTGTTCGCCGCAATGCTGGTCACTGTTACCGTCATCGGTCTCAGCACACTGGCAACGCACGCGCCCGTGCAAATCCAAAACCCTGTAACATTGAAAAGCATTCAAACCGACAGGGCAGCAACATTCTACGCCGACAAGCGCCCAGATTGCGCGTGGTTTGTGGAGCTGGTTCTCCCAACCGACGGCAAGCTGGCGGCTACCCGCCCAAGTTGCGCATGGTTTGTGGAGCTGGTTCTCCCAACCGGCGAGAGCAAGCTGATGGCTGAGAACTTGCAATCAGTCGCAGCGACGCTTTAAGCCCTGCTGATTAGCTACCGAATAGAGTGCCAGTCCCAAGGCTGGGACTGGTCGTACTGTGTACCGTTGAGGCCACGTCTCATTGCTGTTTAGCTCAATTACCAGTCCTTCAGCCACAACGTTTCATGAGATGTGTTCGAAGCGAATTCACGCGGCGTGGTTTGGAATACATTTTTTTTTACTAACCGCGGTTTGCCTTGCGGGAATATTCTGGTTGATAGCGCAAGGGGCAACGATTTTACCCCCGGCTTGTAACGAGTACGCGCGTAGGGCTGAGCTGGGTGCAACTTGGTGCCTGGGAAAAGAGGCCGCTCCGTCGAATCCGCTTCGGAGAGGCATCGCAACTTATCTTCATGCTGCTGGCATCCAGGCCGGCTACAGCTTTTTTGCACCCAACGTTCCAACCAAGCACCGACTCACGTTGGAGCTGTTTTACGACGACGGACGTGTAGAATACGAGTCACCGCATGTGCGCAGCAAAGCGGCTGCACTACGTTTGGACAGTTTGTTAGACAGGTTACCCGAGCAGCGGTACGAACCGGTTCGGGAGGTGCTCGTCAAAATGCTGGCGTTCTCTGTCTGGCGTGAGCATCCCGACGTGAAGAAGGTTCACGCAGTGTTCGGGGCCGTAACTCCACCTGGCATAACTGAATTCGAGCAGGGCAAAGCAGAAACATTTGAACCAATGTTTAGCTTCGATTTTAGCCTGCGTGATGGTCATGGCGAAGAGCAATGAGCTAAGAGATAAGAGGGAACCCGCTTCGCTCTCTGCGCTTCGCTCTTTGTTTGACTTTCTGTTTCCGCCTGAAACCGACACGTGGCTTTCCGTTTTGCGCATCGGTTTGGGTCTGCAGGTATGTGTTTATGCATTGTTCTTAAGGAGCGACTGGCACTATCTGTTCGCCAGCAGTGGCAAGGGTCTTGTCGGTCGGGAAGTTGGCGAAGCAATTGCTTCTTTCGATAGTCCATTAATTCCGAAGCTCGGCTGGCTGGTCGCTCTCGGTCGGAGCGTTAACATGAGCGAAGAAGCTGTACTAAGTGTCGCATGGGCCTGTTTGCTTTCCGCAGGCTGCTTTTTGTTGCTGGGACTCTTCTGCCGTCCAGCGGCCATTGTTGCCTGGTTTCTCCATCTTTGCGCCGCCGAAAGCGGAGGGTTACTCGCCTACGGCGCGGATAGTTTTATGACGACGGCCCTGTTCTACTTGATGTTGTCGCCACTGCCAGATCGCTACTCCTTTGATCAGTGGGTGATTAAAACAAAACAAAAAAATCCGGAGCTTTTGGGATTTTGGCGGCGGGTCCTGCAGGTGCATCTGTGCTTTGTTTACTTCATCGGTGGGCTGGCAAAATGTCTCGGCAACGGCTGGTGGAACGGCGCCAATCTCTGGCGCTCGCTGATCCGGCCGCCTTTTAACCTTGTTTCGCCGGATATTCTTGTTCGCTTCAAATATGCTCTGCCCGTACTTGGAATCTCAATCTGCCTCCTCGAGGTGAGTTATCCAATTTTCATTTGGATGAAAAAGACACGCCGCGTTTGGCTGCTTTGCATCTTGGCGATGCACGCTGCCATAGGATTACTGATGGGGTTGTACCTCTTTGCGCTCGTCATGATCGTCATGAATGTAGCAGCATTCGGCACAAACGGGCGATTCGGAAGCCGCCGCTTGCTATTTCGGCGTAAACATACCGTTGCCTTCCTCGAGATAGATGGTTGAGCCGACGCGTGAGATTTTGAGTGATTGTCGCCAAGTGCCGGACGGGAAATCTTTTTTGGCTTCGATTGTTTTCGTTTCAGGCTTTGGCGAAAGGACTGGTTCGGCGGACCCTCCTTCGGCAGGCCTACGGCGGGCGAGCTGGAGACCTTCTTTCCTTGAAGCCGTGCCGGCGGCACTCCCAATCAGCGCTTCGGACAAAATTCTGCCGTCCATCTTGGCCGGTGCTTTGCTGCCAAGAATCTGCAGGATCGTCGGAGCAAGATCGGTATTGCCGGTCGGCAAATCGTCCGTTTCGCCACGACGAAAATCCGGGCCGGCGGCGATCAACATGTTGTGCATGTCGAACCGGCTGAGTGTGGCGTGGGTCCCCTTCCCTGCTGCTCGCTGCCAATCGGCGTCGATCATTCCGGGAATGCCGAACTGATTCTTCGAATCGATCCAGCGAAAAGACATCACCACGTCCGGGACGTCCCTGCCTTCGTGCGGATTCATGTTTGCCTGCGCGAGAGCAAACGTACCTTCCACCGGTCCTTTCGTGAAAATCACACCGGCAAAGTCCGATTGCTGCAGGAATTCAACGAGACGACGAATCAGCTTCGCATCATGTCCAATAACATAGAAAAGGACGCTACCGCCGTTTCCAGCCAGCATGATCTCGCCAGGTTTCGACTCGCCATCGAATTCAGTCTTCGCGGCGAAACCGGCATCATTCAAAATTTTTCGCAAATCGATTGAGCGTTCGATCGTGGAAAAACCATGATCCGAAACGGCAAAAACATCTGTCGTACCGCGCGCGCCTCGTTGATCTAATGCTGAAAGGACCGCCGCGAGATTTTCATCAGCCGACTTGATCGCGGCAAGCGCCGCTGGTGCGCCCGGCGCGGATTCGTGTTGCGTAAGATCTGGCTCGCCCAGCCAGAGAATCGAAAACGCTGGCACCGCATCTTTCCAAAGAAAATCGATCAATGCTTTCGTTGTCCAGGGGTCTTGTTGCAGATGAGTGGACGGAAACGGACCAAGCGTTTCGCTAATCGAAGTGAGAATCTCGAGCGGCAGCGACTTGCCTGCGAAAAGCGTGACGTTGTTCGTGGTGCGTCCATGATCGGGATGCCGATCCAACAAAAGCCCGACCGTTTTAGCGGTCGCGATTATGGTACGTCCGCCCGCGCGTTGCACGAGTTCAGCGATGGTTGGAACGGAAATGTATTTGCCGCCCGACAATTCATCTCCCTTCTTTACCGCTGCTGGCGTCTCAACATCGATCGCGTGGTGAATGTCGATCTCCGGGCGATACACATGGTTTGCAATGATCCCGTTCTTACTAGGATAAACACCGGTCACCAGCGCCGTCCCGTTGACCATCGTCGCGCTGGGGTAAACCGCGTGGTGATTGCGAAAAGTGACTCCCTCACGCGAAAGCTGCCAAAGCGCGGGCGTGTTTTGTTCGCTGACAAAATCCGGCCGCATCCCGTCCCAGACGACTACCACTACATGCCGCTCGGATTTCGGTTGATCAGCAGGGAAAGCAATCGCGTGCAGCGAAAAAACGACAGCGAGCATCGAGAGCGATGTGCAATATTTCTGAGACATGGGTGGCCGCAGATTACGCAGACGCCGTGGTGAGCGACAGTCAAATCCATTCCACAGCTTTGGTAGGGCGCGACCGGTCCGAGCCGGACTGGCGTTGAGCGCGCGCCGACTCGGCACATTGGCGGCATTGCTGTTCATATCGAGGGCGACAGCGCTGACCGCTCCCCTGATTCCGACTTCAGATGGAACCAGTTGGCGATACAACATGGTCGAAGAAATCGGCAATGGTCTGAATATTCCCGACGCCAAACCGGACGCCGATGGCAAGATTCGCCTGGCAGTTTTGTATCGCATCAACGGGAAAGAGAACATCGATGGGAAGGATCTCCTCAAGTTCGAAATGCACCGCGCCGGCGTGATTACCAACACGGACCTGCTAACCGTTAATGAACATGGCATCATTTGCTGGGCGCGGATTAATCTGGACGGCGAGCTGGTTAAGCTTGATCCGCCACAGACGCTGATCGCCACTCCGCTTAAGAAGGGTGCTGGCTGGGATTTCAACGGACAGGCCGGCGAATTAAAAGTGGACCAGCATTACCATGTCGTCGGGGAGGAAGATATAAAAGTGCCGGCAGGCGGGTTTCACACGTTCCGTATTCATGGAGAGCAAACGTCACCCAGCGCGATGATAGTCGATCGCTGGTTCGCAAGCGGTGTCGGAATCGTCAAAGACGTGACGACGATGCGCGCGACGAATGGCGATTTGCTCCAACGCATTTCCCTCGAGCTAGTGGAACGCCCCACAATTACCGAGCGACCCGAAGTGAAATCGGATGCGGCGCCGAAGCAGCTTTCAGTGAGCCTTGCAAAGGATTCGTTTGGGAAACCGATGACGACTTTTTCATCGAATACACCAGAGGTCTACGCGCGTTGGCAGGGACAGCGATTCCGAAAAGGCGCAAAGGTAAAGGCCGTCTGGATCGCAGAGAACATCGGCGAAGATTTTCCTCAAGATTACAAGGTGGACGAAGTCTCCGCTGTCGCCGAAAGCCCGATCGCGCACGGAGCGTTCACGCTGGCACGACCTGAAGACGGCTGGGCGCCTGGCGATTACCGCGTGGAATTTTATGTCGATGACGTTTTAGTGGACGCAGTGAAACTAAAAATTGTGAAATGAACAAGGAGCGGCGGTCTCCAGCTCGCCCGCCGTAGGCTTGCCGAAGGAGGGTCCGCCGGTCGGGGGATCTGGATCGCCTCCCCGTGAATTTGTTGAATCCAAAACGATCTACCGGCGCATCGTAATAAGAGAATCCTATTTCACATGAAGAAAATCACGATTGCATTTCTTGCCGGATGTTTCGCTCTCGTCGCCGGATGCTGGTTGCCTGGAGTTCGAGGCAACGGCCATATCAAAACCGACGAACGCAAGATTGGCGCGTTTGCTAACATCGACGCCAGGGGCGCATTTGTAATCAATTGGCAAAATGGACCCCCTACCTTGCGCATTAAGACAGACGAAAATCTTTTTCCCTACATCGAGAGTGAGATTTCTGGGAACACACTTCGCTTGCGCACCCGCGAGCAGATTCGACCAACGCACGGAATAACTGTGTCCATCACAAGCCCGGCCCGGGAAGCGGCCAAAATCACGGGAGCGGTAAAGCTTGTCGCAAACCAACTCACGGGGCCCAAATTCGCTTTGGAAGGTACTGGCGCATCACGTATCTCGCTCGATGGCAATATCGACCAGCTTCTTGCTGATATGACCGGCGCAAGCGACCTAAAAGCAGGTGCTCTCCAAACCAAGACCGCTGAAATTTCCATCCAAGGCGCAGGGGACGCTGAGGTCGCGGTTGCTGAGAAGCTGAAGGTGGCAATCGCCGGTGCGGGAAAAGTGACTTACTCCGGGAATCCGCCAACGATCGAAAAACACATCAGCGGCGCCGGCTCAATTCGGCACAAAGACTAGCCGCGAAATCGTTGCAGCGGCGGTGGTGCCAAACCCCGCATGAAGCCGCAGCTAAGAATTTTCTGCGCCTTCTAAATTCGACGTTGGGCGTTGAACGTTGAGCGTTGGGCGTTTGCTGTGCTATTGCATGTGCGGAAAGAGAGCGTCGAATGCCCAAGACAAAATTTGTTTTGATCGGTTCCGGTCTCGCGGGTGGTTTGCTCGCCGCGTACCTGGGCCGGCGCGGATACGATGTCGATCTTTACGAGCGGCGCGCTGATCCGCGCGAAGGCAACATCGTCGGCGGGCGATCGATCAATCTGGCGATCTCGACGCGGGGCATTCATGCCCTCGAACAGATCGGCCTCGCGCATGAAGCGTTGCAATACGCGATCCCGATGCGTGGCCGGATGATTCATCCCGCAGGCGCGGGAGCGCGCACCATTTTTAGCCCGTACGACGTCGATCCGAAAAAGTGCATCAACTCGATCGGGCGCGCAGCGCTCAACACAACTGTCATTGAAGCAGCGCAGCAGCATCCGAACGTGCGGGTGTACTTCAATCACAAATGCACCGATGTCGATCTGGATTCCGCTACCGCGCACTTCGTCCCATCTGCTGTAGAGGCCGCTGTCTCAGCGACAAATCCCAGAGTCATCGAAGCGCGTGGCGACGCCGTCATCGGCGTGGACGGCGCTTTCTCAGCAGTGCGCCAATCGATGCAGCTCAAGATCGGCAATTTTCAATACGATGAAAGTTATCTTGCTCACGGTTACAAGGAACTGACCATTCCGCCCGAGCCCGGTGGCGCATGGCGCATGGAGAAGAACGCGCTCCACATCTGGCCACGGAAAAGTTTCATGATGATCGCACTGCCGAACCCTGACGGCTCGTTCACTTGCACACTCTTTTGGCAATTCGAAGGGCCGCGCAGTTTCGCCACGACCCAGACCGATGACGATGTCCGTCGATTTTTCGAAGAAGAATTTCCGGATGCCGTCCCGCTCATGCCAACGTTGCTTGAAGATTTCCGCCAAAATCCGACCGGCTCACTGGTGACCATTCGTTGTGCACCGTGGTCTTATCAGGACAAAGTTTGCCTCCTCGGCGACGCTGCGCACGCTGTTGTTCCGTTCTATGGCCAGGGCATGAACGCTGCGTTTGAAGATTGCGTCGTGCTCGATGAATGCCTGGGAAAATTTCCAGATGACCGCGAGCGCGCGTTCGCTGAATACTTTTCTCGTCGGAAAGAAAACGCCGATGCGCTTGCGGACCTTGCGATTGGGAATTTCATCGAGATGCGCGACAAAACCGCGTCGAAAACATTTCGTGCAAAAAAGAAACTCGATCACCTGCTCGAAGCCGCGCTGCCCGGCGTTTACCTACCGCTCTACACGATGGTCACGTTCACCCGGATTCCGTATGCGGAAGCGGCCCGCCACGCGCAACGTCAGGATCGCTTCGTGTACGGCACTCTCATTGCCGCTGTGATCATCATCATTTCCTTGTTAGTTTATTTCATCGCACGCTGAATAATTCCAGCAGGGCGTGGCGTTGATCGCATCGTAAGCCGCTTACGCTGCGTAAGACTCGAAACGCGCGAAGGTGCACGGGAAAAAGCGCGGATCGAGATGCGCGGTAAAACGGTGTTGATAATGCACAACCCTGCTTCGACTTTGCATGCACTTGGTCTGATCCCAATAATGAATCGACTTTCACAATTTTGTGCGTTCGCCGCAACGCTCGCGGCCTTGAGCGGCTGCGGCACCGTGAGCGACCTGGTCACGTCGAACCTGCCGGAGAGGCATTCCGGCCGGCCATCGATCGTCGTGAGCTTGCGGGAGCAGGAAGCCTATCTCTACCGCGGAGGGTATAGAACCGCGTCGTCCCGCATATCCAGTGGCCGAGAAGGATACCGCACTCCGACTGGCCGCTTTCAGGTCATCCGTAAGGACGAAGATCATCGCTCCAGTCTCTATGGTGACTACGTTGATGACTCGGGCCGGATCGTGAAGGCCAACGTCGATAGCAGGCGTGACAGCAGACCGCCGCATTCGCATTTCGTGGGGACCCCGATGCCCTACTTTCTCGAATTCTCGCCGGGTTACGGATTGCACCAGGGCTACCTGCCCGGCGTGCCCGCATCACACGGATGCATCAGGATGCCCTATTGGAAAGCGCGCCAGTTTTATAACGTCGCCCACGTCGGGACACCGGTGGTGGTAAAACCGTAGCGACGTCGAATTGAATTGTCTTCGCGTCGCTGGCTCTCGAAGAGGTTGAGAGTTGAGCGTTGGTTGTTGAGAGTTACAATCACATCATCATGAGCGACACCTATGTTCCATTGATCAGTTCCGGCGTTGCCGGGCCACTTGGCGTTGTCCATCTCCCGCGCCTGTGGCAAAAAATCTCTCTGGAGGAGAAGGGCAAACTTGCTCCTCGGTATCCTGGCGTTGGCAAAGGTTTCGATGCGATGACGCTCGCCGCGCTGGGGCTCGAAGAGCAGCCGGTGAGAAATTACATCAAGCAGAACAAGCCGACCTATCCCGAATTCGAGGTGTGGGTGAAGAAGAACGCAAAATCTCTAAACCGCGACGCGATCGAAAAACACAACGCCGCGGTGCGAGGTTACAATCATGACGACGAAACCCGGCACGGAATTTTGGGCGCATGCGGCATGACTGACGACGCTTCCGCTCCAAAAGACGCGGTGAACCTCAACAATCTCGACGACTGGTACGAGTTTCACCAGGCGGTGCTCAAATAGTCGGGGTTTCAAAGGTTGCGGCGATTGCGAGCCCCACTGGCATTAGCCACGGATAAGCACGGATTTTCACGGATCAGAGAAACAATCTGGAAACCTGAAAACCAGAAATTTGCAGAATCCGTGTTTATCTGTGCC
>Ga0193735_1000232_pt1 | contig 17667 bp, 12 predicted proteins | sample U1m2metaG_FD_145080 | JGI IMG/M metagenome (GOLD analysis project Ga0193735, IMG submission 145080) | Soil microbial communities from a riparian zone of the East river system, Colorado, United States - U1m2 | ecosystem: Environmental > Terrestrial > Soil > Riparian zone | place: USA: East River... | reverse complement strand
TCGTACCTATGATACAGACGCAGGCGCTGCTCGTGCCGGCCGGGAATCAGAATTACGGCCCCAACCTGGTCCCCACCGCGCAAATTACTCGTGGCCAGTGGTTCCACCTCGAGATCATTGCCCACGGCAATAGCGCCGGCCAGTCTGACGGATCGATTGACTGGTACATGGACGGTGTCCACGTCGGAAGCATTAACGGGCTCCAGTTTACCAGCGGTGCCACCCAGTGGGCCGAATTCCGATGGTACCCGGTGTGGGGCGGAAACAATGGCCCTTCATTACCCGCAACGCAGTATCAGGACGTTGACGACATCTACATAAGCGGGAAGAACTAATCAAGCTCGCCGGCGCGCTCCAAAAGCCGCCGGCAAGCTTGTATCCCGCGAGCGTTCAGCTGGGCAAAACCATCCAGCTTTGTAAAGACCGGCCGGCCAGGGAATGGGACGACCGGTCTTTGCATGTGCACAGCACGCTCAGAAAATCCTCGAAAGATGCAGTACCGCTCGGTCCGGGCTGTGCCCTCCAGATTTCTTCGAGCGTCCCATAGGCATGCGACACCGAATTCTCTTTCTCGCGCAATCGCTGCCCTTTCCTCCACACGCCGGTGTGACGAGGCGGACCTACTACATTCTTGAAGAATTGCAGCGCGAGTTTGACATCACGCTAGTGGCGTTCTCACGGCGCGTTCACCAAGCCGATCCTGCGGCAGTTGCGGATGCTGCGACAGCATTGCGACGGAAGCTTTCCAACGTGATGGATCCGGTTTCGATCAGCTCGGATTACTCTCTCTTGCGGAAACTCCGTAGTCATCTGCGTAGCGTCGTCTCTGGGGAACCCTTCATCTACTATGAGTACGATGACACACGCTTCGGGCAGGAGTTGCAACACGCTTTAGGCCGTGACCGGCCGCATATGGTCCACCTTGACAGTATGGACCTCTATCGATGGCTTCCATTTGTTCCGGTCCTGCCGACAGCATGCACGCACCATAGCGTTGAATCTGATCTGCTGCGCCTGGACGCTGAACATCGGCGGAATCCCATTATGCGCGGTTACGTGAACCATCAAGCCAATCTCATGGAAAGGGTGGAGCGGAGACTCGCACCTCGATTCGATCTTAACGTCATGACATCGCAGGTGGACGCGGAACGACTGCGCGCTCTGGCCGCTGGCGCACGGACAGCCGTCATTCCAAACGGCGTCGACACCGAGTTCTTCGGACCTGGTTCTCCCAAGGACGTAGTTCCGGGGCGCGTTGCATTCCTGGGCCCGACTTACATGTTTCCGAACCGGGACGCGGTCGACTTTTTTCTGACGGAGGCGTGGCCGTTCGTGAGACAGCGGTGTCCGGACAGCACATTGCACCTGATTGGGAAGAACTCGGCGGAGGAGAAAGCGCGCTTCGAAAGCCATCGCGGAGTAACCTGCAATGGTCAGGTGCCAGATATTCGTCCACACTTCTCCCAAGCCGCAGTCTCGATTGTGCCGATCCGAGTTGGTGGAGGCACACGGCTCAAGATTCTTGACGCGTGGGCAATGGGTAAGGCAGTAGTCTCGACATCTGTGGGATGTGAGGGTCTCAAAACCGTTGACGGGCGAAATATTCTAGTTCGTGACGATCCGACTGAATTTGCCGCCGCCGTCGTTCAGGTTTTGCTGGATCCCAGTCTGCGAGAGCGCCTTGGCCACGAAGCCCGAAAGACGGCAGAAGAACACTACTCGTGGCATGGCGTCGGACAAAAGCTTGTCAGCCTTTATAAAGGCCTGCTATCGACCCATGGTCAGCTCGACACCGCGCGCTCCCAGGTCCGGCTTTGATCTCAGCCATCGATCCTGCCAGGAACGAAACATCACGAGCGCCCATATGCCAGCAGAGTTGGTGGAGTTGCCCGCGAGGAATCGATCCCACTCCCTGTGCACAACTTCGTTCCGGAGAAGGCCATCTGTCTCGCCGGAAAGCAGAAGATCCCCCGCCCAATTGCGGAGCGGACCTGCCAGCCACTGCGCCAAGGGAACAGAGAAGCCCATTTTTTCCCGATCGACGAGAGCGCGGGGGACGTGCTTGTAGAGGATCTGGCGCAGAATCCATTTGCCGCGGCCGTCGCGCACCTTGAATTTTCTCGGGAGTCGCCACGAAAATTCCACCACTCGGTGATCGAGAATCGGCACCCGCGCCTCCAGACTGACGGCCATGCTTGCCCGATCAACCTTCGCCAGAAGATCGTCGGGAAGGTATGAAGTCTGGTCGGCGAGCATCATGCGCTCCATTAAAGCAAGCCCGGCAACCCCATCCATCTTTCTGTCCCATGTCGCTGCGGTACCGCCGACGACAAAATCCTCGGGTTGCTGCCAAGCCGAGAGCAGCGAACGATACATTCCACTTGTGGAGTCTTCGCGCAGCAAATCGCCGATCTTGTGGAGTTTTTCACCCAACAGTCGCGTGCGCCCGCCGATCGGAAACACTGGCCTCAGCGTATCTCGCATTTGGTTCCACGTGCGAGGCGAGACGCTGGTCAGTCCCGAGGCAGAGAGTCTGCGTAGAAGGCTTGGCCACCGGTCGAATTCAGTGATGAGTCGCTCACCCTCGACATAACGGTTGTAGCCCCCAAACAGTTCATCACCACCGTCGCCGGTCAATGCGACCGTCACTTCCCGTCGCGCGAGCTCGCAAACCAGAAAGGTCGGAATTTGCGAGGGGTCTGCGAGCGGTTCGTCAAACATCTCGGCCAACCGTGGGACAACCGCGAGCGCGTCTTCCCCGGTGAGTCGAAGCTCCGTGTGATCGGTGCCAAGATGGTTTGCTACGGCCCGCGCGTGCGCCGCTTCATCGAAGTCGTGCTGATTGAAGCCGATCGTGAACGTCTTGACTGGGCGGTCTGCCGAGGCCTGCATAAGAGCGACAATCGTCGACGAGTCAATTCCCCCCGACAGAAGTGCTCCGAGCGGTACGTCCGCCTGCATTCGCAGGCGCACCGCATCTCCAAGGATCTCCTCGAGCTCGGCGATCGCCTCTGCGTCTCCAGAGGAGACTTGCATGCGTCCGCCGTCTCTCGCGGCCGTTGTAGCCGACCAGAACGGAACCGACGGCGGCAGCGGACTGGTCGGATCGGTGATAGTGAGAATGTGGCCAGGAGTGAGCTTCGCGACATGTTGGAAGACACACTGTGGGGCCGGCACATATAGATATCGCAGGTACGCTGTCAACGCTGAGGTGTCGAGCGTTTTGTCGAACTCGGGTCCGGCAACCAGCGCCTTGAGCTCAGAGCCGAAAGTCACCAGTCCGTCGTGTTGGTAAACGAAGAGTGGTTTGATTCCGAGGCGGTCCCGTATGAGCGACAGTTGGCGCAGGTTGACGTCCCAAACGGCGATTGCGAACATGCCGACGAAGCGACGGACTGCGCGCTCTATCCCCCACTGTTCAAAGGCCGCCAGGATCACCTCGGTGTCGGAGTGTCCTCTGAATCGGCAGCCGCTGGATTGGAGCTCACGGCGCAAATCCCAGTGGTTATAGACCTCGCCATTGAAAATCATCACGTAGCGCCCCGTCGAGGAGTGCATCGGTTGATGACCCTGTGCGGAAAGATCCACGATCGCAAGGCGGCGAAACCCGAGTCCTACGCCGGCACTGGGGTCGACCCAAACTCCCTGGTCATCCGGTCCGCGGTGTACGATCGCGTCACTCATGCGCTTCGTGACGCGCTGAAGTTCGTCGTGCCTAAAGGGTTTGCCGGAGAGAATGCCGGCCAGGCCGCACACTTCGATTCTCCTATGCTCTGGGGTTGGTCATCGAAGAAATGAGGCTACGCCGATTGAAGTGTGGCCGACACAGGAGGCTGATAGGCCTCATGATCCTTCAATGCAACAGGCTCTCTCGCGTCCGGCTGCGGCGTCTCGGCGAACTCGGCTCTGATTGACGGCGCGAGCCGACGGATTAGAGAAGTATCGTACTGTAGCCGCGCGAACATCTTGGCGATGCTGAGCGCCGGACTACGCGGCCGCAACACTTTCTGGAGCGCAAAGGCAAACCACGACAACGGAAGCAGAACGACCGGATACAACCAGACGACGGTGAGATCCGGGTTCATGCTGCTCAGTCGGGTAAGCAGCTCGCGTTTCGTCGGAAGCTCTGGCTCAAACAGGTTGAGAACCATTGGCGCCTCATCGAAATGCCGCACCATCCACGCTAGCGTTTGGCCTGAAAAGACAACGTCCACGACGCCCAACTTGTGACTGGGCATGCCAACGGCCACGAAGATGTTCCCGAGCCGCCTGCCGAGCAGTCCCGGCGGGTCGAAGAACCGGTAATCGACAAGCGCCGAGGGGCGCACGACACGGAGATCTATACCGAATTCTTTGCAGCGCGTCATCGCCAATCGCTCGGATTCGATTTTCCCCCACGCATTCGGTCCGCCAGTCCGAGAGTTTGCCTCAAAAGGAGTGGATTCGCTGAGCTTCTCCCCCCTCGCCGGCACCGCCATCACGGAAATGCTGCTCACGTGAATCATGCGCGTTACCTTGGCCGTGGCCGCGGCCCGCAATACCTGCTCGGTCGCGTCGATTGAGTTTCTCTGGTGCTGGTCCCAGCGACCCGCAGTCTCAGCGGCACAGTGGACGATAGCCTGCGCTCCCGCCATCACGTCTGTCGCGATCGGCTGCGATATGTCTGCGACCACGTAGGTCGCTCCCGGGATTCTTTCCCATTCTGGCGGAGTCCGCCGGGCAACGATGCGCACCTGATCACCGCCAGCGAGCAACGCCCGGGCGACTTCCTTTCCGAGAATCCCGGTCCCGCCCGTGACCACGACTGGAGCGCTTCGCATCGGCGCTACCGCCGATGCCGACTCTGGATACGCGGCGCGCAGCGACTCCGCGATCTTCTCGCAGATTGCCACGGTCTCTATCAGATTGGACCGGCTCACCGGCGAAGGACGATTGTCACGGATCGAGTCGTAGAACGCACCAAATATTTCGGCAAGGCCGGGGTAGCTTTGCTGACGCTTCAGGAACCGCTTGCCCATGGCGTGCGTTGTCCCGGTGAACAACTGCCAGCCAAGGCGATAGGGAGAGACGAGCTTGTCTATCCCTGACGCTCCGGGGCCGATGTTTTGCTGGACCGTGCTGCGCACATAGTCGGCGTGCAGTGATCCATTGGTTCCGACGAGGCGGAGATAACTCTCGACTGGCCGGCCGTCCAGCGTGACCACGAGCGTCGCAGTCAGCGAGCCACGGCGCACGAGAGCGTGCACAGTCCCTCTCGGACCAATCTCTACTGACACCAACCGCGTCTTGCCGTCAGTCGCGCGCTCCAGAAAGTCGAGCAGCAAATACACCGGGTGCGGAAGGATATCGAGCAGCTGCAGGTCATCGCGCAGAGGGGCTCGACCGCTTGCACTGTGCTTCATCGCTCTAAAAGAGAAATAGCTTTCGACGTGTGTGAGTTCTCCCAAGGCTGGGAGCAGTTCGAGAGCTCGGCGCGTCGGCGGCTCGTATAGGAGTTGGTGACCAGGGCAGATCTTGAGTCCTTTGCGGTCCGCGATCTTGGCAAGCCGTGTTGCGGCTGCATGGGTTTCGACGAATGGTTTCTCGACGTACACATGGCAGCCTGCCTCGAGCACCTGCTCAGTGAGCACCTCGTGCGTCTGAGGAGGTGTGCACACGTGCACAACATCGACGGTTTGCGAGCGCAGAAGATCTTCCAGGGAGGCAAAGCCGATCGCCATCGGCTGTATTCGCCGGACTTCTGCCAGCGCCGATGCGTCTGGATCGACGACGCCGGTAACTATTGCATCATCAAGGCGCCCAATAGCGCGCGCGTGCTGCCGGGCCATTTGCCCGGCGCCAAGAATTCCAATGCGCAGCTTGTCGACCGGCGCATTGAGATCCGTCTTTCCTTGCTTCATCTGGTTGAGTCAGGTTGAGGGTATGTCGAACCGAGGCAGCCTCGGATGCTTTTTGCGTATTCCATCGATGCTCGGTCGGCCGGTGGCGAGGTAAAAACCACCGTTTAGCGCGACCACACAAAGTGCAAATGAGACGCCGCATACGGGATCCGTCCCAATGACGGGCTGGCACTGATGTAATCCATTGTCGCGACTAGAGTTGTAGTCCGATGGTCAACCGGTTTCTAGCTTGATGGCAGCTGCTACCCGTTACCCTGTGTCGCATGGATGCAACAGCCCAGTCGCTCGGGTCGCCCGTTGGAAGCAACCCAAGAAATGCGCCCGCATCGATCGAATCATTGGGAAATGGTGGGATTGCGACACGGCGCCTACCGTAATGCTTTCAATGACTCACAATGGCAGCGATCACTCGCTCACCGGCATGCCCATCCCACCCTTCCGGGCGCGGTATCACCGCTGGCGGTCGTAGCTGACGGAGCTCGGCGACAATGTCAGCTGGGTTCGGGACAAGTCGGTTCGTCCCTTCAGTGATCGTGATCGGTCTCTCCGTGTTTGGACGAATGGTGAGACAGGGAATGCCGAGCGCCGTGGTTTCCTCCTGCAGACCGCCCGAATCCGTAACGACCGCAAAAGCATGTTCGACCAGGTCGAGCATTTCGAGATAGCCCACAGGCTCGAGCATCTGCACGCGATCCATTCTGAGTCCCGCAGCTTCGAGACGGAGTTTGGTTCGCGGGTGCGCCGGGAAGACAACTGGCCGCTCGAGAGCAATTTCGCTCAACACATTGGCTAGAAGTTCGATCCGTTTGGAGTCGTCGACATTTGAAGGCCGGTGGAGAGTTACCACCACGGCGGAGCCGTTTAGTCCGAGGCTTTCGCGGAAACCCGTTGCCCGCGCCGCAGGCAATGCGTGGAACAGGCTGTCGATCATCACGTTTCCGACAAAGACGATCTCCGCGTCAGGCTCCCCCTCTGCCCGAAGCTGCGCATCGGCATCACGCGAGGGCGTAAGAAGAAGGTCGGCCAGCCGATCTGTAACGATGCGGTTGATTTCCTCGGGCATGGTACGGTCGAAACTGCGCAGGCCAGCCTCGACATGCGCTACGCGAATCCCAAGCTTCGAGGCAACAATCGCACCCGCCATCGTCGAGTTCACGTCGCCATAGACAACTATCCAGTCCGGTCGCGTCTCGAGGAGCACCGGCTCAATCCGTTCCATGATTCGCGCGGTTTGCAAAGCGTGGGAATCTGAGCCGACCGCGAGATTCACGTCAGGCGCGGCGATCCCCAAATCGCGAAAGAACGCGTCTGAAAGTGCATCGTCGTAGTGCTGTCCGGTGTGGACTACGATCTGCGAGAGACCGGCCTCCCGACCCGCTCGATGGACGGGCGCAAGTTTCGGAAAGTTCGGACGTGCACCGACTACATGCAGAAGCTTCATCTGACTACTTCGCTGCTACGCATCTAATCGGTCGTGGCCAGCGCGACAGCGACTTTGCGTTTGACCGGGCGCACTGTCTCCTCGTTTTGCACTGATCTCCTGGTTCAAAGGCGACGGGATGGGCATCCCAGATAGCTAGCTCGAGTGCAAATGCGACGCCGCTTCCGGCGACTCTACTTACGTTGCGGAAGAGTGCTGCAAGTCGCTGGCACACCTTGAGTTATGAAGGAGCGGCGCACTGTCGCAGTGGTAGCAAACGCCTGTTCCGGTCCGCGATGTCGCAGCGATGCCACATTTGCCGCGCGCCCCACAACGTCAGATCCCGACTCTGAGATATCTCGCCTCGAACCGCCGAGGTGAGAGTGCCGGGTGCCACGATTTCGTGGTAAGGTCACCACAGACCGTGCTGGCGCGTAGCGGATTTCGGTGCCGCGGGTGCCCATTCAGCGTTTCCGACTCGGAATTCCAACACCCCAACTTTTGCATACTAAGAGAGAATCTCACGCTCACATTCGCGCGAAGGAGTTGACGGTCACGCGGATGTGACACGAATTCCTCGTGTTTATGTGACGCATACGACGCGCTCACGAGTCTTTCAGACGACAATGAACCAGGCTCAATGGGAATAACGCGTAATCCGGACGTGCGTCGTCTCCTCGTCATTACCTACCATTTTCCGCCGGATGGCGCCATCGGTGGACAGAGGTGGGCGGGCGTGTCGAAGTATCTGGCACGATTGGGCTGGGAAGTCCACGTGATCACAGCTGCCGAGGCGGGAACACAGCCGGCAACTCCGGGAGTGCACCGACACTTCTGCTGTCGCCGCCGCACATTGAACGATGCGTATAGGGCCGTTGCCGGTCGCCTGAGGCAACGTTCCAACGGGGATCAGCATCTTGGTGGAGGGAGCCGCGCCCGGCCTCGCTCATTCTCACCGATGAGGCCGGTCGCCGCACTACGCCGGATCATTGGTAGTTCCATGTATCTGCCGGACGACGGGCGCGGGTGGGTAGCGCCCGCGGCGAGGAGGGCACGAGCGCTGTTGCGCCAACATAAGTTTGATATCGTCATTACCAGTGGGCCGCCGCATTCGGCTCATTTTGCCGGCCTGGCTGCGACTCTTGGCCGAGACGAACAATTCTGGATCGACATGCGAGATCCGTGGTCGCAAACCCATCAGGCTGGCGCCGCCGATGACTGGTTCGTCTCCGCCGAGCGCTTCGTTCTCCGGCGACTGGAGCGGCTTGTCCTTCCGCGCGCGGCGAGAATCATCGTCAATACGCCACAATTCGCCTCGGCGTTGGGGGCCGACGTGCCTGCCCTCGATGTGACATGCATTCCAAACGGGGTCGATCTCGAGCATCTGACGTCTCGTGATATAAGCTCAGTCGTGCCAGGCTCGATTGCATACGTCGGGACTCTTTACTTCGGTCGCAACCTCTCATCGGTGTGCGCCGCGATCCGACAGTTGCTGAACAACAACCCTGAGGCTGCCGCAAGGCTCAGACTCAATGTGGCAGGCCCGATGGAATCTCCGCATCGACGACAGTTTGAAGATGACATCGCCGCCGCGAATCTCACATCGGTAGTGAACATCCACGGCTTGCTTTCCCGCGCGGAGGCGCTCGAACTATTGAGCCGCTCTTCCCTCGCCCTCGTGCTGGCGCAGGGTCAGCCGATGCAGGTGCCCGCGAAACTCTATGAGTCCGTGGCCCTGGGCATTCCGACGCTCGTCATAGCCGAGGAGAGGAGTGCCGCTGCCGATGAAGCGCGGCGAATCGGAGCGATGACCCTCGAGGATGGGGACGTGGAGGGGTTGCGAGCATTGTTCGAGGACATGCTTGCGGGTGACCTGCCGACGAAGATCCAGTCGAAGGCTCCCATCGCCTACGCGAGTCTCGCAGAGGAATGGAACGATCTTCTTCGAAAATCCTTGAACTTGGACGGGGTTCAGTCGACGAGCTCAGTTTCCGCTGTGACCGAACACGTTTGACGAGGCCGTTGCACGGTCGCCGAAAGATGGCGCAGCAAAAAAAGCATTCCGATGACGTTTGCCCTGCGCCTTCGCGTAGAGCGCCTGGTACCTCTCGGCCATCACCGCAATCGTGAAATCCCGTTTTGCACGCTCTGCAGCTGCCTCGCCCAACACAGCGCGGCGTGCCGGGTTCGCAAGTAGCAGACGCAGTGCGTCGGCGAGCGCACCTGCGTCCGCCGGTGGTACAAGGAGACCCTCGAGTCCTGAAACGATGGCTTCGGGAATTCCAGCGATCGCGCTTGCCACGATAGCCTTGCCCGCAAGCATCGCCTCTAATAAAGCCATCGGCAATCCTTCCCAGATGGACGGCATCACGAACACATCGGCGAGCGCCAACAGATCTGCGATGTCACTCCGATTGAGCACGATACGCACACGCTCACCCCATCCGTTCTTGCGAATACAGTCAACCAGTGCCTGGTGCTGATCGCCTCCGCGTCCACCCGCGATGATGAGTGTCCATGGTGACGGGAGTGCCGCAGAATCCAGGCGGGCGAGAGCTTCGAGCAGTACCTGATGCCCCTTGTGGCGTTCGAGGGTCCCCACCGCCAAGAGCACGGTGTGACGCTCATCAATTCCAAATTCGGCACGCACTCGCGCGGAATCGCCAGTTGCTGGCGCGATGCCATTCGGAACCACTGCGAACCGAGACTCGTCGACGCCGAGAGCTGTCGCGAACTGTCGCTGAGTAGCTCTTGACACTGTAACTGTGTGATCGGAGTGGCGCATTGCCCAACGAAGCGCAACGCGCCTGCGAAGCGTTTTCCCGACGTTCAATCCTCCGTGCATGGTTATCACGTGAGGAAGATTCAGCAGCCGCGACGCCGCGGCGCCGTACACCGCCATCGTGAACTCGTGGCTATGGACAGCATCAATGCGGTGCTCGCGAAAGAGGTCAACCAATCCGCGTACACAGCCGGGATCGATCGGCCTTCGCAGTCGGAATACTTCGGGCCTGAAGCCGACTCGCCTGAAATGATCGCCGAGCCATCCGACGCCGTGCTCCGGCCCAACTGGGACGACCGTATGTCCTCTGCGACGGAGCTCCTCGGACAGACGAAAAACCATCATCTCCGCCCCGCCCGGGCCGTCCGACTCTAGCATCATCGCGATGCGAAGACCTGGTATCGCCGTCATCGGCGGCCGATCCAGCGGACGGTCTCGTTCCAGAAGGGTCCGGGATCGGTCCACCGGAGTACTTCCTCGTAGTCCGCGCGCCGAAATGGCCCCAGCAGGAGATCGCCTACAGACCGAACGGAGGTGCGCGTTTCGGGAGGCAATGGAACGCTGGTCGACGAGCGACGAGCTCGCCCAACAAGATTGTCGATCTGCCCCCACCACCACCGACTGCGCACTCCGACGCGGTAGGATGGCATTTTCTGGGTGTCCTCGCCCAGCGCGCAGGCAACAAGAATGCGCGGGAAGTCGACGCCTGAATCGATGGCCAGTTGCAGTGATCCCCAGAACCGCCCGTTGACCTCCATGAGATATGGTTGTCCTGTCGCGGAATCGCGCTTGTATTCCACCATCGCCACTCCGCTCCAGCCGAACCGATCCAATAACGCGCGAGATCGGTCGCGGAGGTCTTCGTCGATGGCAACGCTTTCGCGATAAACACTCTCGCCTCCCGAGGGAGGCTTTTCGCATAGCCGTTCATGCGCGAACTGCGCCTTTATCTTTCCGTCCCAGAGGAGCAAAAAGATTCCCGTGCCCGGTCCGACCACGCGCTGCTGCAACAATACCGGAAAAGCGGCCGGCGGTAGCGAGCGGAGCGTTCGCTGCAGCTGGGTGGCATCGGCCGCGTAAGAGACCGAGAACTTGGCACGCGCACCCGAGTGTACACTTACGGAGCGCGCCGGCTTAATCACCATAGGATAGCGCAGCCGTGAGAGATCAGTCGCGGCGAGGGCGTGGATGTCGCGGACGATTTCCTGAGTAGGAATCGCGATCCCAAGCGTCGAAGCTTCCTTGAGGAGCCGCTCCTTATCCGTCAACGCGCTGAACGCAGCAATATCCGCAAAGGGAACGATTGCCTGACAAAGTCGACCGCGCACCGGCAGAATCGCGAGCAGAGACTGCTCGGTGATCGGCAAAACCACAGCGGCTTCCTCTGCCGCAGCCAGCGCGACGACGGCGTCGGCGAACTCTGTTGGTCGTTCCAGCGCACTCGGAACGGTCACCGTGCGCGCAACGAAGCGCGATCCGCCGGCAATGGACGGGAGCGATGACGATGTAACGATACACCGGTAGCCGGCAGCACCCAACGATCGTACGACAGCCAGGGCGGCACGTTGCTCCCCGTCCGTTACGATGACTGTGCGAGACATTAGGAAAGCAGCGCGCCTTGCAAGCGCAAGCGAAGTCCCGCAACTGTCAGCCCCGAACCAACGCTGAATCTTGGCCTGGCGAAACGAGAAACCTCGGCCGCGCGGTGCCAGCCGCCGCCAATGCAAAGTGCACCATCGTAGGACGCGTCGGCGACTGCCGTCTGCGCCTGAGCAGATTCCAGGCCGTAAGGATACGCGAGCCAGTCAATCACCCGCTCCCCGAATTCTGCGCGCAACCATTCGCGCGAACCGCGCACCTCCGTAGCAACTTCGACGATGTCGAGCGAGGCGAGGTTGCGATGCGACCACGTGTGCGACCCAAGAGTGAGGCCGTCAAACCTCAACGCCGCAGCGAGTTCGTCCAGGGTAGCCGACCGAGCGTAGGCGGGTAATTGGTCGCGCGCAGGTATACCCGCGCTTCTAGCCCAGGCGCGAACCCGCTCGTCTTCCCCTCGCAATTTGTGCAGTGCGTGGTTTCGTAGCTTTTCGTCGAGCTTCCCGCTCCCGTACAGGAGCGCATCCCACCAGAAGACCTGATTGTTCAGGCGCGCCGGAGCCACGAAGATTGTTGCAGGAAGTTTGCGCGCGGCGAGCTCGCGCACTCCCACGTTCACGGCGCCGCGATAAGCATCGTCGATGGTGATGGCAACGCGCGGTCGCCCGTCGTCTGGTTCGTCGATTCGATCGAGCGCAACGACATCTGCCTCGGCCGTGAGTACATCGAGCTGCATGGCAAAGTCACGTTGAGTAACAAACAATGCAGGCTCACCCGCCGGTGATTCTCCGTCTGGAATGATGCCGTGATAAGCCAGAATCAGGCGCTTCCCCTGCACGCGACGCTGCGTCAACCACCCAATGGGTGGCGACGACATGACCGCCTCTAAGGGCCTCTTCATCACGGGATGCACGTGGCTAGCTGCCGTTGATCTGCAACGCCCCGTCGGGGGATTCCCGGAGACACCCTGTATCGCGCACCACGCTTACGTCCGCATCCCTGCACCGAGGGAGAGAACCTTGCCGGTCATGTACAGCGGCTTCTCGATCCCGAACATCGAGAGGATCGTGGGTGGCACATCACGAAGGGACACTTTCTCACGAGCGACGCTCGGCCGCGTCCCCGGGATTCGCATCCAGAGAATACCGTCAGGGTGATGCATTCCGCTCTTGAGGCTCTCGACCTGGTAGAAGAGACGAAAGAACGGCGTGGACCTTCCGTTCGAGCCGCCTTCGAGGAGCGCATCATGCTCCAACTGAGAGTAGATGATGCACCCCGAAAATACGTTGGTATCCCGTCGTTCGACCTGCATCGCCTGCCGCCCGTCGATGCGCAAAGCACTCAGGCGCTCCGCCGCGTCCGCCGCATCGCGCTCGTTTCCGAACCGAAGGTGGAACTCCTCTGACATCACCGGCTCCACCTTCTGGCATCCGGTAATCCCTGCAAATTCGATGAGGGGCTCGAACGTGCGGGCCCGATAGAACGTCTTCCCCCCAATGTCCTCATAGATCAAACACGGCTGTTGGCTGAGCGCTGTAGCCATCACTATGACCGCATCCGCGGGAGCTGCGGCGACAATGTCTCCTACTATGCGATCCATTTCCTCGTAACCGTACCGGACCGCGTGCTGATACTCGGCCTGATCGGCGTCGGTCGGTTTGATCTTGAACGGTTCCGGATCCATGTTGCGCCAGTGCGCGTGCTGAAAGTGAGCCGTACTGTTCAGGAAAAACGTGGAGAAGGCCGGCCGAAGCTTCCTGAAGTAGGACAAGAACACGTCACGCTGCAGCTTGTCGAGAATCGTAGCGCGCTTCCATTTTCCTTTGCCAGTCCGTCGTTCGCTCCACAGCTGAGCGATGATCGATCGGACCGTGCGGGCAGAGAGGCCGTGGGTCACCATGAACTTCATGAAACGCAGATAATCGCCTTTCGACAGCGGCACACGGTCGTTGGTGTACTCCTGGACGTTCCGCTGCACGAACAAGTAGTATGGTTCCAATTCAGCGGGGAATGGGCTTACTCCGACGGTCCACGGATCCGGCACGACCGCCCCCGGCAATGGCGTGTCGTACTTGATGTTCATGCTCCCGCAGACCCAAACTGTCTTTCCCGCGGCAGCGATCAAATCCCACAACGACTTCACGGCTAGCTTGTGTCCATCCCCGAGATGAAAAATTCCGTGCTCATCGAAGGACAGGCCACTGTGCACGGTTACCCATTGAATCCACGGATCGAGATTGGGCGCAACTTCTTCAGCGACAGTGGTGAAAACCTGCGAGGAGTCCTTTAAGCGCTTGAAATTCGGTAGGTAGCCCTGATTGATGAAAGTGTCCATAAGGGCCGGGCTCAGCTCGTTGAACTCGAGCAGGATCAGCGGTCCATCAATTGGCCCCCGTTGCCGAACGGGGGAGTACTGCGGCACGGATGGGCGGCTGGCGACGGTCATGCGGACAGCGGGAAAGATTGTGATTTGGACACAGACAGAAAGGCGCTTGCGTTGCGATGAGTCGCACTTCGAGTGCCATATACGGAGGTGTTGCCTCTCGCCATGAGAACGCGGCTATCTCGTTTCACCGCAGTGAGATAGCCCGCAGACATCGCGAAAGCGCCGAGCCGCTTCCCACCCGCCGATCAAGTAACTGTTGCCTTGGCGCAACAGCGACCAGACTTCAGACGCACCCGGTCAAAACACCAAAGGTTATCTGGTGCGGACAGCCGCGATGATGTTGGAGCGCCATGCGCTCTGTCTGACGCGCCATCCAGCGACGCGGCGTGGAGCAACGAGATGCGAGGACAGACCGCTCGCGCTACTTTCACCCGCTCCGATTTGCGCCTGCGCGGCGACATACAGACCCGTAATCAATGCGGCCATGAAGTAGACGGGATCCATCCAAGCGAATGTCACGAAGAAAGAGGTGACTGCGAACCCGATCATCGACACCGAGAAAAAGCTCGTCGCGCTGTAAATGAACCTTTCCGCCTGGGTTCCGCGTCGCCATGACTGCGGAAGCCGCCTGCGGAGCCTCGGCGGGGCGAAGATCCCGCCGATTACGAGCGAAACCCAGATCAACAACCCGGGGGCACCCAGTTCCGCGCCGGCTTCGACGTAAGAGTTGTGCGGTGGAGTGCAGCGCATAGGGCCGTTGCGGCGCAACGAAGCAATCTTGGGCGAGATTGTGCACTCAGCGCGGGCGAAGTTGCCGATTCCGAGACCGAAGACTGGGTACTGCGCCATGTAGCCGATGCCTCGCTGCATCACCGCCTTCCGCCCATCGATGTCGCTGTAGTTATAGTCTTCCTTTGGCGCGAGGATGGTGCCCATCTGCTTCCAATAGCCATCGGGCGCTCCGACGGCGAGCGCGATGGACGCCGCCGCGAGCACAACAAGTCTTTTCGCCGCAGACACGTTTTTCACAAGTAGGAGCCCGGCCAACCCCACAGCAACGAAGCCCAGGAATCCGCCGCGGGACCCGGAGCGCGCCATCGTAGCCGCAATACCGATGAGGATCGTGACCAGAGACCACCGCTTGGTGCCGCGCTCAACGGTGAGCAGGAGCAGGGTCAGCGGAAGTCCCACCATCATCACGACGCCAAGGTCGTTCGAATCGTACGTGTAGAGGTTGTTGAGGCGGGTGACATAGCTACCGGATCCCCTCGAGATTCCAAAAACGAACAGCGAAAAGAATGAGAGGATACCGCAGCTGAGGACGTATGCCCACACGAAAGTGTAAAGGTCGCGGACGTGCCGGATGCTCACCGCGATCAAGAAGCCGTACGCCAGAACCTTTACGTACGTGTCGAGGATGAACAACGCTGACCCGCCGAGTGAGATGCCAAACGCGACTGAGCAGCAGGCTAGAACCCCGAGAGTCGCGACGAGGCGCATCGGCCACAGTCGCAACACGTTGTGTGCTGCCAGGTAGCGAGGGTTGAGGTAGGCGTAGCCAACCGATGCGACCACGAGGAGTAAGGCTGGCCGAAGCTTCTCCAGCAACGGATACGCCTGGTGCACGCGGCTGATCGTAAGAATTGTCAGCACAAACAGCAAAATGCGTAACGGATCGCGCACTATCCGGAGTCGGCCTTGGGCGATGGGGTAAGACGCGCTCGCCGCCCGTAAAACCCGCGATGACCGCATCGAGCTTCGACCCGGCATCTCACGAGTCGACGTGTTATTCACGTGCGCCGCGACGCGCATGTCACCCCCGTCATCCTTTGTCTACCACAATGTAACTGGCAATGAAGCGGGCGACCGCCCGGGGTGAACCTAGATTCTCTTCGGTGATTTCGTAGCTCGAGACCTGAATTCCGTACTCTTGCCCGATGAAGTTCACGATCGCGGTAACATACCTCGAATCGTCGGGCAAAACGAAGCGGCGCTGCCTGTACAACGCGTGCTCCTGCACAAACGCTCGCACACGAGAGTGTATGTCCGATTCCGAGACGCGCGAGACTTCCGGCCGCCATGTCAGCATGATATAGGTCTAGAGTGTCGCTGAGGAATGCATTGGCTCGCGGTCGCCGAGCAGTACAGAAGCCCCGCCTGCGGGCAGCGGGGGAATGACGAGAGCGCTCTCGATGAACCGGTGGTGCCACAACTGAGTGGACATCACACCGACGATTGCTTGATTCTCGCCGAGCGCGGAGCCGAGACCGGCGCTGCAGCGGCGTATCAATCCGGCGACAGCGGCGGGAGAAAATATTCCCACCCGTCGAAGCGCCTCGGCTGTGAGGTGATCACCGATCCAGGGCGGTGAGGTCGGCAGGAAAAAACTCTGCGCGTCGGGCGCCCGGTAGAATCGTTTCCTATCCGAGTCAATCTGTCCCGGTAGAATGCGCGTGGCCCAACGCCGAAGCACCTGCTTCCCATGCAGTCCACGAAGACGGGATCCGGTTGGGAGTGCCGCGGCGAACTCAAACAATTTGTGGTCGAGGAATGGATATCGCGCTTCCACACCGTGCGCCATATTCATGCGATCGCCCTGAGAACTCAATAGATAGGGCGAAAGTCGTGTCGTCATCTCGAGGTACGCGGCCTGATTGAGCGGAGTCCACGCGAAGAATCGGGTGGGAAGCGACGCACGCAACTCCTGAATTACGTCGATGCCACCCAGGCGCGCCTCGAACTCGGGTGTGTAGAAATCGTCGATTCGCGAACTTCGGAAGCGAGGTATATGAGAAAAAAGCGGATCGCTGGGCTGCGCTGCGTCGAGCAACGAGTGCCATGAGTCCTGCGGGCCCCCCAATTCTGCTGAGGCGCCCCGACTAATCCGGGTGAACAGGCGACGACGGGCAAGAGATTCCGGCGCCCGTAGGCAGAACCGGCGGACCGATGTTTCCTTAAAGATTTCGCTGCCCAGAAATATTTCGTCGGCGCCGTCACCCGCCACCACGACCTTCACCCCGGATTCTTTGGTCAACTTTGCGAGATGGAACATCAGCGCTGGCGCGGTCCTGAGGAGCGGAGTCTCGGCGTGCCATAGAACGTGGGGAAAACTCTGCGCGATCGTCTCCGGTCTGATTGCCGACGCGATGTGCAGGCTCCCTACCGCTCTCGCGACACCTTCCTGGAAAGGACTCTCGTCGAACCCTGGAGTGGTGTAGGTGACCGAGAAGCTCTGTAGCGGATGGGGTGACGCACTCCGCGCCAGTGACGCCGTGATCGAAGAGTCGAGCCCCCCGCTTAGATAAGCCCCGACTGGCAAGTCGGCGCGCAGCCGCATGCCAACGCTACGAAGCATGATTTCATCGAGCTGTTCGATCACATCCGCCGGCTCTTCAAGAGCCTCGGGGTAATCAAGCTCATAGAAGTGACGAAGCCACAGCGCTCCATCATTCCAGATGCCGTACGTACCCGGCTCCAGCGCCGCGATTCCACTAAAAGGCGTGCGTGGAGGCCGCGCCCCACCAAATCTCAGAACTTCATCGAGACCTCGCGGATCCAGAGCAGGGTCGACTTCGCCGCTCGC
>Ga0193735_1000231_pt1 | contig 17692 bp, 18 predicted proteins | sample U1m2metaG_FD_145080 | JGI IMG/M metagenome (GOLD analysis project Ga0193735, IMG submission 145080) | Soil microbial communities from a riparian zone of the East river system, Colorado, United States - U1m2 | ecosystem: Environmental > Terrestrial > Soil > Riparian zone | place: USA: East River... | reverse complement strand
CGCTGCTGAAGAAGTGATTGGATAGACGAAATTTTTTCTCTAATTCTCGTTAGGCCTTGTGAGCGCGACGCCATGAGATACGCAGCCTTAGTTCTGACGCTGGTCTGCATCAGCGAGGTGCGGGCAACGGCTCCGCCGCTGCCCGCACCGAAAACCGGCTTCGCCACCGCCAATGGCATCAAGCTGCACTACCTCGATTGGGGCGGAAGCGGTGACACGATCTTGTTCCTTCCCGGCTTCAACGACTCTGCACATGTATACGATCAATTTGCTCCGCGCTTTGCCGATCAATTACATGTCATCGGTTTGACTCGCCGAGGCGTCGGCGAGTCAGACAAGCCCAAAGACGGCTACGACGCGAGTACCCGGGTCGAAGACATTCGCCAGTTTCTGGATTCGCTTCGCATCTCAAAGGTGAGTTTGATCGGACATTTGATGGCTGGCGATGAGCTAACGCTCTTCGCCAGCCGCTACCCGCATCGAGTCGCGAAGCTAGTTTACATCGATGCCGCGTCCGACCGAACGCCCGAAGGGTGGATAGCCGGACTCAGCGACCCAACTAACAAGCCCGGCATAATGCAGCGCATGAGGATGGAAGCTCTCGGCATGCCCGGCGCGTCAGACATTCACGTCGACAAGATGCCGCCACCGGACGAATGGGCGATTCTTGTCGCCACGCATAAGGCAATCTTTGCTTTCCGTCAGGACTACACGAAGATTCAGGCCCCCGCCCTGGCATTCTATGCTGCTACTGCAAGCCAGCACTACCCGTCGAAATGGCTACCAGACGACGCCGACGCAAGTCTTCGCGCTAAGACAGAGGCATGGTGGCAAGAGAAAGGACACGCGCTCATGCGCGAGCCGGTTGAGCAATTTCGCCGTGAGATTCCTCACGGCGAACTCGTCGAGTTCAGCAATGCACCGCATTATCTGTTTAAGGGAGACACAGCTGATCAAGTTGCCGCGAAGATCAGGGAGTTTCTCCTCAGGTGATGGAGGTGTGGACGCGATTGGCCTAACCGTACGCTGCAGCGAACCCGCCCAGTGCGCTCTGGTTGCAATTCACGCCCCCCGCAGGCCGGGTCGCTGAGCTTGGGTCGTTAGATCATGAGCGGCCTTGCAGTTTTGCTGCTCCCGTTTGGTGGTCACTTCGAAGAGAGCAAAGTAAGTTGCAATGCGGCGGATTAGATGATTGAGTCGGGCTTCGCAAATCTGGAAATCTGAATGGGCTCTCTTAAGAAAAGACGGAAATCAAAAATTGCCAAGCACAAGCGCCGCAAACGCATGAAGGCGCATCGGCATAAGAAACGTCTGCGTTACAAGGTGTAACCTGCAAGGTTCTGGCGACCACAGAACGCCCAACGTGCAACACCAGGGTTTGTATAATTGATGTTGAGGGTTTGGTGTTGAATACGCGATGCGTCTGCGGCGAGGCGCGTGCGCTCTCCAGAGGAGGCGGTTTGCCGAACGTGCCGCAGAAAGATAAGATTAGAGCCATGAAGGCGCCGAAGAAGTGGTCTGGTTCGCCACTTCGATGTTTGCTTGTACCATTAGTTCTTCTCCTTACGGCGAATGCATTTGCTGACCCGATTACGAAAACTTCGCCGGCAAAAATTCCGCGCCCGCAGCAGTCAAAACAAAGTGTGCGGCAGGATGATTCGCTCAATGTAAAACGACCTTCAGACCTCGCTTTGCGTCCCGGAGGCGAACGCAAGGCTGGCGCGCTCACGCATTTTGTTGAAGGAATGGTTTTCGAAGAAAACGGCGAGATGGATCGCGCGCTGGAGGCCTATCGCAAGGTACTCAACGTCGATCCGGGCCAGTCGCAACTCGCCGCGCGCGTAGCGGGCTTGCTGATACAGGACGACGATTTTCCACAGGCTATTGACGTGCTGAAAGACGCAATCAAGGCGAATCCGAATAATGCCGAGCCTTATCAGCAACTCGCTTTTATTTATGCGAGGTATCTCAAGAAAACAGACCAGGCGATCGATTATGCCAACCGAGCCATCGCACTAAATCCGGCAGACGTGGAAGCTTACCAGCGCCTTGTCGAAATCGAAATTGCAGCCGGACAACAGAAGAAGGCCCTCGAAGCTCTGGACCGTGCCACCAAAGTTCGCAGTAACGATCCCAATTTCTGGATGCACCTCGGAAAGCTTTACGTGGCTATTCTTTTCAAATCTGACTCGCAGCCGAAACCGGACGAATTGAAAAGGGTCAATGAGATTTTCAAAAGAGCAGCCGAACGTGCCGGAGACGACCCCGCGATCCTCAAGGACGTAGCAGACTATTACGCGGCATCCCAGCAATTGAAGGAAGCGATCCCGCTTTATCTGCGAGTTCTGGAACTCCAACCCGAGGACGCAAATGCGCGAGAAAAACTGGCGACGGGTTTTATTCTGACGAATCAGCGCGGCAAAGCTGTCGAGATGCTTGAGCAAATCATCAAGGAGCACCCCGACAAATATCAGCCCTACGATCTACTGGCACAGGTACTGGATGACGAAGCGCGATCCCTGCAGCGCGAAAACCGCATTGATGAAGCAAGAGCGAAGTTTGCAAAGGTGGCCGCGAATTATGAGCAAAGCCTGTTGATAAATCCAAACCACGCCAGCACCTACTTGCATTTGGCAGCGTTGCTTGTCGGACCGTTAAAAGACCCAAGTCGCGGGGCACAGTTGCTAGCAGACGCTCGGCGCCGATTTCCCGGCGCGCCGGAGATTGTTTACTACCTGGCGATCGCTCAGCGCGAAGCAAAGCAGAGCCAGCAAGCCGTGGCAACTTTCGAGGAAGCGTTACACGAAGCGCAGCTCGACCAAGATGACGATGTAATAAATGCCAAGTTTTACTTCAATTACGGAGCGGCGGCCGAGCAAGCCGGTCTGTACGAAAAAGCGGCTGATTTGCTTCGCAAGTCAATTGCGCTCGATCCAGCTAATTCGGCAGAGGCGTGCAACTACCTGGGCTACATGTGGGCGGATCACAATATGAATCTCGATGAAGCTGAGACCATGATCAGGCGCGCCCTCGAGAGCGAACCAAACAACGCCTCGTATCTGGACAGCCTCGGTTGGGTGGAATTTCGAAAAGGCAAATTTGATCAGGCATTGACCGATCTGCTTCGCGCTGTAAAGGGCGCGGAGCACGACGATCCGGTTGTATTTGAACACATCGGCGACACTTATTTGAAATTGAATCGCATGGCGGACGCATTGGCTGCCTGGCAAAAAGCGCTGACACTCGACCCGAAAAACAAAAACCTTGCGGAGAAGGTCGAGGACACCAAAAAGAGGATCAGCAAGGATTTGCCGAAAACAAATCCGACATAGTGATCGCCGACGGAGATTAAATATCGAACATCCAACGCCGAACCGCCCAACGCCTAACTCCGAACTCGTAAATTCGACGTTCGATGTTGGACGTTCGAAGTTGGGCCTTCCTGCACGTTACATGAAGGAATATCCCACGCCGTGGCAGCGCAAAACCATGTGGGCGGCGCTTACTGCCTGCTTTGTGGTTCTGCTGGTCATCATCGTCGGCGCCGTGATTTGGGCCGCGGCCAATGTCATTAGTTTCCTCCAGCCAATTCTGATCCCGGTAGCCATTGCTGTGATCCTCACTTATCTGCTCGATCCGCTGGTGACGAAAATGTCTCGCGGAACACTGAGTCGCACGAAAGCTGTGGCTCTCGTATTCGCGGTTGCGTTTTTTGCGCTGGGAGGATTGGCCGCGTGGCTCATCCCCACCATCTCCATTCAGAGCGCGAATTTTGCGAGGCAAGTTCCCGCGTACACCGAACGGGCGCGAGACTACACAGCCGATCTGATCTATCGATTCGACCACACATTCGGCTTGCTTGGTGGAGCGCACGGAAAATCTGCATCGACAAGTCTCACGAACTGGCTCATCGGCCCAGTTGCATCTCCTTCTCCTCGCGCACAGTCGACTGCTACTCCAGCGGCTTCGCCGCAAGCCACCGCGCCCGCAACCGAAATTATTGCTCCAAGCCCGCCGAAGCTGACGACTGCTGAACGTCAGCGCATTCAGGCTTACGTAGAAAAGCAAATGCCGAAATTGGAGCAAGCGTTCCCGATCGTGCTGGGAAAGCTCTGGGACATTCTGAAGAAAAGTATCGGCGGATTTCTTGGCGTCACAGGTTTTCTGCTCAGTCTCATCCTGGTGCCGATCTATCTCTTTTTCTTGCTGAACGAAAAGCCACGCATTCAACAGCGATGGAAAGAGTACCTGCCACTACGCGAATCGCCCTTCAGAGATGAGGTCGCGCACGTGCTGTCGGAAATCAATCGTTATGTCACGGCGTACTTTCGAGGCCAATTACTGGTTTGTCTGGTGGATGGCATACTAATCGGGATGACGCTGACGATTTTCGGTCTCAATTTTGCGCCGCTTATTGGTGTGCTTGTCGTTATTCTGACCATGATTCCTTACATTGGGATCATCATTTGCTGGGTACCGGCCGTTCTCATTGCTGCTTTTCAATGGGGCGACTGGACGCATCCCATAATCGTAACTGTAATTTTCATCGCGATACAAAATCTCGAAGGCATCTTTTATGCACCCCGAATTGTCGGAAATTATGTCGGATTGCATCCGATGACAGTGATTGTGTCGATCTTTGTGTGGGGTCTGATCATTGGCGGCGTAATAGGTCCACTCCTTGCTGTGCCGCTCACCGCTACAGTCAAGGTGCTCCTTGCACGTTACGTTTGGGGCCGACGTTTGAGGCAACAGGTCCTCCAATCAACTGAGGCAACTCTTCCAGTTCAAGAAACCAAAATAGCGACTCAGGCGTAGCGCGGACACGAAGACGCTTTGGGAGAAGCAAGCGCACTGCCGCGCATCCAAACACGGACACGAATGGCGGAACGAATCAAACATGTCCGGCACAGAAGAGCTCGCCAGTTGTTTCTCGGCCTGGAGTCTTTCTTCCAACGGCGGCTCTGGCTGGCTCGGCTCGGCGTTGTAGTTGTCGTATCGGTAGTCGCTCTTTTGGTTGGTATTGTTTTATTCAGGTACGGGTCAAGCTTGTACGACGATTGGCGTCAAAGCCGTTTGTTGCGCCGCGCCACTACGCTGCTACAGGAAGGAAAACTCATCAAGGCGGCGCAGACTGCGCAAGAACTCGTGGCGCGCCATCCCGATTCTCTGCCAGCCCTTCACGTTTTAGCAGAAGTAGCGGAAAGACAGAATCTGGAAGAGGCCGTGAAATGGCGCGAGCAAATAGCGCGACTTCTCCCAACCGACTTGGAGAGCCAGCTTAACCTGGCTTCCGCTGCGTTGCGCTTTGGAAAATTGGATGTTGCGCGGCAAGCGCTCGATCGCGTGCCTTCAAGTGATCGGGACAAGGCAGCTTTTCACGTCGTTGCAGGCTGGCTGGCTCGTGCCGAGGGCAATTTGGCAGAGCAAGAGGAACAGTTCGCGGCCGCTGTAAAGAAAGAGCCAACGAACGATCTTTATCAATTTAATCTTGCGGCTTTGCGGATTCGCTCTCGCGATCCCGACAAAAGCGCGAAGGCGCATGATACTCTCCAGCGACTGAGCAAGTTGGCTCCTTACCGAACTGGCGCGCTGCGGGCATTGCTGAATGACGCAGTGGCACGCAACGACCTCATTGCGGCGGACAATCTTGCGCAGCAACTCCAAATGTCGCCGGAGGTCACGTTCGGCGATTATCTCCTTTGTCTGAACTTTTATCGGAAGCTCGACCAGAAAAAATTTCGCTCAATCCTGGAGAGAGTGAAACCAGTTGCTGCACGCGATCCCTCCAATCTCGCATCGCTGATGGATTGGATGAATCAAAACGACCTTGCTGGAGATGTTGTTAAGTGGATCGACAAGTTGCCGGCGGCGCAGCTAAGTTCGACGGCGACATCCGTGGAAGTGGCTGACGCCTATGCGACAGTAAAAAATTGGCCGCGCTTGAAGCGTTGGACGCACGCTGGAACGTGGGGCGAGTCCGAATACCTTCGCGTCGCATATCAGGCAATTGCCACGAGACAATCACGGCCCCGCAGCGGAAATCCCAGCACCGAGTTCGAATCGCTCTGGCGTTCTGCGGAGCAATTGGCGAGTGAGCAGCCAGAACGTGAACTGACACTGGCGCGCCTTGCCTCCAAGTGGGAACTTGAAAAAGAATCCGAAGAACTCTGGTGGCGCGTCGCAGAAAATCCCCCGACGCGGCGGGACGCGCTTGAGGAGCTTCGCCGGATTTATCGCGGGAAGAATCAAACAGCCAAGCTTTACGACGTTCTCCAGCGCCTTCATGAAAGCTCCCCGAACGAGGCGCCGATTACAGCGGATCTCGCTCGGCTCGGTCTCAATATGGGACAAAATACAGAGCAATCGCATCAACTTGCCAAGGAGGCATTCGATCGCGCGCCCAACGAGGTTAATTGCGCTCTGACTTACGCCTTTTCCCTGTCGCGACTCGAGAAAAACGCCGAGGCTGTGAGGATCGTAGAGAGTTTGTCCCCCGAGCAATTGCACGATCCGCATGCAGCCGTTTACGTCGCGCTGTTACTGGCTCAGGCTGGCCAGATCGAAGCAGCCAACAACTACATCGCGATCGCTGACGACGAAAAGATTTACCCCGAAGAAGAAAAGCTCCTCAATGAAGCAAAAACCAACCTCGCGACTGCAACTGCAACTCCGTCACCAATGATTTCTGTCGTTCCGGCTGAACTGAGCCCGACGCCAACGGCTTCGCCACGCTAATTCCTCAGAAAGCTTTCTCCTCTTTCGGGATCGTCTTCGTCCATTGCGCAATATCTTGGGAATCCATGTGCACACGTTCTTCCAGTCGGGCATCGTGAAACCCCCACTTTTGCACGTCCACTAAATATTGCTTGCGCGACAGCAGCGTTCCTCGGCAGAGCCGCTTGTTTCCGCTAACAGGCTCCTCCTTTCGCAGCCGCCAGGTTAAGTCGTCCATGACGGCCACGGGAATTCGTCCTTGTTCACCCGGGTAAATGTAGCCGAACAAGACCAAATGACTGAGCAGCACACGCCAATCAGGACCAAAGCGCTGGACCAGATGTTGCCAATCGAGTTTCTCTGCGCAGCTGAACAGAATATGCGCAACATCGGCGCCATCGAATCGTTCGTGCTCCATGATGTACGCCTTCATCCAAATCGTTTCCTCAGGCGCGGCAAGTTTCACGCGCAGCCCGAGGGGCTCGTGATCGTGTGCCCGCGCGAACCACGAGTCATCCACTTCGCATAATCCATTGCCGGCGCGAAAAATCAGATCGACGTAGTCCCGACCGCGTTTGGCTTTGGCAAGCCAATGCGGTGAGGTCACTTCTGCCGTAGCCGGCGCGTGCAAGCGCATCCAAGGCGGCGTCGACATGACGCGGCCGAATGTATACGTCGAAGTCTTTTGTTCGTCGCGAAACACCGGCGTACACCTCCACCACAAAAGCGCCGCCGATTAAAAACGGGACATTCGCATTTTGAAGTGCTGCAACCGCGCTGAGATGAAAATCGTTGGGGCTGCTTTTCGCTCTGGTGGGTGCTGCTCTCTTTGCGGTCATTACACATCATAACGCAATCGAAGCTCGTAGCGCGCGCATAAGGGTGAGCTCGCGCGGGCCTTCACGCGAGCGCCCCGGAACTTCACCCTCCCATTTTCCCGTTGGAGTGAACACCGCAACACCTGTGAAAAACGTCCATTGCGCGTTGCGATTCCGTTTCTTAAAAACAAATGGCTGAGCGACCATTACGGATCGCGGCGACTGCGGATCTCCATTACGGAAAGCATTCGCGCGGTACTTTGCATGATGCGTTTGCGGAGATTTCCCGCAGCGCGGACATCTTGCTGTTGTGCGGAGATCTTACAGATTACGGGCTTCCCGAAGAAGCCGAGGAACTCGTCGCCGATATTCGCGCTGCTGTAAGAATTCCGATTCTCGCAGTCCTGGGCAACCACGACTTCGAATCGAGTCAGCCGGAAGCTATTTCTAAAGTTCTCGACGACGCAGGCGTGAACGTGCTCAACGGTGAAGCCATCGAAATCGGTGGAATTGGTTTCGCTGGAATCGCGGGATTCGGCGGCGGTTTCGGGCGGCGAATGCTAAACGCCTGGGGCGAGCCGCTCATTAAACAATTTGTCCAGGAATCTATTAGTCACGCTGTTCGCTTGGAGCAGGCACTGGGTAAACTGCAAACCGAAAAGCGAATAGTAGTTCTTCATTATTCTCCCATCCGCGCGACCCTTGAGGGGGAAGATCCCGAAATTTATGCGTTTCTGGGGTCCAGCCGGCTGGAGGAGCCAATCAACCGATTCAAAGCGACCGCTGTTTTCCACGGTCACGCTCACAATGGCATCCTTGATGGCAAAACTTCGACCGGAATTCCGGTTTACAACGTCTCGGCACCTGCGCTTCGCAAAACCGGGAAGCCATATCGCGTCGTCGAACTGTAGGGGTCTGTGTCAGACGACAATCCAACGCGTCGATTACTCAGACAGCTTTCCCGACGCTAATATGTGCCACGCTTCGACATCTGCGCGCGTTTGAGTGGGTGAGACGCAGCGAACAGCTTTTAGGGCATCGAAACTAACATCGGAATGCGGCACGCCGATCGAAGCCGCCAGGTCGCGCCGGGTTGCGGCAGGCACTGTTTTGTAAAGCAGGCTCAGATGTGGCTTAAGGTCGTAGCGCGATGAATCTTTCGCAGCGTCGCGAATCGTTTCGTTAATCCGTCGCAATCGTCTATTCGGCGCGAATTGCACAAAAAGTGTTTTGATGAACTCATCGGACTGATCGATCCCAAGTGTTTTCATATTGGTTGGTTCCGCCTCGAGCGCGACCTGCGATAGCGCTCTACGCACACCGCCAATGCGATTTCCTCCAACAAAGACGGTAACGTGCGGTTCGAACGCAGGCGCGTTATACTGTTGCGCTAGCTCATTTATCAGACCTTGAAAAAAGCTGCACGCCGGCTCAGCCGGAATCAGCCAGTACGCAATAACGATTCGTCTGGACACGCTGCGCTAACTCCACCTTTGAAGTTCAACAATGTTCCCTTCCGGGTCTCGCGCATAAACAACGCGAAGCGTACCGACACCGTTTACTTCTGTGGTCGCAATGTTTCCGACTGCGCTGCCGCCCGCTGTAATCACCGCTTGCAACGCTTGATCCACGTCGTCGACTGCAAATGCGATGTGCGCGAAGCCGCATTGGTTCGCTGCTGGCAAGCCGCACTCGATCAGGTGATCATAACTGAAAATTTCAAGCGTGGGGCCATCATCCGCATAGCCGGGCAAGCGTAGATGAACGCCTCGAAGATGCGCCTTTGGGACCGCATTCACGGTGTCGAGCCAGCCACCCGACAAATCGCGTTCAGGACCCTTGGGTTGGCATCCAAACACCTCGGAATAGAATTGAACCAATCTTTTCCAGTCCCTGGCGATCAGATTTGTATGAACGTACTTAGCGCGAATTGGCATTGTGTTGCTCTTTCAAAAAGTTCCCGAACCACAATTGGACTGCTCATGATACTGCCACAGGAGAAAGAAAGCGATGCGAAGACGCATCGCACTCCAACTCCGAAGGCCTTCGCGAAACCGCACTTCGTGCGAAATGCACACAGGAGGGCCTCTTTTCTTTTCGCGAAGCTTTGGGAGTGCCCTGCCTGCCCGCCTGCGTGCGGGCATCCTCGCGTCGCTTTTCCTCGAACAGACACTACTATTAGGCAAAATCTATAATGCGTTATTTATGCCGACGAATGTTCTGGGGACAGAGTTGAAATGTTGTTGTCGTAATCCGACGACTGGATTCTACCGCGATGGCTTTTGCCGCACTGGTCCTGAAGATGTGGGCCTCCACACGGTTTGCGTGAAAGTTACCCAGGAGTTTCTCGATTTCTCTGTGCTCGATGGAAATGATCTGGTTACGCCGCGCCCGGAATTCGGCTTCCCCGGACTCAAACCCGGCGACAAATGGTGCGTGTGCGTGACGCGCTGGAAAAGCGCGCTTGATCACAACCGCGCCGCCCCTGTTGATCTCGAAGCAACCCACGCCTCCGCGCTCGAGTTCGTCACGCTGGAAGAATTAAAGGCGTACGCCTTTAAGTAACGGCACAGCGCGGTTGAATCGCAGTGAGTTTGCCGCCACGCTAACCTTGAATTGAATCTTCCCTTTAGTGTTTTCCTGGCGTTGCGGTACTTGAAGCCGAAGCGGACATTTCTGTCGATCATCACACTGATTTCTGTGCTCGGCGTAATGCTCGGCGTGACCGTGCTAATTCTTGTGATTTCAGTGATGACCGGCTTCGACCGCGAGCTACGTCAAAAAGTGATCGATTTCGACGCGCACATTCTCGTGAGCTCTGAGGACGTGTTGCGCGATTGGCGACCGCTCAAAACAAAGATCGACAATACACCGGGCGTTGTTGCGACTGCACCGTACATTCAAGGCCCGGTGATCGTTGAATTTCAAAGCCGGCGGCTCGCACCCCTCATACGCGGCATCGATCCCGAGCAGGAGGAGAAAGTGATTCCGCTGCGAAAATTTATCAAATACGGCAAGCTCGATCTGGAGGGTGACTCAACCGTACTCGGGATTGAACTGGCACGAAAACTGGGAGTCAGCGTTGGTGACAAGGTAACGGTCTATTCGCCAGGTAATCTCGGTCAGATTCTCGACAGCATTAAGAAACTGGAGAACGCCAAGGGCGAAGAAGAAAAAAAGGCGGTCGACGAATTGCGAGATGTGATTCTTCCGAAAGAACTGACCGTGACCGGCATTTTCGAGACGGGGCACTACCTGCACGATTCCGAATTTCTGCTCGTGCCAATTTATGTCGGACAAGAATTATACGGCCTGGATGACGCGTTGCATGGCGTCACTGTCAAAACCGACAATCCATACGGGGCGGAGCGAGTGAAACAGGCGATCCAACAATTTCTCGAGCCGCCACAATACGCACAGACCTGGATTGACATGAATCATCAATATTTCGAGGCCGTGCGGCTTGAGCGAACCGTGATGTTTTTCCTCTTGTTCTTTATCGTAGTCGTCGCGGCTTTCGGAATTATGAGCACGCTGATCACGGTGACTGTGCAAAAGCGGCGCGAGATCGGAATTATGAAAGCGCTCGGAGCGAACATCGCGCAAATCATCTGGGTGTTCCTTGGCCAGGGAACGATCGTCGGGCTTTTTGGAACTCTGACCGGCCTCGGGCTCGGGATGACCCTAATCCGTTACAGGAACGAATTCAGCCATTGGCTGGCATCGACGTTGCACATCGAGATTTTCCCGCGCGAAGTCTATCAATTTTCGTCCATTCCGGCGGAAGTCATCCCGCGAGACGTTGCGATCATTTGTATCAGCGCTTTTTTCATCTGTTCATTTGCAGCCCTGATCCCTGCCTATTTCGCAGCTCGTTTGGATCCGGTCAAAGCGCTGCGCTACGAGTAATCTGTAGCCACGGCTCTGTGAGCCGTCCTCTTTCTAACCGCCCACAGGGCGGTGGCTACAAAGCGCCAGGAAAATATCGAGCGTGCCAAACGTATAATCGTACCCTTGCGCCCATTCACTCTGCCGCGGACCCGCGACATTGAGGATGTCGATCTTGTGTTTACGCACGAAACCTGCGATCAATTTCGCCGCGTCTTGCGCTGAAAATTTTGACGCGTCAATGAGTTCGTGCGGGCGTTGTAGCTTAACGCAGAAGCGGATTGTTTGCTCAGTGCCGCCGCCAAGTTTGCCTGTGTAAATGATGAGCGTCCCGTCAGAATCTTTCACGTTCTGCAACGTCCGCTCACCGAAACCACCAGCTTCCAACTCCTGAACTGGGTACTGGGCGGGAATTCTGCCGAATTCATCGAGACGCCCGGTCGGGCACCACCCACCACATTCGATTCCGTGCTTCAGCGCGACGTCGAGCGCCGCGCGATCCACCCCCGTTTGTCCGCCCGAAATTATTTTCACGTGCTGCTCTGTGGCGCGGGGGTCTCCCTTTATTCCAATGTCATTCTGAGCGACGCGAAGAATTTCTGAGCAGTTCTGGACTGATTTTCCTCGGAAATAGACAGAGATGTTTCGCTTTGCTCAACATGACAGCCCTATACATCAGTCGCCAGTCGGAACGATGTCGGCGCGCTCGACCATCAAGATAACGGCTCGTTCAGGAGCGCGTGTGCGATGGCGCACACCTTTGGGAACAACAAAGCCCTGCCTCGGAGCAAGATCGACAACGCGATTCTCGAGATCGATCAGGAAATGTCCGTCAAGAACGAAAAAGAATTCATCAATATCTTGGTGTTCGTGCCAGTGATATTCGCCCTGCACCACCGCCATCCTGACGACGGCGTCATTCACTTTGCAAAGCGTCTGGTTATACCATTTGTCGGTGCAAGCATCGGCCAGCTTCTGCACATCGATGAGCTCAAGTGGCCCGCGCAGAATGTTCAGGTACGTTTTGTACGGAAATTCTTGCGATGATTTGTTCAAATCCATAATTGAAATCCTTCTGTCATTCCGAGCGAGGTCGAGGAATCTCTGGATTCATGCTTATCTGCCAGCCTGTTGCGAGATGTCTCGATTTCGCGCGACATGACAATCGCTCATTCTTCCCCGTCGAAGTAATCCGTTTCCCGACCCTTGATGACGACGCGGTCAGCCGCTGACAATTTATTGACCTTCCATTTACCGCTGTCGGGATAGTAACCCGATTCACCGATTGGGTTGTCCGCAATGACATAGTAGACGAGATTTTCCTTGCCTGAGTTGATCAGTTGATGCGGTTGGTCAGGCCCGAAGATGAACGCATCGCCAGCTACGACCTCGGTGGTACCATCTTTATCACGAACCTTTCCTTCGCCAGAAACAATCAAATAAAGCTCCCATTGCGCCGAGTGTGAGTGGTAAGGAAAATTTGGTTTCCCGGGAGGCACGCGATTCCATTCGAGGTCGAACGGGTGACGCTTGGATAAATCGAGCGAGGCAGGTTCGCGTCCGAGTGCTTCAGAAATTCCTTTGAACGAAACAGCGTACTTTCCGCCAGGCGACTGCCATGCCTCTTCTTTGATCTCGTTGATGTTTACCTTCCGCATTTCAGCCTTCCGTCATTCTTCGCCATCGAAATAATCCGTCTCAGTTCCTCTCACGATGAATTCTTCGGTTCCTTCCTTCGTCACTGCCCACTTGCCACTGTCCGGATAATAACAGGAGTCACCAGTTGTGCCGCCGCTGCGCGGATTATCGGCGATGACATAATAAACAAAGTCTTCATCACCGGCGTTACTGAGTTGGTGCGCTTCGCCGGGTTGAAATAGAAACGCATCGCCCGGTCCAACTTCAGTTACCCCATCTTTATCGCGAACGTTGCCGCGACCGGAGACGACGAGATAAAGCTCCGATTCCGCCGCATGCGCGTGATAGGGGCAAAGCGTCTTGCCTTTTGGAATCCGGACCAACGCAAGGTCAAACGGATGCCGCTTTGAAAGATCAAGCGAGCCCGGCTCACGACCGAGCGCGACCGAAATATTCTTCGTCATGCGGCCAAACTTTCCCTTTGGCGACTGCCGTTCCTGCTCTGGGATATCTTTGAGATTCACTTTGCGCATACGAAACAATTTCTACTCAGCGATCTAACGAGAAGGAGCTCGCTTTCTCATTGCGATTGAAAAAGCGGCTATCCCTGCCCAGATCAGATTTACAAAAGTAGACGGATAGGAGCCATAAAAAATCGTGTTTGCGGCTAATAGAATGCTGCCGCTGATATTGAGGAGTTGAAAGGCCGCAGAGTCTCCTTCCAATCTTTTGGAAGAAACCAGGGCGTAAGCGATTAGGAGAGCTACCGCTCCCACCCATCCGATCCCATCAAACCAGAGCTGACTGTTCATGCTCGATAATTGTCTGCCAACCTTAAAGTTCCCACTTCTTTGGTAGCTTTTGTTTAAGTTTTTCGACTGGCTCGAACTGGTCGCCAAGCTTTTCCACGCGGGCAAGGACTTGATCCGAGCGAAATTTCAAAAGATCAGACTTTTTCTTTTTAAGACAGCTTTCGACTTCGTTCCAAGTGACTGGAGTTGAGACAGTCGGCTCTTCCTTCGCGCGGAGCGAATAGACGCACACCGTGGTCTTGTGTTCGTCGTTTTGGCTCCAATCAACAAACACTTTGCCTTTGCGCACCGCCTTGGACATGTTCGAAGTCACCCGATCGGTATGTTCATGTTCGAGATGTTGCGCAAGTGCGCGCGATAAATTCTTCGTTCCGTTGTAAGTAACCGCCGTATTGAGCGGCACGTACACTTGAAGGCCCTTTGATCCGCTCGTTTTCGCGAACGACTTCAATTTCATTTTGCCTAACAAATCGCGCAGCCAAAGCCCGACCTGGCAACATTTAACAATGTCGGCCGGCGCGCCGGGATCGAGATCGAACACCATCATTGTCGGACGTTCGATGTTGTTCTTGCGCGAGAGCGACGTGTGCAGCTCGAGGTCGGCCAGGTTTGCGGCCCAAACGAGCGTCGGCAGATCGTTCACGAGACAATAGTTCATGATCCGTTGATTGCCTTCGCTCCAGACTTTTGCCGTCTGCACCCATTTTGGTCGATGCGACGGACAGTTCTTTTCGTAAAAGAATTCGCCTTCCACGCCATTAGGATAGCGCTTCATAGTGAGCGGCCGGTCTCTCAAGTGCGGCAAAAGCACCGGCGCCACGCGAATGTAGTAATCGATTACCTGTCCTTTGGTGAAACCGACTTTCGGATAAAGTACTTTGTCCAGGTTGGAGACCTGAATCTTGCGCTCTTCTACAATCAGCTCCGCCTTATTCGGCATACGTGAAGCAAACGTCCAACGCCCAACGTCCAACGTCCAATGTCCAACGTCGAATTCAGGAACTGCTCAGGCAAAGAAGCGTTCGGGCGAGAGCATCGTCTTCGGTTTGCAGATGCGAGCGACGCAATGTTCCCAGCTTTCGTGGCCACTGAGGATTTCGATTTCTACACGCAGAAAATAGATCGGCACTTTCAATTCCGCTTCGGGCAGACGGGGCATCCGCACCGAATCCTTCTCGGTGGTCACAATCATTGCCAGATCCCGGCGGATACAACGCTTAATAAAGCCGATCAGTTCCGCCTCGGTATAATAGTGATGATCGATGAAGCGCTTCGCGAGATCGACACGCGCCCCGAGTTTCTGCAACGCGTGCTCAAAGCTCTCGGGCGCTGCGATTGCGCAGAGCGAACCGACGAACGTGTTCTGCAAAGCCTCGAGCGGTAATTGTTCGCCAGTGAAAACATTCTGAAGATGGAGCGGTTTATGCGTACATTCGATAACTTCCGCGGTACGATTGTAACGGCGGATGCGTTTCATTAGATCAAAATTAGGTTCCCCGGTATTTTTTGTGATGAAAATGTAGCTGGCGCGGCGGAGATTGCGCGGCCTCTCCCGCAACGTGCCCCGGGGAAGCATGAATTCGTTTCCGAAAGGAGCTTGTCGATCGACGAGCACCATATCGAGGCGATGTTTGAGATGCAGATACTGGAATCCGTCGTCGAGCAACAGCGTATCCACCTGCCATTTATCGATCGCGAGCCGACCGCTCTTTACGCGGTCTTTATCCACCAACACGATTACGTCCTTCAAATTGTGCGCGAGCATGTAAGGCTCATCGCCTGCGGTCACGGAATCCAACAGCAATGACTTGCCATCGGACACAACGCGTGGAGGATCGGAGTCGCTGCGAAACCGGCTCACCCAATTTCGCTTCCGCGGCACGCTTTTGTAACCGCGGCTCAGAATGGCAACCCGCCGTCCACCCGCCTGTAAAGCACGGGCAAACTTCTCGACAATCGGCGTCTTACCCGTGCCGCCCACGGTAAGATTCCCGATACTGATGACCAGACACCCGAGCGCGTGTTCGCGGAGGACTCTCTTCCGATACAGATAAAGCCGTAGTTGCACCAAGCGGTCGTAAACGAATGAAAGCGCGTAAAGAATCCCGCGCAGCACAGATTCTCGAATGCCGTGACGGCGTTCGAGAACCACGTCGATTCCAAACTCCTCTAATTGTTCGAGACGGCGGCCCATGAAGAATAGTGATTAGTGAAGAGTAATTAGTGACTTGGGAGAATCTTTGCACCGAGATTGTCAGCGTGCGTGATGATCGTGCGGCCCGGGGTTTTTGCAGCATGCGCGATGGCGGCTGCGATTTTTTTGGATGAATTGACTGTGACAGCCGCGATCGTCGATCCGCTTCCGCTGAGAAACGCGCCGAGTGCGCCCGCCTCTTCAGCGGCGGCGATGACACGTGGAAGAAAGGGAATCAGTTTCGCGCGAAATGGCTGGTGGAGATGATCGGCAAACACGCCGCGCAGCTTTTGATAATCATGTGATACGAAAGCCGCAGTGAGCGCGCATGCGTTCGCGCAATTCTCGACCGCCGCGATATGTGAAATTTTTGAAGGCAAAACATTTCGCGCTCTTGAGGTGCGAATTTCAAGGTCAGGAACGAACAGAACGAAATGCAATTGGGGCGAGACTGCGAAGCGCTGGACGGCGGGGTGAGCGTTCCGCTGGGCACGTGAACCCGAGCCGGTCGCGCCATTTTGTACTATAGTGAAGCCACCAAACGTTGCAGGCGCAGCGTTATCAGGGTGTCCTTCCAGGTCGGCACATAATCGGAAGATCGTTAATTGCTCGAGCGGAGTGCCGCTGAGTCGATTGAGCGCAAGTAAGATACCGAGGCGAATCGTCGCACTGCTGCCCAAGCCGCGGGACCGCGGAATCTTTTCTGCGATTGAACAGGAAAACGAAAACGCACGGCGGCGCGACTGCTTAAAAAATCGTTCCGCCACGTCGGAAACAATTGGCGGATGACGATGCTGACGCGACGCACCACGGACCACCGTTACATCATTATAGATGCGCAGTGCGATACCAAGACAATCAAAACCAGGACCAAGATTGGATGTGCTCGCCGGAACGCGAACGGTTATTTGTTGCATAGGTGAGCCCCGCAGCGGAGGTGCGCGCGACGATGCATCGACTATGCGGCAGTGTAGCAACGCAGCCTCGGGCGGCAACCGATCCGTTGCGCGATGTCGATTCGAAGTATGCGATTGGAGCGATAAAAAAATGAATTTCGGCTGGATCAATCCAGGCTTGCTTCGAGATTTTCAGGCAGAGGCAACCAATGCGCACCGGCTCTGCACCATCGAGGATGGCTGGGTGGAGCGTTTCGACCGGGACATCCTCATTTCGTTCAAACGAGTGCTGGCCCGGGAGCGGCTTCTCTCTGAACTGCAATCGTGGGCAGGCTCTGTCGGTTTCGACGTTGGACGCATTTTCGCAAGGTTCGTCCCGAGAAAAGGTGAAGAGCGCGAACCGCCGCGTCTGATAATCGGCGACGCTCGTGAAAATTTACAGACCATCGCCACCGAGCGACATCTGAAGTTTGGAATCGACTTTGGGACGGGCTATTCCTCGGGCCTGTTTCTGGATCAAAGAGAAAATCGCCGCTACGTGCGGCATATTACGCCCAAGCGGCTGCTAAACTGTTTTGCCTATACCTGCTCGTTTTCTGTCAGCGCGGCATATGTCGGAGCAGCTACCCTGAACATCGATCTTTCCAAAAAGTCTCTGGCGCGGGGTCGCGAGAATTTTGCGCTTAACTGTCTTCCAACAATCGAGCATCGTTTTATTGCCGATGACGT
>Ga0193735_1000230_pt1 | contig 17724 bp, 19 predicted proteins | sample U1m2metaG_FD_145080 | JGI IMG/M metagenome (GOLD analysis project Ga0193735, IMG submission 145080) | Soil microbial communities from a riparian zone of the East river system, Colorado, United States - U1m2 | ecosystem: Environmental > Terrestrial > Soil > Riparian zone | place: USA: East River... | reverse complement strand
ATCTTCATTCGAGGGAGCTAACGAGATATCGAGGGAATTTTTCCGTGTATTTTACGGAGTCATTCGTCGAATCCGGTGGTTGCCTGGGAGGAACCCGACAAAAGCGGAATCATGGAAGAATTCTGCCGAATCATTCGGCATTTAGGAAGCGGAATCGTTTCGAGCTTCAGACGCACGAGGCCGCTAGAATGCTCGGAGTACCTCAGTTGTTGACCTTTGGGCTTTAGAGAATGCCCGATGTCGAAAAATGCTTTGCCAACAACAGTGATGATTGGCGGAAGGAACGCTACTCTTAATAGTTTAGCTTCCAACACACTTGGACGAGCGTGTTGTACTTGCACGGATTGGTTCTGAATACGTCGCGCCGATATTCAACAGCCTCGTGAAACTTTTCTTTCCAGTCCTCTGCGTCAAAGTCCGCGGCGAAAATCTCGAGTACTTTGTCCAGTTCCTCAGATCGCTCGGTCACCGGCAAAAACCCAAGACCGCTCGGCAGGCAAATTCGGTGGTAAAGGTCAATAAAAGCAAGCTCTTCCTCGGTGAATTGTGATCGGTCTAGCTTCTTCGGTTTCTCTTTTTTCAACAAACCAACCACTCCGCTTTCGACAGAAAGTGGTGCTCTATTTTTTCTGCTGATATTTTCAGTGCTCTTATTAAAAAGAGCCGTTATTAAAAGAGCAGATATTTATGTCGGGAACCATGTCGGGACTGATGTCGTTACCGTGTCGGGACTGAGTCGGGACAGAAACGACGGTGTTTTGGGCTTTCCCGACATTAATAGGTCGTCGTTTCGCTGATCTGATCGTTGCCATCAGTTCAGCGTCCTTTTTGATCCGTTCCGCCTTAAAGTGGAGCTTGTATGTCTCGCGCTGTTGTAGCAACGTGCGTAATTGGTCGTCGGTGACTCCGAGCATGTATTTCACCGTTTTTGCGCCTACGCGAGCCCGTGCGAAAAGGTGGCGCTGATGGAGTTGTTCGAGCGTATATCGGACTTGATCGACCGTCAGAAATCGCGCTTTGCGTAATTCGTCGGCAGGCAGTTCCAACCGCGCAATTTTCCAAGACTTAAAACCTGCTGCTCGCGCTCGAATGCTCGGCTCGGTCATTCGCTTTGGCACAAAGCGCCGTTTGCCAATTATCGAATTGATTGCGCAGAGGATGGAAAACTCCCGATAGCTGACACCCGTGCCGTTATAAGCCTCCCACAGGAGCGATGTCGCTATTCGAACCCTTGCATCTTTGCCGTAGCGCCGCTCCCATTGACACAGAAAGCGGTCTGCCCCTTTCCATCGGTTTATCGTGGCGTCATGGGATCCAATCGTGACGCCAAGAAAAGTTGCGGCCTCATCGAGTGAAGCATCGCGAGCGGACCTCGGAAATTTGGATTCGTGCGTCTGACCTGCTCGCATAAGCAATACGAAACGATGTGTTCCAAACGGTCTTTGTCGTCCTTGCCAAAGCGAAGAAGGCACAACGGAAATTGAAAATAACCTTTGACGTCACCCATCGCGGCGACCCTTGACATCGCCGCGCAGTTTTATACTCTCCGAGCAGCGTTTAGAATTTTGAATCGGCGACTTCTTCACGGGATTCGCCGATTCTTTTTTTTGGGCACTAAGTAGCTCCTGCAATTTCCGAAAGGCAGACTCCTTGTCCGGTAGCGTCCAGCCGTCCAGCGCAGCAAGTGCCCCGTCGGTTTTCGTAGCCGGAAATTTTCGAGTCTCTTTATCGTAAGCCACCGCCCCATTGGGGGGTGGCGGCGTGTCATTAGTCCGATCCAGAAAAAAAGAATTTCTTTTTGGCGACAGCGTCGCCTTCCCGAAAATCATGCCTGGCGTGAACAACAGATTGGCTTTCACTGGCGAAGGAATCGGTTGAGTTCCTCGATTGGGAACAAGAGGTGGCGAAGGCAGCGATTAGGTTTGAGCAAACCCCTTGCTATCAATCGGTGCATAGTTGGAACTGACAGGCCGCCTAGATAGACAGCGGCGGCTTTCAGTTTGAGTCCGCCAACGATTTCAGTTTGAGTCCCCTGAGCAGGAAACTTTTCTCTAGCGTCTTCCGCTTGAAGCTTCGGATTTTTTTGCATGAAAAACACCCATGTTTTGTGAGCGACTTGTTACGGCGTGCCGCTCTTTCCGCCGAGTGTTTTTCATTGGGGCCGCGTTTTCCCTTCGCGACCTTGCCTAATTTTTTATCAGATAAGCTGAGATACGACAAGATTTATTTCGACAATTTGTGCCTACGCTTGCGCGGTTATCGGAATCACGTTCTCCGGCTCGCGGTCAGTCATCAACGCGGCCATGCGCTGCGAGTGAACGCGATTCACATGGCTGTAGGTGTCGAGAATTAGTTTCCCGCCGTCTTTGTGTCCCTGCCATTCGGCAATCACCTTCACGTCAACACCGCGCTCGATTGCACGCGTGATGAACATCCGGCGCAATGAGCGTTGACTGAACGGTGGATAACCTAAACGCTGACAGGCTCCGGCCAACGCTTTTTTGGCATCCGAAATTTTGAACACGCGTGCATCATGCGCTTTCCCTTCGCACAATAGTTTCAGTAACGGGCGCACTTGTGGAAAGATTGGAATTGCAAAGCCTGTACTCGTTTTGTGCCGATATGTGATGATCTGTCCAGCTACAAAATCGACATCGGCGGGCGTGAGTGAACCTGCTTCGGCTTGTCCCAGTCCTGCCAGTCCGAGAAATTCCAAAAAGTTTGCGCTGTCCTGTGCGTCAGCATTGAATACTTGCGAGCGGACATCCGCGATGATTGCCCTGAACTGCTCAAATGTTGGCGTCAGTCGGATTGGTTTCTCGCGCTTGGCAGAATGCAAATGTGCCGCTGGCGAGATCGTAATGATGCGATCACGGACCGCTGAATTGAACACTTCTTTGACGCACGAAATATGCAGATTGCGGGACGCAGAACCGAAACGGTATCGCGATAGCCACAGATCGACATCACTCGGCTTGATGTTCCGAACTTGAGTCAACTTACCAGTCGGCCAGTCCGTCTTGATTCTGTGGACGATGAAGGTTTTTCTCTCAACCGTTTTTGGCTTTTGATGCTGAACCGTTTTGAGATAGCGGTCGCACAACTCAGCCAACGTCAGCTTTCCTTGTGAGCGATCAATTTGCTGTTGCTCGTCTCGGAAAGCCGCGAGCTTCCGTTTGGCAAAATCGCGGTCTGTCGTTTTGAGACTGCGCTTGATGTCCTTGCCGTCGATCTTAATTCGGGCATAATAAACCCCGTTTGAATATCGGTAGAGACATTCGCCGACCTTCTCAAATGCGCCGTTCTTATTCTGTAGTGCTCCCATGCAATCAAGCCTACAGTGTAAAAAATCGGTGTGCAAAGGGAATTTCCGGTAGCGTGTTTGGACTCGATTTTCATAGGTAAACGGGGGTATAGCTCAGCTGGTAGAGCGTCTCGTTCGCAATGAGAAGGTCAGGGGTTCGAACCCCCTTACCTCCAGTTTCTCTCCGCGTCTGCGAAAAAGACTGTTACTGACGAAGCCGAACAGGTGATGCGCCTGCCGGTTGAAGATTAGGAGAACCGAAAGGTGGCGCTTGCGTTGTGATTTGCGGCGCAGCGCGAGACTGTTTTGCCGTCCAGATTTCAATGAGACGAACAAAACAGTACGCAAATACGACAGGCCAAAGCACCAGAAGGGTGATGTCTCGACCGAGGTTGAATGTAAGACCGGCCCCCAGCATGAACAACATGAGGCGCAAAAGCGAATTTCGTTGTTGCCACCAGCGGATGAGCAGACCAGTCCAAAGCGCCATGATGATGCCCGCTGCCACTGGGCCCAACAATGGACCAAAGTTCAAAACACCACCGCCGATCATTCCAGTGGAAATGGTAGCAGAAACCCCAAGCTCACTTTGCGGGTCCTCCAAGCCGCGCCACTTCGCGTAGTCAATCCCAATGAATGGTTTTGAGGGCCAAACCACGCGAGGAATGAAATTGAGTAGCTCATTCAAATATCTTCCGCCATACGCTGGAGACGCTGCCCCAGAGCCGATGTAAGCATTCGCAAAGCAAAGCTCCTGAATCATGTTGAGGCCGCTTTGGCGCAAATCTTCATCGACAAGCTCGTACGGATGCTCGGCAGCCAGCAGGTCTCTGAAGCCAGTGCCGCGAAATGCCGTCACAAACTTGAAACCCTGATCCAAACAGACGAAGGCAAGCGCCAGAATGGCGAGTTTTACAATGAGCGGATGACGGCCATAGAGCAGATAAGTAACGATAAACGGCAGGATCACCGCAAGAAAGTGGCTGCGCGCTCCTTCCAAAAGGAAATATGGCAGCGAAATAACAAACATTGCTCCAGCAAGACAACGCCAGAAAGCGCTGCGCTGGAAGAACACCAACACGCCAAGAAACGCGGTAATTGCATTGAACATGTAGCCGGCGGAGGCAATCAAAAATCCAGCTGCCGAAGTTGACACTGCACTACGCCCCCACATCGTTGCGCCTGCGCGTGAATCGATCGGAAACAACGCGCCGATCACATCACCACCCATCCGAGCAATACCAATAAACAACAGCAGAAGCCAGATCACCCCAGTGACCATTAAGATTTGCTCGGGAGTGAATCGCTGCACGTCGAACACGCCGGTACGTCGCCGACGGACAATCCAACGCTCTGCAACCGGCGCGAAGAACCGAAAGCCGATCAAAAAGAGCAGTACCTGCCCATAACTTTGACTGATTAAGTAGGGAGGAATGTAGGTGTACTGCTCCGGGTTCAGAAAAGGGTCGACGAAATACCATCCGAACACTGTCACATAGACGGCGAGCGTGATGGCAAAGCTGTCTCCGTTCAGCAGCTTCAAGCAGCTTTCCACGGTCAGTACGAGCAACGCTGCGGCGGCAAGATAGAATGTTAGTTCACTCGTGACCATGAACGAAGGTGACCCGCAGAGTATAAGACACAAATGTGAAACTCAAGGGTGCGGATGATGCGGGCCGAGAGACTGTAGCGTTGAGCCAAGCTCTTGCAGCCGCTGAGCAAGCCGATCGATTGTGAATTCATTACGCGCACGTGATGCCGGCCACGGCTTCAGACTGAGTGACGAGCAGATTTAACATTTCCGCCACATCGTCCAAAAAATATCTGTCTGAGCGGCAAAATCTTCTCGTGTGAGCCGGCCGTCTTTTAATGTGTAACCGCTCCAGCCGCTGCCGGTGAGAAGGTCGAAGATCGCGGGGCGAGACAGGCGGAGTTCATCAATAGCCAGAGGATGAACCTCCAGAAACAACAGCTTTGCACTTTGCAAGACGCGTTCTCCTCCCTGAAGCGCGGACAACTCGAACCCCTCTACATCAATCTTCAAAAGCTCTGGCACGATGTTCTCTTCTTCGCAAATCTGATCGAGAGAAAGCATTGGAACGGCCACTGCGTCCACATCATTCTCTTCGTCGCGCATCGCTTGCAAATGATGCCAGTTGGGTTTCATCCGCACCTCGCCGGGCGCGGCTCCACACGCAACCTTACGGGCCTGAAGTTGAGAAAATGAATTCAACTTGCGATTCCTTTGGAGAATCTCAAACGCGATCGGCGAAGGATCGATGGCCACAGCGCGGCCGTCCGAACACAGCGCACAAAAAGTGAGTGAGAAAATTCCATGGTTCGCGCCCACGTCTACAAAGAACGAAAATCCAACAGCATTTTCGATAAAACGATCCAACTCGCACGTCATTTCAGGAGACCTAAAACAGAAGTGCTCGAACGGATAGCGTGACCCGGGATCAATACGAAGCGTGATCCCCGGTCGTAAAGAAATCTCGTTTGCATCTGCTGGCTGATAACTCTGATGACGTCTCCGCAATTTGGCGATTTCGGGGTTTACCGTATGCCTAGGCGTTCTGAGTCGTCGGACGACACCAAGAACGGGAGCGGGCAACGCTCCTTTTATGAAGTTTACTAATCGATTCGTTGTCATTTATCTGGTCCGGACCCTGATTTGTTTGAGGTTCTCACTTTGAACCTCCTAAGCTCGCCCAACTGATGGTCAACGAACACTGGCACCCGCTCTAGTACTCATTAGCTTACTCGTTGGGCTATTGGCGCTACTGCGACGAGCCGCTCACCCAGGCGTGTAACGCTGTAGCTTTCACCGACGGTTGAACAGCGAGAAAATCGAGCAAGCTCATTAGGATTCTGGAGACAAAAACGGATCGCCGACTCTATGGCCTCAGTACTGGAATCATCCAACAGAACGCCGTTAACGTTGTCTTGAACAACGTCACCACAGCGTCTCGACACGATTAGAGGGAGGCCGTGCGCCTGCGCTTCCAGCTGCGTAATGGCAAATCCATCAGACAGCGTAGGAAGAATAAATACGTCTGCATTTCTGTAATACTCAGCTGCTTGCTTGCGCGTTACAGGGCCAAACCACTTCACCTGCGCATTGTCTGCTGCTGTCTCTGCGTTTGCGATTTGAACAGGTCCAACAATCCAAAATTCGACCGGATCATCGCGCAAAGCTCGAGCCGCTTGCAGTAATCTGGCGACGCCTTTGCGCAAATTCACTTGGCCCAGGAAAAGCACGCGCATCGGTCGGTCTTGCGTGAACCGCGCAGGGTACGATCTGACTTGTTTGATTTCGGACTTCTGATCTCCGACTTGTGACGCTTCGTATGCCAAGGGTATCAATGTTAATTTTTCACTCGGAATTCCACTGCGCATCAAACCTTCTCGCGACCAGTCGGAATTAACGATGATACGGTCGGCAAGGTCGCACTCTTGACGCCAGGAAGCCCAGTAAGCCGCCGGCGCAGGCTGCCACTCGCCTGCCAGCCCAGGCACTCGCGCCACCTCTTCTGCCACAATCCTCTCTTCCTCAGGACCAGGATCAATCTGGAGAAGCAGTGTTTTCCAACCATGCAATTTAGCGAACCGAAATGGTTCGAGCGCAGCGTAGCTGTAGCTCAAAAGAATGGGCTGAGAGCTAAGAGTTGAGAGTTGAGCGTTGAGCGCGCCGACGACCTTCTGTTGGAACCATTGATTGCGCGCGATGATTCTTTCCCATTCGGCAAGTCGGCGCGCGCGTGCAAGCATTTCGAACAGGATCACGGACGAATTGAACGCCATTACACGCGCGTCGCTCAGCTCGTTGTGAAACCGGTCTGCGAGAGTGCCGGCGGAGATTTTAGCCAGGACGGATGAAGGCGGAACCCACGCGTCAGTGACGAGCCAGTCAAGAGCGCCGCGACGAAACAGCGCGCGAGGAATCGCATAATGCTCCCGCGCGCCAAGCTGACAACAAATCCATTTCATTCTTCAGAATGTCTCACCAATGCTGTAGCCGCCTCGCTGCGTCGAGGCGTTCTGGCCTTCATTCCCGAAAGCACGGCGACACCCGCCTTCGCGGCGCTTCGGCGTGGCAGGCAGCGCCGTGGCTACAACGCTGTCCATTCACGATACCAGTCCTAAGGCAAGCTAAGCCAGCGTTTGTAGCCTGCCCAAGAAACAGGCCTGCGGTTTCGAAGGCAGTAGGAAATTCCAGCTAACGCCCTCCCCCACCACATCGGTTCGCGAACGACCCATGACCAGCCTCGCTTATACGCGTAACGGAATTGCGAAAAAACGCGCCAGGCAAGAATGAGAAACGCGAAGGGGAAAGGGCATCGCATCAGAGTACTCCAGAACTCGTTGCGCGCGTGACGATGGTGAATGCGGATTTCGTCTCGAGCCTGTCCGGAGTAATGATGACGAATCGTAACGACTGGGGAGAACAGCACGTCATATCCCGCCGCCACACATTGCAGAGCGTAATCCGGCTCTTCGTACATGTGATAAAACCTCGGTTCAAAGCCAGCCAGTTGAAGATAAGTGGATCGGCGCAGGACGGCGCCGGAGTTAGCAAACGAACGCGTCAAATGTTCCGAGCCAAAGTTTGTTTGCGCGAGTGTTTCCGGATACTCATCAGTGCGCTGAGGAAAATTGAGCACTGCCAGTCTGGGCCGCTGTTCAAACAACGGAACGATACGCGATATACAATCTAGCTGCTCCGGATAGCTATCGTCGTCTAGCGCCAGGACCAAATCACCCCGCGCCGCGCGCATCATGTGATCGCGCGAAGCAACTGAGCCGCGCATCTGCTCGTTTACGATCAACTTCGCGTCCGGCAACGCCGATTTAATGAATTCAACCGTGCCGTCCGTGCAACGGTCTGCCGTGATAATCAGCTCCAGCGGCGGCGGATTCAACTGCCGTATCAGCCCGCAGGTTCGGCGCACCTCCGCCAAGCGGTTTTTCGTGGCAATGACCACGGAAACGGTCATTTTAAAAGGCAAAAGAAATCCGTCTCCATCGCCTTCACTTGGTAGCCGGCATTCTGCATCATGCCTCGGGCAGCGTCTTGGTCTTTTTTGTTAAGATGTTTCCGTTCAAAAAGAACGATTCTTGGACGAATGAGATTAAAATCAAACTGTTGCAATATGATCCAGTCATATCCTTCGGCGTCGATGTGTAACAAATCGATCTGTTTGATTTGATTACGCTTTAGCAATTCTTTAACCGTCACGCTTTCCACGCTCGTTTCTTCGATAATGTCGTCATATTCTACCGGTAAATGTTTGACCAGGTGGTTTCGATCCAAACTAGCGATCCCGCGAAAGGCAGTGACATCAAATCTTTTACCGAGAAGCTCTGAAGCGTTTTCTGCAACGTGATACATCTTGATTACATCTGAAGAGGCAGCGATGGCGACTTGTTCAATTGTGAAACGTCCCGTCAAGCCATAGTTATTTATGAGTAAGCATGCGTAATGCGAAATGGGTTCAACGAGCACGCCGCGATATCGAGAATCGCTGAGCAAATAGTCACCAATTGGATCATTCTTCACCCCGTCGCTTGCCCCTATTTTGAGAACAAAAATATCCTTTTCGGATCTGAAAGCTTTTTCCATCCGAAACCTTATTCCGGGACGAAAGACGCAATATACTCGACGTAGTGCTTTATGAATCAGAGGGAATCGCTTGACGAGGTCGGATACGCGAAAGGCAAGAATCGAAAGATTCATTGTTTGGTCCAGCTACCGATGGCCAAGTTAGGCGCGCAGACAAGCCTTTGATTTTCGCAACCAGCATTTAAAATGACCAGCTGATTTGCCAAAAATCACCCTCTTTTCCTCATTTAACAACATTAGCCACGAGCCGAGTTCACTATGCTGGCTGCGATGGTGTTCTAGCCGGGCAATCGTGAATGGACGTGAATAGCTGTTGCGATGAAACAAAAATGGTTTGCGTCCGCAAAAATGCGCTACACGTGGACGCCGAATTGTTTTCGGAAAATGCCAACTGTTGTCCGCACAATCGCGTTTCAGTTCGTCTACGCCATGGTGTCCGCTGATATGTTGCAGATCTGACACGGCAATCTTGAGTTCGTTCCGCTGAGCCATAGCGTACACAAGATAGTTCAACGTTCCCATTTCGCCCCAGGCGAACAACCCTGGTGACTGCCGCGCCCACGACTCAGTTCTCTCCCATACATCGAATGGGATTGCAGTTCTCCGGCAAGCGAACGCTCCGGAACTGAAATAGGCGTGCCCGCGCCATTCGAAGTTGGCATCAAACCGGCGCAACTTCACCGGGTCAAAATAAAAATGCGGCAACCATGGTGGGATTTCGGCCGCGTCGGGTGGGATGGAAATCTCGCGTACAGAAAATCTGAAAATCGACATCCGTTCGAATTTGCGCGGTAAGGTCACCCCAAACAATCGCGTCTGAATCGAGCCAAACGTAGCGCTCAAACGGCCCTTCCCAGATCGCCGCCAGTTTCGCGCAATAACTTCCACAAAGCAGCTTGCGCATTTCAATCGAAGGCAACTCGGAAACACGCAAGACGATCAAGCCGTATTGTTTCTCCAAATCCAAAACATCAAAATCGCCATCGACAGTCAGGCATATCGGAACGTTGGGACAGTAATGCCTCATGCTCGCCAGCGTGGCCTGGACCATGAACTTGTCTTCCGCATGGCAGCCGGTCACAAAACCGAATGGCGCTTGCACCTTCACAACATGAGGGCTGATTCCTTGCGCTGCGCGTTTGCACGGGACGAGAGGCACTCTCGATAGACTTCTTGGAACAAATCGGAGAAGGAACTCAATTGGTTGCGAACGCGTACCGTTTCACAGCCAACCTCGCCAAGTTTCTCGCGGAGTTGCGCCGAATCGCGCAGCCTGGTGATGGCTTGAATTAATGCCGCTCCGTTTTGCGGTGCACATAAGATGGCACCCTTGCCTTCAGGCGCGGCTTCAGGAATTCCACCCACACGAAAGGCCACGACCGGTGTTCCGCAAGCCATCGCTTCCACGAGTGTCAATCCGTAGGTTTCCATCAACGAAGAGCTGACAAAAACATTCGCCGCCGCAAAGAGCCGCGCCAGATCACGTCGGTCGCGCATGCCCCCTGTAAACCGCACGTTTAAACGTTCCGGAACCGGAACGGTGCCTTCGCCGAATGCCAAAACGATCACGTCCCGGAGATCTGACAAATGGGACAGTTGCTCGAGCAACCACGGCACATTTTTGTTTGCATCCGTCAGCGACGCACCACCTGTAATGATGACAAACGCATCTGCTGGCAACTCCAGATGTTTTCGGCACAGGTTCTTGTCCTGCGGTTTAAAAACGGCCGTGTCGATTCCAGGAGGAATTACTCGGACTCCGCGGCAAGCTTTGGCTATTGGGCTTCGCGCGGCGATTTCGGCCAGCCAGCGGCTGTTTGCGACCATGCGTGCTCCACAATTCCGGTAGGCCCGCAATTTTCGTGAATGCGCAGTTTTTGCCAGGAATCGGTTTGCAGGCCATCTCAAGATCGGACACGAATCGCAAGCGTGTGTCTGGTTGGCGTAACGATCGCATCCACAATAAAGAAAGCAGCCTCCGGTCACATGCCACATATCGTGCACGCTGATCACGACGCCCATTCTGCGCGGCAGCGTCTCCAACCAACGGGGAACGTCGAACCAGTCGGCTACCGTGTGCAGATGGACCACGTCAATTCCATCCAGCTCCTGAGGCCGGGGCGGAGACAACAATCGCCGTGTTCCGTGCCACGGCTCAGTGGACAAGGAAACATATGATTGTCGAATAACGCGATCTAAGAGAGGTCTGCTCGTTTCTGCTGAGGGCGAATTCTTGCAGAGCACATGGCTCTCAATCCCCTGCTCCGCTAATGCGCTGGAAAGAAGCGCCGCATATTCATAGCTGCCGCCAGACGGATGAGTATTAAGGTGCAAAATTCTCATGGCGTGGTCACGGATGTGCCACGGTCGAATTTCATTCTGTTAATCTCCTGGTTTCGCCGGCGATAAAGCCGCCAGCGGCTCGGCGCATTGCGAATGTAATCGAACCAGTAACGCGCAACCTTCTCGTAAGCAGCCGATTTATCCCTTCTGCCGGCAATCCTGTAGAGCAAGGATGTGATTGGGAAAGCAAGCGCCCGCAACGGCGCGAGTGCATTTCGCCAAAGATTTCGGCGAGCCGATCTTTTGAAGTCGGACAATTGCCGGTTGACCTGCAAGCCCGCTTCTGCTGCAAATCGTTCAAATAAGACCTCAGCCGGCCCGAATGTCCCACCGAGCCACGGCGCGGACGTAGTATAGTGAAGCACGCACTCCAGATCATTGTTCTGCTGCGCATCGAAGCGCCAGGACGCCCGGTTCCAGTATTCGGGTAACGTGTGAACCTGCCCGTGAAGAAGAAAATTGATGGCCGACTGGTCCCAAAACCGGTAATTCCCGCTCCAAGCATTTAAGAACTCGATAGAGCGTTTAAAAAAATGCTGCTTTCTCAGTTCGTCGAGATTCATCAACATCACCCCGCAATTAAAGTAAGCGCCGTTGACAGGAAGTCGCATCGCCTCAGCTATCGTCGGGCAGTCTTCCGCAAGTGATAACGTTTCAGAGTCAGGAACTGCGGCAAGGACTTTCCCAGGCGACAATTCGAGATTAAACAGCTCCGACAAATCGCGGAATACCAATACGTCGCAGTCGAGATAGATCAAACGTGGCACATCCAGCAAGTGTGGCAGGAGTAGCCGGCAATAAGTCATGTGCGATCGGCCCGGTCCGAGTGTCGCCCTCACAAAAACCGATGCGTCCACCCTTACAAACTCCAGTCGCGGGGATTTGCCAAGCCTTTCTACCAGTTGGGAGAGCGTATTCCGGGATGTTTCGGAAATACCGCCGTCGAGCACTTTCAAATCCACTTTCCTTGCCGCGTCCAGGTGGCTCAACGCGCTTGCCACAGCGCAATAAAGTCCGGGGAAGTAGCGTTGGTTGCTGGCTAGCGCAAGAACAACTGGCTCCATCGAGAACAAAGGGTTACTAGCCCATCAGCTTTTATCCGGGGGCGCTGCATACCAAATCAGCACGAGACGATAAAAGCCGATGCGATGACATCAACGGACGCTAGCTCCTTGTGCAACTCTCCAAGTTAAAATCCTCTAGGACGTAGCCTTTCGCATTACCATTTTCGATCTGCGACAAAATTTGACGCAGCTCACGGTCACGCACTTTCATCCAAAGGTAGTGCCGCCGCACCGCTAGCCAATAAAGGAACGTCGCAGGATAGGTCTTTATCCAAACTCGATTCCCGGAGAAAAGCGAGCCGAGGAATAGCTTCACAAGGCTTTGCAATCTCACCCAGCGGCCCTTGTGCATCGGGAAGGAGGACCATTGCATCAATAAGAGGTTTCTTAGTTCGAGAGAGCTCAAGCTGTCGATTGAATTACGTGACCACGTGGCCTGGCGCCGATGCCAGACGATGCTGCGTGGCTCATAAATACAACGCCACCCTCGACGCCACGCGCGAAAACAGAGGTCCACATCTTCACAGTATGCCGGCGCAAAGAGCCGATTAAAACCTCCCAGTTCGACGAACTTGTTTCGATCAACAGCCATGAAGCCGCCAGAGGTAAAAAGGGTGTAACACGTCTTCTGATGTTGAGTATCGAATTTCCAGCTATAAAAGCCGTTGTTAAACTTCAGGCGGGCCGGACCACTCGTAACCTCCGCTCCGTTCCAATCATAGCTCCGCGCCGAAACGGAAAAAACATCCGGCGATTCGAAGTGCCGTACTAACGGCGCCAAGAAATCGTGATCCACTTTCAAATCGTTATTCAGAAGCACGAGGATGTCTTCAGCCTTTTTCTGCGCGAGCCAGTTATAGGAAAAAAGAAAATCGTTTTTCGGCGCCACGATTACCTGTACCGAAGAAAATTCGCGTTCAATCCAAGCCACATCGTCATCGGTGCTGTCGTTATCGAGGACTACAACCGCACAGGTACCGGAAAATTTCTTCGCGGCCGCGCGAGCCGTCGGCAGCAGCTGCTCCAAATGCTTTTTCCCGTTGTAATTCAGAATCGCCAGACAAACAGACTTCATTGGTTAGCACGAACTGCCACAAGTTTTTCAATCTCTCCGACGAAGATCGCCTGCAACCGGTCGGGATTAAACAGCGTCCGATGCAGTCGCAGCGCTTCCTTTGAGAGCTCCTCCTTCAACGCTGTATCTCCGGCAACTTGGCGGCAAAGGGAGATCACCGCATCGGCGTCGTCAGTGGTGACTACCGCAGCCCCGCGGTGCTTTCGAGCCACGCGAACCGGCTCGCAATATTCCGGTCCCCAAAGGATCACCGGTTTTCCGAATGCGACGTAATCGAGGAACTTGGTGGTGAAACTCGTGCGCATGAAAAGTTCGTGTTCCTTCTCGAAACTCATCACTGCCAGCAACGCGTCGGCACTTGCCAGCACCTTCGCGGCCTCCTCAGGCGGCTTGAAGCCGAGGTAGATCCCCGCTGCCCGCGCCCGCTTAAGCAATTGCTTTGGCCAGTCCGCATTTGGTCCCACTACAGTGATTTCCAAATCGCTCGTCGCCTCGATTTTTTTGACGAGCGAGCATAGCATCCGCCCATAAAAATTCTCCACTGAGCCGACATAGACCAGCCGGAATTTTCCATTGGATGGCAGCCAGGACTTTTCCGGCACAACATATCTGCCGGGCATTGGGTAAACCACCTTGCTATTGGGATGTGGACCGAGCAACTCCCGCATTCCGTCGCTGGTGCAAAAAGCCAGATCACATGCAGCGTAAAGTTCGCGATAGCGGCGGCTCAAGATTCCCTGAGTCCATTTGTGGCCATAGTGACCTTTCATCGCGGGGAACCAATCCAGAAAGAGTCCTGCCAATGGCAATCGATGCCGTTGCGCTGTTTTGCGGGCAAGATTCGACAGACCGCACTCGCCAAGCGTGAGAATCACTTGCGGCCGGAAGGCTTTGACAACGCGTTCCAAGCCTTGGTTAGCAGTCAGCGGCCAGACGAAATTTTCATAGTCGGTGATCCAGCTAGCCAAGCGTGGGCCGAACCTGCTCTTCCTCAATCGATAAATAAGATACGGCAACCGCAGCGGTGTATGAACAAGGAGGTCGTCAGCAAAGCCTGCGTTGCTGGCAATGTGCAATTCAAACGGATTACGCTCCACTAGTTGGCGGTGCATTACAATGCGCACACCGCAATCGTTGCGGGGCGGCACGATGCTCACGAGCAGAACGCGGATTTTCAGCCGCATCAGCCGGAATGCGCGGCCTCGATCTCACAAAAGATGAGCATGGCGAGCGTTTTGCAGATAGATTCATAGCTCTGCTCTTCGAGAAAACGATCGACCGAGTTTACAGCGCCTCTTTCACGGACAGTGACTTCACCCATTGAACGCCACGACGCGAGGACGATAACGCTTCGGTCGTGGCATTGCACAGCTTCCATGTCCATTCGTTTGATAGTCATTGCACGAATTACCCGCCAAGTCATGCAAGGTGACTTCATTTAAATGAGACGACGGCTCACATCATCTGGTCAGGCATCGGCTGAACTCTTTTGAATCTGAGCACGCCCACACCATTCCACCACAGCTCCAGGTCGCCATTATAGCGCGCAGGCAAAACATGCCTGATTGACCATTCATTGGGCGAGTCGCTAATGGCTCGCTTCGTCCCAGCTTCCGCATACGATTCCGAGTCTTTGGCATGTCGCCAGTCATCGACAATCACCACCGCGTTATCTGCCAGCAGGTCCTCGGCCATTCGTACGCCAAGAAACTGGCTTTCCTCGTCGTGCGCGCCATCATAGAAGTAAACTCCAACTCTGGGCAGTTGACGGACGTTCCAACTAGTGAGCAATTCCCGAAAATCGCAGTCAAAGAACTGGACACGCTCGGAAAGCCGGTAGCTGGCTAAGTTTTGCTTCAGAATATCGAAGTTTTTTGGCGAATTGGGATCATCAAAAAGGGTGAAATTATCGCAAGCCACGGCGCGGACGTGTGAATTACCAGCAAGAGCTGCAACCAGACTCTTGCCTTGGAATGAACCGACTTCCAGGTAGCACTCCTTTCCATTCTCCGGAAGACAGCCGGCCGCCAGATTGAGCAGCTTCAATTTCTTGAGAGAAGCCATGCCAGCCACATCGGGACATGGATCTTCGCGTAGCAAGGTTCTCATCCGACGAAGAATTTGGACACGCGGGGAGGAATTCTGTCGATCGTCCTGCACCAGAGGACTTATAGCTCGAAAAAATTCTTCCGTATCCATTATGAAGCGAACGTGCTCGTTTTTTCATCCGGCCTGGAAGCCGCCTGTTTGAGAGAATTCAAACAGTGACAGATCCACTCTCTAAAAGCTGCTGTGTCAACCCGCATGTCAACTTGGCCTCGCTTAATCGCCACCGTACTGGCTTCGAATCGACTGAAGCGCATACCCAACTGGCGCGCCATCACCAGATAGGCGGGGGGAACGCCGTTGATGCGAATCTCTCCCACAAAGGAGTTCGGTTTGCAATACATGAGATTGGTCAACCCTGCCCCGTGAACGCCAATAATTGCCGCCGTGTTGGCAAACAACCTCACCTGATCCGCCAAGGATAAATCTTCGCATAGCACTACTTCAAAGCCGTGCTCCTCAAGTAAAGGAGTGATTTCGGTTTCGTTTATAATTCGTCGGAAAGCAGCTTTGGCCCGGGAAACATAACAACGTCGCGGATTGTCCTCCGAGTTGGCGCCGAAATAGCTTACCAGCCGATCAACCACTCTTCGTATAACCACTCCAGACCCAAGGCTGCTATGACCAAGAGGCGTGGCAAACCAGAGCTTTTCTACGCGCGTGTGCGTGCCATCGGGCTGAATCTCCAGCCGATCGGGTCCAATCCCGAAAGCCATAAGGGAGTCGAGCTGCCATGCCTTTGGATTTGAGTTGATAAGGAATTTTGTGCCCGCCGGAAGGTGCGGCAACGCCGTTTCCAAGCGCGGCAACACGTCGTGAAACCAATGGTAAAATTCCGACGACCATAAGGAAAGCAACGAATAAACGTTGTCATTTAATCGTCGCCGTGTCAGCGCGAAGCGCCGTTTATAGGCGGGATGATCTTTTAAATATGGCAACCACCAATTGCCTTCATAGCAAATCTGTCCGTCGGGCAGTTCAACAAAGCCGACCACATCTCGAATCGTCGCCCCCTCGATCGTGACTAGGGTTTGGGCTCGGTTCAAAGCGTCGCGATGCTTCGTGAATTCCTCTCGGGCAACGCAATCATCGTCTATGTACGGACTGACCTCGTCAATCACCGGCGGATGCAGCAGTTTCAGTAAGCAACCGCGGTCGTTCGCCCACGTCGCCACATCCATGCACACTTCCGGCGATGCACTGTGAATCAGCTTGGAAAACGCTCGTATCACTTTAGCGCGGCGTCTGCCTTACGGAGTTCTGCCGAGCTCCACTGTTGTCTAAGACCGCAGCCACCGAATGATGATAGGCACTGCAAACGGAGTTTAAGAGCATCGCGAAAAAGGAGGTGCCGCATCCAGTTGACATAATGACGGGAGTAATAGCCCTCATTGTTCATGTTCCGCGGCGAGAATCTATGGACATCGTCGAACTCCACCAGGCTCAGTTTCTCCGGGAATACTTCTCCACCGAGCTTTACAGCGCTCGCAATAATAGTTTGCTCACAGGAGCTGTCTTGAGGATCACGCAATGCATCTTGGACCATGCTGCGCAGAAGTGCCGTCGTCATAAGCTCGCCATGTAACGCTACGATTCCGCTATTAACGAACGGGGCCTCCAACACCTGCGCGCAATGCCGCGTCGCCATGTCTCGACGCTGGTGGCCGTTGCTTTCTCGTAGCGCTCGAGGTTTGTCCCACGACACGCGATCACCCAGGAGCAAGGCCGGATCTCTAAACCAAAGGATATCGGCATCGACGAATATCGTTGGTCGTTTCTTTGCCTGGGTTACAATTGCGGCAAGTTTAAGGCCGTACGGACTTTGGCCTGCGTAGTCGGCTAACTCCGACAAACCAGCGCTGGAAGCCGCCTGACAAATTTCTGCCCGCGTCAAAACTGTTATCGGGGTTGGCCACCAGGCAAAGACCCTTGCAAACTCATTCACCGTCCAGCTGCCGTCCGAAACAACGGTAATCTCTGGCAACGAATTCCATGAGCGATGTAAGGAATACAGACTTTCCCGCAACATCAACCAGTGCGCGCGGTCGCTTAACGTGAGATAGGAGAAGTCTGCAAGTGGTTTGGCTGGTTGAGCAGGAATTGGCCAGCGCGAAAGCATCGTTTGCGCGATTTCGCCCAATCGCACAGACACATTTAATCCGCTGAATGGGCGCAGAAGGCCGGCAGCAAATTTTCGCGCGAACGCCCT
>Ga0193735_1000229_pt1 | contig 17726 bp, 17 predicted proteins | sample U1m2metaG_FD_145080 | JGI IMG/M metagenome (GOLD analysis project Ga0193735, IMG submission 145080) | Soil microbial communities from a riparian zone of the East river system, Colorado, United States - U1m2 | ecosystem: Environmental > Terrestrial > Soil > Riparian zone | place: USA: East River... | reverse complement strand
TCGAAGAAGGAATAAAAAAGATCGAAGAGGAACGGCAACAAAATGCGCGCGAACAAACGGAGGCGATTGCAAAGCTGGAGGCGGAAAAAAAGCCCCTTCTCCAAAAACGCAACCAAACCAAAAGTATTGTGGACGTCTGCGAGCGCGAACTGGCCGCCGTAGAACGCCGCATTCAGGAAAGCGAGGCTGCCGATCGCGACCTCTTGAAACAACTCTCCGACCTGCAGGCCCTCGATCCGATCCCCGCGGACGTGGAATTACGATCTGCGAGCATCAGCGCGCGGAGGGCCCGCCTTCCAGAAGAGCGCGCAGAACTTGTGCGGGCGCGCCTGGGTAGCGCGGAAGCGGAGCGCCTAGCCAAAGAGAGGTTGAACCTCGCAGAAGCGGAACTCTCTGCGATGGAAAAAAATATTGCGCGCACCCGGAGCGAGTTTGAAGCGCGCGACCGGAAATTGAGTGATAACATCCGCGCTCAGCAAGAAGCGGCGCGCAACGCGCGCGCACGCCATCAGACAGTCGAGGAGCGGAAAAATCCCGCGTATTTGAATATTGGCCGGCACCTTGCCGCGCAAGGCGTTGCACCGCCAAACGCGCCGCATTTGCTGGCCGAGGCACATCGGCGCCGCGAGGCAGTCGATCGGCATTTGGCGCACAAGGCAGAGCTGGCCTCGCTCTCAAGTCAGATCGACAAGCAGGATCTGCGGAAGTTTTATTTCAGCGTTTTCTCGGTGCTGGTCTTGGTTGCGATCACCCTGCTTGTCATTTTCCAATCTCCGCGAGGTCGCGAATGGCTGCCGCAGGAAACCGACACGATTTTGTCGATCAACGCCGATCAATTTGAACGGGCAGACCTAGCAAGACGGTGGCGCAAAGATCAGCCCAAACTGTGGCCGGGATTAATCGGTGCGGCTGCTGCGACTCCGGGATTGAACCTGCCTCGGGATGCAACACGCATTACTCGTGCAATTACAACCAATGAAACCGGAGAAACGCGCGAGTTCGTCCTGGTTGAAGCGCGCCGGGCCGCTCCGAAAGCCATTCGCGCGATCGCAGGCGACAAGGCGTTCCAAAAGCGCGCAATTAACGGCTTGCCAGTCTGGGAGCGACCGCCCGATTTTGCGGTTGCCAGGGTCGGACCCGCAACACTCGCGGTCGGAACACCGATTGCGGTGGATGAGTTGGTGCTGGTGCGTCTCGGGATGAAACCGGACCTGAAAATCACGGGTCAACTGTTTGATCGCTTCCAGGCACTCGATCGCGAAAGTGCGCTACGACTCATTTCCCGCGATCCGCCCGATCTCTCGCGTGTTTTTAATCCGATCTTTACCCGCGAACTGCTCGACGCTTCACAATTACTGGGTCTTGCGGTCAATCTACAAAATCCGGTAAAAGCCAGAGTGCTCATAAAAGTGAACTCCTCCAAAAATGCTGCCGAGGTCGCGCGAAATTTGCACGATAATCCGCAGCAATGGCTGCGTCTGCCGGACTCGGAACTGTTGCTTTACTCCCGACCGCCTGAGATCCTAAGACCGAGCGCCTCAAATTTGGAATTGCGCTTCGAGGTCCCTGAAAATAGCGCTCGCGTTCTTCTTGAGCGCCTGGCAAAAACGGAGGTTCCCCAGGCAGTGACTGCGTACTGACCCAGCAAATGCGACGCTTGAACGTTCCTTTAATCGCCGCGATGGCAGTGGCGCTCCCGTCATTGGCCGCGAATGCCGGCGGCCCCCTGGTTGATATCCGATCAGTCGATCCGACAATCATTGTTGAGCTGCGTTATGCGGGACGAAATAATCTTGTCGGGTACCCGCTCTATCCTCAAGGAACGTGCGCTTTCGCTCGACCGGAAGTCGCATCCGGTTTGGCCGCAGCGCAGGCGTTTCTGCGGCGCTACCAATTTGGGCTGAAAATCTGGGATGCGTACCGACCTGTAGCGGTGCAGGAAAAGCTTTGGCACGCGTCACACAACAGCGATTACGTTGCCAATCCTGAAATTGGCGTCGGATCGCTGCACAGCTGGGGTGTCGCTATCGATGCTACATTAGTCGATACGTGGAATCGTCCCGTGCGCATGCCGAGTGACTTTGACGATTTTACGCCCGCCGCAATGTGGCGTTACCTCGGTCCTCATGCCGATGTTCGCGCACACGTGCATTTGCTTCAGATCGCAATGCGAACTGCAGGTTTTTGGGGGTTGCGCACCGAGTGGTGGCATTTCACGATTGCTGACTGGCAAAAATACTTGCCGAATCAAGCAGCACGAACCGCCCAAGTCTCCGGCACACAGTGGCAAGGCAAGTTATGATCGATCCGCTCCGGTTTTTGCATTTGTCATGTCGAGCGAAGTCGAGACATCTCCAACGGTCGTCTTTTGAAAACAAGAGATTCCTCCGCTTCGGTCGGAATGATAAAATGGTGATTCGACGGAGTTCGGAAGATGGAGATCGGAATGCTCTTAGGCGAAACTCTCCTGCGCGATTTGCGACAGCCTGAATACATTCATGTGTTGCTCAATCCATTGCCGGTTTATGGGTTGCTCATAGGTTTGATCGGCCTCGTGCTCGCTTTGATCTTGAAGAGCCGCCGCGCTCAAATCACAACCCTAACGCTCGTACTCATCAGCTCCGCGTCGGCATGGCCCGTTTACGAATTCGGACAGCAGGGATACGACCGTGTGCTCTCAATGACGGACGAGGATGGACAAGCCTGGCTCGACGAGCACAGAGAGCGCGGCGAGGAGCTGATCTGGATTTTCTATGTGCTGGTCGCTCTGAGCGCAATTGCCCTCGCCGCGCCAATCAAATGGCCCAAGTCCTCTCTGCCGCTCGCTGTGGCGGTGGTTTTGCTCGGCGCGGTCACCTTGGGAAGCGGGGTTTATATCGGCTACGCTGGTGGAAGAGTTCGTCATCGTGAATTTCGAAACGAACCCGCACCGAAAAGATCCGAACACGAGCATTAACCGATCGTTGCACCGTTAAAGCGTTGAGATGTTTCGCTTCGCTCAACATGACAGGATGCGCGGCGCCGCTTCATCGCTTCAACCCGTCAGCGCTTCAACGAACTCATGACAACCGAGATCGATCGCGCAGAACGCAGTGTCGAAGAACAGAGCGTTGTACTGAAAAAGCCGCTTGGGCTTGGCGATCTCGTGCTGACACAGATTGTGTTTGTGGTTGGCTCAAGCTGGGTCGGCACTGCTGCAAAGCTTGGAACATCGCATCTCTTTTTCTGGCTCCTCGCCATTTTACTCTTCTACATTCCGCAAGCCGCCGTGGTCATTTATCTGAGCAGACTGATGCCGTTGGAAGGTGGAATTTACCAATGGGCAAAGCTGGCTTTTAACGAATTCACAGGCTTCATCGTCGCTTGGAATCTCTGGCTCTTATCGATCATGGTGATCGCCTTGGGCGGCATGTTCATCACGACAAACATCTCCTATGCCTTGGGAGACGCAGCCGCGTGGATGCGAGACAGTCCCTGGTGTGTATCGCTCGTCAGTTGTGTGCTGGTCAGTGGCCTCGGCTGGACCGGCGTTCGCGGGCTATCGTTAGGCAAATGGGTGCATAACATCGGCGGCTTCGCGATGTTCCTGGCTTATGGCGCCTTGATTATTCTGCCATTCATTAGTCTCGCTCGCGGTGATCTCAACACCTATCGCCCGCTTCAAATCGCTGCGCCCGCGATGTCGCTCTTTTATTGCTTCAACATCTTCAGCAAACTGGCAGTCGGCGGACTCAGCGGATTTGAATATGTGGGCATTCTGGCCGGTGAAGCTCATGCGCCGGCGCGCAACATCGGACGCTCCGTTATTATCGCTGCCCCGATCATCGCGCTCATGTTCGTTCTTGGGACCAGCTCGGTTCTGGCCTTCATAGGAAATAACCAAATCGATTTGATCGGGCCGGTGCCGCAGACGTTGCGGCTTGGCCTGCATTCGTTCCGAATCGCAGGCGTGATCGCCTCGGTGGCGATCCTGCTGATGACAGTGCGCTCCATATCTTCGATGAGTATTCATTTCACCGGCAGCTCCCGTCTACCGATGGTAGCCGGCTGGGACCGCCTTTTGCCGGTATGGTTTTCGCGTCTGCATCCGCGTTACAAAACACCGGTTAATTCACTCATGTTCGTCGGCGCAATCACGCTGGTGATCGCCATCGCGAGCCAGATCGGCGCGGGATTGCAGGAAGCATTTCAACTCGTGGACAACGCCGCCAACGTTTTTTACGGAATTGTTTATACCGTCATGTTTGCGATCCCGATTGCGGGCGCGGCTGCGATACGAGCCGGAGCACGCTCCTGGTTGCGACTCGCGGCCGGTTGCGGTCTCATCGTATGTCTGCTGGCCATCTTCTTCACAATCTATCCAATCATTGATGTGCCCAATCCGTTACTTTTCGGTGCAAAAATCGTTGCCGTGACTCTCGCGGCCAATCTCATCGGCGTCACTATCTTTGCGCTTAACTACAAACGCCGCGGCGCGGTTTGAGACTCGACTACTTAAGGCGGTCGAGTTTAGCGACAGTTATCGGTTACCCAGCGCAGATAATCCGGCGATCCGCTGTCGATCTTGACGAATATCAGTTCTGGAACTTCGTAAGGATGAAGGGAGCGTAGCTTTTCCTCGAACGCCGCTTGTCGATCCTGGATGGTCTTGAAAAAGACGATGACTTCGCCGGCGGTTTCGATCTTGTCTTTCCAGCGATAGATGGAGTGAACAGCCGGAAGGAGGTTCGCGCACGCCGCGAACTTTTCCTCAATTAACGTTTGCGCGAGGCGACTGGCCGTCTCCGCGTCCGGAAAAGTGGTGATCGCCAGCAAAATTTGGTCCGCCATTGGTCAGGCGAAAGCCGTCATTTCGAGCGGAGTCGAGGAATCCCCCTGCATAACCCTACGGTACCATCACGGGACCCTTCGACTTCGCGGAGTTTACCCTGAGCGATCGAAGCGAGTCGAATGGGCTCCGCTCAGGATGACGGCTTCGGCAAATCCAACCGCCACCGAGGACCACGTCGCCGTCGTAAAGCACCGCCGCTTGCCCTGGTGTCACAGCCCTTTGCGGTTCGTGGAGACGAACGCGTGCGCGTCCGTCTTTGAGCGGCGTCAGTGTAGCGCGTGTCCCTGGGTGGCTGTAACGGATCTTTACTGTCACTTCGAGATGGTTAGAGGGCGGAGCTCCTGCGACGCCGGGCTCACAGGAGTTCGTCCCTCCATGAAACCCTTGCCTGATATCGCAAATCCAATTCAGCCCATCGATCTCGAATTCATCCGTTACTAAATCGTCAGCATCTCCCACAATCACGCGGTTCGTCACCGGATCGAGATCAACCACGTATCGCGGCCGCAGCGAACCGCCCGGCAGCCCCTTGCGCTGTCCAATCGTGAAAAGCTCAATCCCGTCGTGTTCGCCCAGAAAATTTCCGGTGACGTCGTAAATCTCGCCACGATGAAACTCATTTTCGCCAAGGTGCGAGCGCAAGAAGGCTTTGTAATCGTTGCCAGGAACGAAGCAGATTTCCTGGCTGTCCACCTTGTCTGCAACTTTCAGGCCTAACGAATGCGCGATTTCGCGGATTTGCGGCTTGGTCATTTTGCCAAGCGGAGTCAACGCACGTCGAAGCTGCGGCTGGCGCAAACTGAAAAGGAAATAGGACTGATCTTTGCGGGGGTCGAGGCCCTTTCGCAAAATTGCGTGATCAGCGTGGTGTTCGATGATCGCGTAATGCCCCGTTGCGATGTAATCGCAACCCAAAGCCGCTGCTTTGCTCCAGAGGTTGCCAAACTTGAGCTTCTCGTTGCACATCACACACGGATTTGGCGTGCGGCCAGCCTGGTATTCGCTTGAGAAATAATCAATAACCAACCGCTCAAACTGGTCGGCCTCATCAACGACGTAATGTGGAATGCCGAGCGAATGCGCCACGCTGCGCGCATCAGCGATCGCCTGGGGGCCACAGCATTTGTCTTCCGCGCGCGAGATACAATCCTGCGGCCATACTTTCATGGTTACGCCGATGACCTCGTAGCCCTGCTCGCGCAACAAATATCCCGCAACGCTGGAGTCCACTCCCCCGCTCATCCCCAGTAAAACGCGTTGTTTCTTTCCATTCATTCGGAACAAAGAATTTCGATGAACAGCCAACTGAGTCAATGGAGGGGCGAACTCCTGCGAGACCTTCCACGCAACGGCGTCACAGGAGCTCCGTTTCCTACAGCTTCACCGCGCGACTCACGAACGGACTGCCCTTCAGCGTGAAGCGCCATGGATAATGCGCAGAGCGCGTGATACCGACTCGCTTGTCGGCTACCACATCGGCAGACCTTTTTGTGTTGCGAGCGAAGCAGTATCGCGGGTCGGAGCACAAATCCATTTCATGATGACGATTGGTGATGCCGAGCGCCTGCGTGAGCTTGCCAGGTCCCGAGCAAAGACGTTTAAGGTCATTAAGTCCGCGACGTTTCTTCATTTGTTCGATGCCTTGTCTCGGCTCTAGCGCGCGAATCAGGACGAAACCGTTCTCGTCGCCTTTCACCAGCACGTTCAACATCCAATGCATTCCATAATTGAAATAGACATAGGCGGCACCGGCGTTGTTTCGCTCGATAAAGCTGCGCGCGCTCGGCCGTGTAAAGGTATGCGCGGCCTCGTCGTTAATTGCTGCGTACGCTTCCACTTCGACAACGATTCCCGAACAATCATCCCAAATCAGTTCTGTGCCGATCAACTCGCGCGCACAAATGAGCGGATCACGTTTGAAAAAAGACGCACGGACAATCTTGTTCACTGCCGCGACGCTCCCTACTTGATGCATCGGTGTTCTCTCAGTATTTCCATTGTTTTATCGATTGGCAGCGCCTCGACCGTGTGCCCATTCCCGCTCATTGTCGTCCCTCGAAACATCGAATTGTAGATGGCTTCTTCGGTCGCCTCGATCACAGCCAGAAAGAGCGGTGACATGGCATCGTTGGTCAGTAGTTCAAGATGTCGCGTCGGCGACTTCTCAGAAGGATGAATCCGCAATTGTGGTGCGGTTGAGAATGCGATTGCATAATCCCCACTGCCGTTCGAGGCAGCGCTTCCAGTGCGGGCCATGCCCAGCCACGCCCGGGCTGCGAGGCGCCTGAGATTCCGTGCGTCGACCGGCGCATCTGTGGCGATGATTATCATGCACGATCCGTCCGCTTTGTCTTTCGCACTGCCTTGTTGCAGTTCCTTGTGCAGATAGTACTGACCTAATTCCTGACCCACGGGAGCGCCAGCGACGGTGAGGACGCCTCCAAAATTTGTCTGCACCAGAACCCCGACCGTGTACCCACCTAGGTTCTGAGGTAGCTTTCGCGACGAAGTTCCTATTCCTCCTTTCCAACCAAACGCCACGGTTCCAGTACCAGCTCCGACATTCCCCTCCTCAACTGGGCCGGTCTTCGCTTTCTTGATGGCGGCGAACACGTCGTCTGGTGTGATGTGACGCCCGCGAATGTCGTTCAGGTATCCGTCATTGGTCTCGCCAACCACCGGATTGACTGAAAGGACATCCTCGTTTCCCGGCAAGGTCAGAATATACGTCGTCACGGCGTCTGCGACCCGCGGAACGCTCGCAGTGTTTGTCAGCACGATCGGTGTTTCGATCTCGCCCATTTCATCGACCTGCGTAGAGCCAGTCAGTTTCCCAAAACCGTTTCCAACAAAAATCGCTCCGGGCACCTTGTCGCGGTAGAGATTACCCGAATGGGAAAGAACGGCTGTCACACCGGTACGGACGTTGTCTCCGCTAATAATCGTCGTGTGGCCGACTTCAACCCCGGCAACATCCGTGATGGCGTTAAGTCGGCCAGTGGGGAGAATGCCAACTTTCAGTCCTAAATCCGAAGCGCGAGGCCGTGTATTGGAATTCGTGCTCTGAGCCGAAACAGACGAGGCGAGCAACAAAGAAGCAGCTACAACGACAAATCCCCGAGCCATGAAAAAAATTGTACGCCCAAATCTGCTCAACTAAATTCGAAAACGTATAGGACTCAGAAAATGCCCTTTGTACAACAAGGAAAAATCGCGCGGCGCGTTCGATGTCGTGGGTGTCGGTCCGAGTGGCGGACCGGGCCGCCAGGCTGCTCACATAACAGATGGGCGACCGATCAGTCTAGGAGCCTGATGGCTTGTAATAAACTGGAATCGTGACTTTGCTGTCGACAGGTTTGCCGTTGCTAAACGCCGGAATAAATTTTGCGCCATTGAAGTCGGACAGGGCCGCCTGGCCGAAACCCAGATACGGCGGCTCCTCGGTCACAACCTTCATGTTCTTCAGATTGCCTGCAGCATCGACCTCGAGCGCAAGTTCGACAACGCCAGTCAACCTCACTGTAGTCCCTGTGTCGGGATAATGTACTCCGGTGAATTTTGAGCCCGGACCAACATAGGGTTGTGGATCGATGAAGTCGTTTTCCTTTTTCACTTCCTCCAGTTGCTGATTGGAAAAGATGCGCAGCCGCGGTTTGCCATTCACGACCGCGAACGTTGCCGTGCCGTAGAAAACGGCGATGACCGGCTGGTGATTGTGAATCGCGGGAATAAACTTCGCCTTTACCAGGCGTTTTAATACCTCCTGCTCGAGCAACTCTGATCCCCGCGTGCCGCGATAAGCAGCACTCCGAACGACATCACCAGTCGGCGCCACAAGACAGGAAAACATAACTGCGGCGTCTTTCTGACCCTTTTTAATCAGATCGGCAGTGTCGATCTTGTTTATGAGGGAATCGGGGCCAGGCCCCAGCAGTGCAGGCCGGAGCTCCGGCAGCGCTGGCGTCGGTGTCGGTGACGGTGAGGCAATTTTTACGGTTTGCGACGACGCTAGTTCAGCAGTGAGCAGCAAACCAATCATGCAAAATGTTCCGAGTCGCATGGCGGAATAGGCAAGCAGGATGTGTCGTTTTTGCAAGGGGAACTGATTATGCCGCGACTGCGGGCGGGTTTACCGCGGCGATGCGAGACACGATTTTGTGACGCTGGAAGTAACCAATGAGCGCATCACGGGTTTGCACCGGATGCAGGATACAATTGGCCTCCGGCCGCTCGAGAAACGCGCGCAATTTCATGAAATGATGGCCGCCGCTGCGTGCATCGAAACTGTTAAACGAAATGACGTATTTCTTGTTGCGATCCAGCGGCTCCCGGTTAGCCAGGGTCATCGAGACGATTTTACAGTCGTCGCCGCGACGTTCTGTTTTCACTTCGAACCCAAGCAGATTGCGCTTTTCGTGGCTGGCGAACGCATCCTCCATCGCAATCTTTATTTCCTCAGGCGAGAGTTGCGCTGTCACAATGTAGTTCTCGTAAGGAATTATGTTCCAGACGTCGTTAACCGTTTTGGGACCTGCGACCAAGTCGGCTTTATCATCGAACGTCCCGTGCATGACGCCATCAACGGGCACGCTTCGTTCCATCAACATTTCCATGATTGCCGCTCCAATCAGTCTTTCGACGTCGCTCGGCCGGCCAGGGTGACTTCGACCACGCAGTGTCTCGGCAAGTTCGCCGATCGGCTCGGAGAGCGCGGCCTCCGATTCGGCAAGCTGCGATTTCGCTCGCGAAAGAATCATCTGATCAAAGCCGAGGCGGTTATCCATCAGCTCGCAGATCGCTTCGCGGCGCAGCAGCTTCTTTGAATTGCGATCGAAGAGAAGATCGACGCGCCCCACGTGAATCCCAAAATGATCTGCCTGGGTAAACAACACGCCATTCGTTAGTCGGCTTGGGATGTCCTGATGGGTATGCCCGGCGATAAACACTGCTATCTCCGGAAATTCCGACGTCAGCGCCATTACTGTATTGGCAAAATCATCGCCACCGGTGCGCGTCTTGAGTCCCATATGACCGGTTAACACGATCGCGTCCGCGCCTGCTCTCTTGGCGGTCGCAATCGCGCGGCGAACGGGCTCGACCGGATGTCGAAAATCAAGTCCCCGGGTAAATTCGGGCCAAAGCCAAAACGGCATCCCGGGCGTGGTGACACCGATGATTGCGACCTTGATTCCCGCAAGTTCCTTCAAAATGAACGGCCGAATTTTTGCAAACGCGTGCTTCGTATCTGGAAATTCGCCGGCCAGCTTTCCTTCCATCAACATGTTCGCTGCAAGAACCGGCATGTTTGATTGTTGCAATGCGTGTTCGAAGCACTCCGTCCCCCAATCGAATTCATGATTGCCGACGACCCACGCGTCGTATTTGAGATGATTGAACAGATCGATCATCAACGCGCCCTTGTTGCGAAGGCTGATGTCAGTGCCCTGATATACGTCCCCGATATCGATCAAAATCGAGTTGGGATTTTCTCGCTGCCAACGCCTGATTTGCGTCGCGCAACGCGCTAATCCGCCGCGATCTGGATTTCCGTCGTAGTCGGAGGTTGGCAGAATATGACCGTGCAAATCCGTCGTGTGCAGGATCGAAATACAAACCGTGTCGGGATTAAGTGTAGCAGCAGCACTCGCGAGCGTCGGGACGGCGCTAACCAGTCCCGCCTGGCCAACCAGCTTCAGGAAATCGCGGCGACCCCAAACTTTGTCCTGTAGGAGCATCGCAGCAAGGTTCGTTCTTAGCGAAGGCTAGCTAAGAATGCATTGGCGCTTCAAGAAAAAAGCGCTGCGCCTCAAGCTGCGGGGTAGTCTTGGTCAATTGTCAGTTAGGCGGTCCACGGGATCAAGACCGACCAGGGTTTACTTGAACGTACGGCTGGGCGAACTGCGCTTTGTCGTTCGCGTCGGCGACGGAGCTGGGTGAAACGGTCGGTCAGATCGTTCCGGTCTCAAAGTTTCGGCGTGGGGCCGCACGTGGGCGAATAGCCCGGGCCGCAGCCAGGCAGATACCGTCCGGATTAAGACCGGATTGCCTGTTAATTGCAGCTGGCCGGTTTTCGTCGCCGCTCGGATCTCCGTGTCACCGGCCCAGATGTGAGTCATCGTTCGCAGGTCCGTGGTTAAATGGACATCGATTTCCTTTCCGGGATTGTCCACGCACAACTCACGCGCCCCATTTTCGAGCACGATCCACCAATGCCCAAACTTTGGAAGACCGCGGAAAAGGAACTTAATTACAGTTCGTCCACCCGGAAGTTGGGTAGCATCGATCCGGCGATGCAGATCGTACATGAGCAATTCCACGTCGAGTTCATCATCGTTCATCTGGTTGCGCGCCCACTTCATCCCCCACTTGCCAAGACCGAAGATGATTGGCTTGAGTTCCTTGGCCGCGGGCATTGGTTGGTACTCTGTTCGCCGCTGATCGGGCACCGTTTTCCGAACGACAAGCCCGCATTCCTGGAGCTGGTTCAGGCGTTTGGTCAGCAAAGTCGGAGAGATTTGCGACAAGGCACGCTGAAAGTCATTGAAGCGCGTCGTCCCGAGCAAAAGCTCCCGAATGATGAGAATCGTCCACCGCTCCCCTAAAACTTCGGCGGCTTTGGATACCGGGCAGAATTGCCCATAGCGCGTGCTCATCAGCGGCAGAGAGATACTACATACAAAGTAGTTGATTACTACATTCTGCGTCGTGGACAGTCACCGAGTGAACCCCTTATCATATCGCGTCGAACAGGACGAAAGTCCAACTGAAAACAAACCTGCTGCTTCCTAATATGCTCAACGAAAATTCTATTGCCGATTTCAAAGCAAACCTTCGCGGACGGCTGATTGAGCCGGGCGACAAGGATTACGATGAAGCCCGCAAAGTCCACAATGGGATGATCCACAAAAAGCCGCGCGCAATCGTGCGCTGCGCAGACGTCGCCGACGTCATTAACTCCGTGAACTTCGCGAGAGAGAACGATCTACTTGTCGCGATCCGCAGCGGCGGACACAACGCTGGAGGCTTGGGAATTTGCGATGACGGGTTAGTCATCGACCTGAGCCCGATAAAGTATACGCGGGTCGATCCGGCGGCGCGCACAGTTACTGTTGGCGGCGGATGCACATGGGGCGATGTCGATCACGCGACGCACGTGTTCGGGCTCGCAACTCCAAGCGGAATCATTTCTACGACCGGCGTTGGGGGATTGACACTGGGCGGTGGGATCGGATATCTCACCCGCAAATGCGGCTTGAGCATTGATAATCTGCTCTCAGCCGATGTCGTATTGGCCAATGGCAATTTTGTTAAGGCGAGCTCTGATGAGAACTCGGACTTGTTCTGGGCGCTTCGCGGTGGTGGCGGAAATTTCGGGGTCGTCACGTCTTTCACGTTCAAGCTGCACGCGATCGACATCGTCTATGGCGGCCCAATGCTCTACGAATTGAGCGAAACAGCCGACGTAATGAAATGGTATCGGGATCTGATTCCCGCGGCGCCCGATGATTTGAATGGCTTCTTCGCTTTTCTCACCGTCCCGCCCGTTCCCCCTTTCCCGGAACATCTGCACATGAAAAAAATGTGCGGCATCGTCTGGGCATACGCTGGGGCTCAGGAGAAAGCGGAGGAAATATTCAAACCCATCCGCGCTTTCAAGAAGCCGGCCCTCGATTTTGTCGGACCGCTCCCGCAACCAGCTCTGCAAAGCATGTTCGACGCGCTTTATCCTCCAGGGTTGCAGTGGTACTGGCGCGCCGATTTCGTAAATGAGTTAAGCGATGACGCCATTGCGCAGCACATTCGCTTTGGTGAAGCGCTCCCGTCGATGCATTCCACTATGCATATGTATCCCATCGATGGCGCAGCATCACGCGTCGGCAAAAACGATACTGCCTGGAATTATCGCGACGCCAAATGGGCGCAGGTAATGGTCGGTGTTGATCCTGATCCAGCGAATAAAGAAAAAATCGTCTCCTGGACGAAGAGTTATTACGATGCGCTCCATCCTTACTCCGCTGGCGGAGCATACGTGAACTTCTTGATGGGCGACGAAGGCGCAGAACGCGTGCAAAAAACCTACGGCGATAATTACCGGCGGCTAGTTGAGATCAAAAATAAATACGATCCGGATAACTTCTTTCGAGTGAACCAAAACATTAAGCCGAGCAAGAAATAGCCCGAGACAATCTACCGCGTCTCAAAAGCGATGCGAAGACGCATCGCACTCCAAAAGCGCTTCCGTACGAAATCGCTGAGACGCGTTTCCTGTTTAGCGACAGCTTTGGGAGTGCGCACGCGTCCTCGCGTCGCTTTCACGCCCCGTTTGGCATATTATGTTGGAATCAACGAACTACGATCGATGAACGCTAATGAGATAAGATCATTGCAAGCGCCGGTAAAGGCGCAGTATCGAGAGCGCCCTGAGACCGCACTCGTTACTCTGCACGCGGAGGGGCGAATCGGCGAAAACATCACCTGTAAAATCGAAACGGGAAAGGCGCGCGTTGAAGCGGGACTTCATCCGGCAACAGGCGGCGATGGACAGAGCGCATGTTCGGCAGACATGCTGCTCGAAGCGCTTGTGGGATGCGCAGGCGTCACGTTAAGCGCCGTCGCCACCGCTTTGAACATGGCATTACGCGGAGCGACAATTCGCGCAGAGGGCGATCTCGATTTTCGCGGGACGCTCGGCGTTTCCAAGGACGTGCCAGTTGGCTTCAAAGAAATCCGATTAAATTTCGATTTAGATACTGACGCGAGTGAAGAGCAACTTGCTACGCTAATTCGCCTGACGGAGCGGTATTGCGTCGTTTACCAGACGCTAAGTCACCCCCCCAACATCAGCGTTTTGCATCACGTAATATCGCGCTAAAATCTTCGCCTATGCCGTTGTACATGGACATTCACAATCTTCCGAAAGGAACCAGTTTGGAAGATATCGCCAAGGCCCACGCGAAGGACATGGAAACCCAGCGGAAATATGGCGTCGAATACAGCAAATACTGGGTCAATGAAAAGACGCGCAAACTATTTTGCCTTTGCCATGCCCCAAACGTAGAGGCGGCAGAGTGTGTGCATCGCGAGGCACATGGCATGGTGGCCGAGAAGATCATTGAAATACAACCCGACCTCGCAGAAGGATTTCTCGGTAACGCGGAAGCGAATGATGCCGGTGCGGTGATCTTTCCGAGTGGCGCCGCGGACGCACGCGACCCTGGAATCCGGACCGTTCTCTTCACGGACGTTGTAAATTCAACGACATTGACTCAATCGCTCGGCGACGAGGCAGCGCTTGTGATGCTCGGTGTGCACGACACGATTGTGCGCGATGCGTTGTCCGCTCTTGGCGGCCGCGAGATCAAGCATACCGGCGACGGTATTATGGCTTGCTTCATCTCTCCAGCGGGCGCCGTTCGATGCGCAATCCAGATCCAGCGCGAATTAGACAAGCATGCACAAGCAAACCCAGAACGCGCGCTCAAGGTCCGAGTCGGCGCCGCCGCGGGAGAACCTGTCGAACAACACAATGATCTGTTTGGGTCGACAGTACAGCTGGCTTCACGCCTGTGCGCTCACGCGCAACCGGAACAAATCCTAGTATCAAACGCAATCGCCGAGTTATGCCTCGGCAAAGGGCTCCTGTTCGAAGACCTGGGCGAAGTTACCCTCAAAGGCTTTGGTTACCCCGTGCGCGCCCATGCAGCTGCTTGGAAGCACTGAATTAGGCGAACAATTGTTCGTGATCTTTTACGAACATTCGCCTACTTCTCGTTAGATGAGGCGTCCATCTCCCCGCATATCGATTATTACGGTAGCTGTTTTGTCGTTTCTTGTTCACCAAATCATTTCTGTGCCGCTGTTTGTCTATGAGATGTTTCGCGGCAAAGAGAATCTCCCGTTGGATATTCCCGGGTATCTTCTTGATGTGCTTTGCTGGTCGTTCGCTTTGGTCGCCTCGCAAATCGATCCGCTAGGTGCTTCAGTTCCCAATAAGGTTTTGATCCCGGCATGGCTATTCGGCGGGGTTTTCTGGTCGGCAGTTATTTGCATGGCCGTAATTGCGTGGAGACGAAGCCATCCTCTCCCTGGAATATCATCAGATCATCTAACCAATCGATGAAGCCAACGGCTCCATTGCGAAGCAACTTCAGCGTGTTTGGCACCACACCCTGCCGCGGCTTATCTCTGTCTCGTTAGATGTATAAGCGCAGCGCATTGGCTTTGCTTTGCTTCTGCGCGACGACCGGCCTCGCCGCGCCAGAACACCGCAGCACGGAGTTCAACGGTGTCACCGCTTCGTTCACGCTTTTGAATCCTTCTCTGCGCGCCACACAATGCCTGAAACTTCGCTTCTCGCTGCTAAACCAATCTGATCGGGTTGTCGCGTTCCGCTACATGCCGCTGTTCCTGATGCACGTCGACGTGTTTACCAGCCGCGGCGAAAGACTGGATTTCAAGACTGGCGCACCGACTTTCGAGGCGGCTGCGGCAGAAATTCCCTTAAAGCCGTCGGAGCGGTTTGACTCCATGGAGAAAATCTGCCTTTCGATATGGTATGATCTTCAACCAGGGGATTATTATTTGATCTTTCACTATGATCTACGTTTGCTGCCGGATTCCGTGGTAGAGGTTTATCGGAAGAAATTTCACAGCAACGATTTGGTTCCCTGGGATGCAAAGAAATATTGGTTTCACATTCATCGGTGAAGCGACCCGATACATCTAACCAATCGATGAAGCCAACGGCCTCACATCGAAATAAGTTCGTCGTGTTTGCCACAACACCCTGCCGTGGCTTATCTCTGTCTCGTTAGATGCTAAAGCCTCTGCAAAGCCGCACTGTCGTAATCTCTAGCATCGTCGCTTGGTTGATCATCGGCACATGCGTTAACGCACAAACTGTGAATTCCAACACCGTCGCGTTTCACGAGCGGAAGGGAGTAAAACCTATTTCAGAACCGCCCGCGGCCTTGCGACAGATCACTGCCGAATTGTCTGGAAGCCTGGTGGGGCAGCCTCCCAATCTAGTAATCGAGTTCGTTCTTATGTTAGAAAACGCTGGTCACCAGGAGGTGAAAATTGCAGATCCTCTGGACTCGTTGTTCCTGCGATTTGCTACCGTCGGAAATAAGTTGATAACTGTTCCAGAGAGATTGCCGAAAGCGATACTCAATGCTGGCGGAGACAAGAAGAACCTTCCGTTTCCAGCTCCAATCGACGTTCGTCAAATTGTGCAGGGTACGTCGGTCCGTTATCAAAAAGAGGAGGTCTTAACAATCGCGCCTGGGGAAAAGATACAGATTGTCTTTGATACCCAGCCGGTAGTCATGGAGAAAGTTAATGCGGCACTTCAATCTGAAGCCGGGTTGAACGGGAGATCATTCAAAGCTAAGGCTAGTCTCGTGTTGCTTAACGCTCCTCCGGAGACTGGTGGCCGGTCCGTCGGGTGCGATTGGATATCCTTTTCCTTCTAGCAGTTCAGGCGGAAACGCCTTGTTAACTATTTCACGCAAGCATACGACCAAGGCCCCGATCTTACTGCTTTTCCAGAAACCAGGACCCCGTGCTGCTCAACAAGGCTTGATTATCCGTCGGCGCTCCGATACTGTCATGCGCACGCTGACACGGCAAAAAACGGACGCTGTTCAAAGTAATTTGCGTCGGGTATTACTAGTTACATGAAGAGCAAACCCGAAGGAAACTTCAGGCGCGTGTTGTGCGTTTGCTCAGCTGGCATATTGCGCAGTGCCACTATTGCCTGGGTGTTGAGTAACGAGCCTTACCGTTGCAACACTAGGGCTGTAGGCTTGGGCGATTACGCATTGATACGCGTGACTCCTCAACTGCTCCAATGGGCAGACGAAATCGTTTGCGCCGACAAGGAGCAGCACGACGCGATCACTCGCATGACGGATAAGCCTGTGCACTGTCTCCACATTCCGGACCAATACGATTTTCGTTCCCCTGAGCTTGTGTCAGCGATAGAGACAGCACTCAACCTCTGCGACGTGTTTTCCAGCGTCCCAACCGAGATTAGAAGCTAATGATGTATGAGAACGCCGGCATGATAATCAATTCTTGCATTCTTCGATGCACGCTTCGTAATCGGCCTTGGCGGACTTCATTGCAGTTCATCGGACTGAGTGATTTTCAGCGAACGCATCTAACCAAACGCTCCAGCCAATCGCTGGCCGTTCCGATGAGTAGCTTTCACATGACCTCAACATTAAACGATGCAGCAAAGCTCGCCCCCGCCAGTGGTGGCTCAGCTCCCTCTCGTTAGACGGAACAAGGAGGACACGCGTGAGACTAAGCATGAGACCGATCACATTCTTTTTATTTCTTCTCATAGGATGTGCCGGAATACATGGGAACGTCATGAGCGAGGCAACAAATGCATCCGCGGTCGCAGAAGACTATCCAATCAAGCCGGTGCGACTGATCGAACCGTTTGGGGCGGGCGGTGGACCTGATCTGTTGGCCCGTGCTCTGGCCCAGCAGCTCTCTCAGCTGTGGGGCCAAGCTGTGACAGTGGAGAACATTCCCGGGGCGGGAGCTACGGCGGGCCCTGCGCAGGTCGCGAAGTCACCACCCGATGGTTACACGCTACTCATAAACACCAACGCTCAGGCATACAGTGCCGCGTTCTCGAAGAATCTCCCATATGACCCGTTGAAGGATTTCATCCCGATCGTTCCGCTCACGAGCCAGCCCTACGTGCTCGTCGCAGGTAAGCCGGCTGGTGTCGCCACCGTCGGCGAGCTCATTGCGGCGGCGAAGGCGAAGCCGGGTGAGCTCAAGTTTGGCTCCGCCGGTATAGGCACCGGCACGCACCTCGGGGTCGAGAAATTCAACCTCGCTGCGGGCATAAAGGCGGTACACGTGCCTGCCCGAC
>Ga0193735_1000228_pt1 | contig 17877 bp, 15 predicted proteins | sample U1m2metaG_FD_145080 | JGI IMG/M metagenome (GOLD analysis project Ga0193735, IMG submission 145080) | Soil microbial communities from a riparian zone of the East river system, Colorado, United States - U1m2 | ecosystem: Environmental > Terrestrial > Soil > Riparian zone | place: USA: East River... | reverse complement strand
GCCAGCTCGCTCACCCTTCGGCCTCCCGTCTATCTCGCTCAGCTCCCGCTGGCTCGATTCTGCGAAACGCCAGCGCGTCATTTCGATGTGGCGTCTGATACAGACGCCCTACAGTGACTGTTTTGAAACGCCGTCGCACTGGGTAAGTTTGGCATCGCTTCAAAAGCCAAACGAGGCAAAAATAATCAGGCGCGCATGGGAACCATCCCTTCGGAAACAATCGAGCACATTGCTGCCGCGAACGATATCGTAGAAGTAATCGGCTCGTATTTTCCGCTCAAACGCGCCGGGGCAAATTTCAGGGCGCTCTGCCCATTTCATCAAGAGAAAACGCCTTCGTTCATGGTCAGCCCGAGCCGCCAGACCTTTCATTGCTTTGGTTGTGGTGCTGGCGGGAGTGTTTTCCGGTTCGTCATGGACTACGAGCATACCGATTTTCCATCGGCTGTGCGGAAGCTCGCGGCGCGCGCCGGAATGACAGTGGTGGAGACGCGCGGTGCGGAGGATGAAGATCGGCGATATGAGGCGCGCCGGACATTGCTGAAATTGCATGCCGACGCTGCCGAATGGTTTCATGAAAATCTGCTGAAAAGAGATGTTGGTGAACCAGCGCGAAAATATTTAAAAGATCGCGGGATTACGGCGGAAATCGCCAAACAGTGGCAGCTTGGTTACGCTCCGGACGAGTGGGACGCGTTTGGCAGCTGGGCCCGCGGACACGGCTACCATGCTCGCGACCTCATTACGAGCGGCCTCGCAAAAACAAGGGATGATGCAGAGAGGGCTCCCAGCGAGAGGTCAAGTGCGTACGATCGCTTTCGTGGAAGAATTATTTTTCCGATCTGCAACGATATCGGTGAAGTGATCGCCTTTAGCGGCCGTCTTTTGAAAGATGCGGAGGGAGCGGCGAAATATTTGAATTCGCCGGAGACGCCGCTTTTCCGAAAAGGCCATGTTCTTTTCGGCCTACACAAGACCAAGCGCGCGCTGATCGAGGCGAACTGCGCTGTTGTCTGCGAGGGGCAACTCGATTTGATAAGTTTGTTTGAGGCAGGAATCACCAACGTCGTCGCCCCGCAAGGGACCGCGTTCACAGAAAATCAGGCACGGGTCTTGAAACGCTTCGTTAATGAAGTTGTTCTTTGCTTCGACGCCGACGCCGCCGGCCAGAAAGCCGCCGAGCGTTCGCTCGACGCGCTGCTCCAGAATGACTTGATTGTGCGAGTTGCCGAGATGCCAGGGGGAGAAGATCCTGACTCCCTGGTCCGGCACGAAGGGAAAGAGGCGTTTGAAAAATGCGTTGCTGGCGCGCGTGATTTTTTTGATTACTGGATCGAGCGTGAGACTGCCGGTGTTGATCTGGGTTCGTTAGGCGCGAAGATGCAGTTGGCGAGAAGCCTGGCTGAGACTGTTTCGCGCATCCGCGATCCACTCATGCGGGGGGAAGTTGTAAGCAAAGTCAGCGCACATCTGGGTGTCGCTGCTCAAGATTTTCAATCGCTTCTGCCCAAGCAGAGAACTGAATCAGTTCGATCAGGCGATCAATCTGCAGGGACCGGTCCGCCTAAGGCGGATGAGATTGCTCGGGTGCCGCGGCACGATATCGCCATGCTTTGCCTTCTGGCGTTGCGAGACGAAAAAGCGCGCGAATTTCTTCGCGAACAAAATTGGCGCGACATTCTAGCCCAAGTCCCGGATGGAGAAATTCTTGCCCTTATCCTTAAAAGCGACTTGCATCCAGATGACGCCGCCTCACTCAACGCCTTTATGGTCACGCTTTCTCCGTCGGAGGAGCGACTGGTGTCTTCGTGGCTTCTCCAAAAGGCGCCGCTCAATGCTGGAGCGATGGTCGAAAAATGGTGGCTCGGCATCCGCCAGGCTCTCTTGCGCCGGCAACTTGATGTCGCCACGAACCGAATAAAACTCCCGAATCTCACCACCGGTGAAACGGTAAATTTGCAGAAACAAATTCTTGACCTCCGGGGACAGCTCCACGAGCTTTCGCAGCTTGCCGGCCCGGCCGGCAATTAGCCCTGAAAACATTCGGGGTTAGTTGTCGATCTATTGCCGCGCGGCAAATCGAACGTCTTAGTCAAATCTTTAATCGCATCATCTTGGCCAGGCATTCGAAACACAGGGGAGGCAGCCGACGGTCGTCGGCGAAACGGCTTAAACAGGCCCAGCGTCGCGGTTCTTCAAAAAGACGTGTTGTCCTTCGACTTCGTCGGAAGCTCAAGAAACAGCCACGAATCGTAGCTCTCAAAGCCAAACGCAGAGCCGCTTCAACCCAACGCAACGGATCGTTGCCGGAGCCAGGAGAGCAAATGGCGGCGTCTCGTTTGTATTCAGCGATTGAATTACAGAGCCGCATTCGCGAACTGATCAAGCTCGCAAAGGAACAAGGTTATCTCACTTTTGACGACTTAAATGAGGCGTTGCCTGAGGGAATCACTGACGCCGATGAATTGGACCTTATCCTCACGCGGCTGCGTCGTCTGGAGATCGACATTATCGAAGGGTCGGAAGTCGATCGCTACAAGGACGGAAAAAAAGATACAGAGGAGGAACTGGAAGAGGAAGAGCGAACCGAAACCAAGGTCGATATCCTGGATGACCCAGTGCGGATGTATCTCAGGCAGATGGGCCAGGTGCCGCTCCTTACCCGCGAACAGGAAGTAGAAATATCCAAACGCATCGAGGAAGCGGAAGACATGGTGCTGAAGCACATCAATCGCTTCGGTTTTATCGCGCAGGCCCACCTGGATCTCTCCATTAAGCTGATCGAGGGCAGGGAACGGTTCGATCGCGTGATCCTCGACAAGAAAATCGAGAGCCGGGAGAGGTATATGAAAAATCTCCCGCGTCTCTGCAAACAGGTGGAGCAATTAAGCGCGTCGATCACGCGGCAGTTTTACGAGGTTGGGCGCAACTCTTCAAAAAAACGACCGCAGAAGCTCCGGGCATTGCAAAGGATGATGACTTCCTTGCAAAGGCTTTATCCTCTTTTTTACCTCAAGCAGAAGGTCACCGAGGAATTTGTTCATCTGGCGGATGACGCGCACCATACCTCGCTTTACCTGCAAACTGAGCTGGCCAAAAATCCTCGCAGCAAGAAACGGCGCTTGCAGCTTCAGAACAAAATCCGCGAGCTGGAAAAGGGGCTGTGGTTCTCGCTTGCCGAGTATGCGAAAGAGTACCAGACGCTTAAGGGCTGGATGCGTCAGGCCTTCAAGGCCAAAACCGAAATGGTGGAAGCCAACCTCCGTCTCGTTATCTCGATCGCAAAAAAATACACCAATCGTGGTCTGTCCTTTCTCGACCTGATCCAGGAAGGAAACATGGGGTTAATGAAGGCGGTCGAGAAGTTTGAGTATCGACGCGGGTACAAGTTTTCCACGTACGCGACCTGGTGGATTCGCCAGGCCATCACCCGCTCAATTGCCGATCAGGCGCGCACGATTCGCATCCCGGTTCACATGATCGAGACGATTAATAAGCTCATGCGTGTGCAGAAGCAGCTGGTGCAGGAATACGGGCGCGAACCGTCCCCCGAGGAAGTCGCCGAAGAAGTCCTGCTGCCAGTAGATCGCGTGCGGTCAGTCCTCAAGATGGCGCAGCAACCAATCTCGCTTCAGTCGCCGGTTGGCGAGAGCGAGGAGACTAATTTTGGCGATTTCATCGAAGACAGGGGCGCCGAAAATCCGAGCGACATGACTGCGATTGTTTTGTTGAAGGAAAAAATCAAGGACGTGCTGGAGACGCTCACCGATCGTGAAAGGCAGGTCCTCGAGCAGCGATTTGGGCTGGTCGATGGCTACAGCCGAACCCTGGAAGAAGTCGGCCGGCAGTTTCAGGTCACCCGCGAGCGTATTCGCCAGATCGAAGCAAAGGCCTTGCGTAAAATGCGGCACCCAACTCGTATTCGGCAACTCGAAGGCTTCCTTGAAGCTCCCGGACTGTGATTATGGCTGCCATTCGAGCGCAACTTCCAACTCTGCAGATAGTTTAATTGATTGGAGACTATGGATCGTGAAGATGACAAGCAGTTGTGGGATATTCTCGGCCGCGTTCCCGAGCCTGCGCTGTCGCCATTCTTTGCCCGGAATGTGGCAAGGAGCGTTCGCCAGGAGGCGACTCGCTTTGATCGAATGCGGGGCTGGTTCAGTTGGCGGAGACTTGCCGCGGCGTCTGCTGTTGTCATCGTCGTGATCGGCATGGCTATCGCCACGCATCATCCAGTCTCGCAGACGAAGGCTGCAAATGACCCAGATATGGTGGCAAAGATCGATCCCCAAGATTATGACGTCGTGGCCGATCTGGATGAACTGATCGCCTGGGATGAAAATAGCGTGTGGGAGGAAAAGCCGACTTTGTAAACTAATCGTCGCTTGGTCGGCCTTTGCTTTGCTTTGTGCTGCCGCGCAAGCGCAGCCCCAACCACATCGGGCCGTGGGTCGCCCGCCGGCTGGGCCTCCTCACGGACGTCCGCCGGCCCAGAGCATGCGTGAACGCTGGAACGCGATGCCCCCGGCAGCCCGGCAAAATTTCCAGCGTAATGCCGAGCGTTGGTTGCGGATGAGTCCGGCAGAGCGCAATGTCATGCGCCAGCGAGAGAATTTGCGACGTGAAACTATCAGGCGTGAGACCGAGGCGGCGGTTCGCGACTCGGGCCTCCACCTCAACCCGCAGGAACGCGCTCAATTTGAATCGCGCTACATGCAGGAACGCCGAAAAGTGGAACAAGCGTTGCGGCAGCAAATCGAGACGGAACGACAGCAGCAACTGCCAGCGCTAATTCAGCAACTGAAAAAAGAGTTTCAGATTGACCAGCCGACCAAGGGTCCGGCGACAAAAGCGGTAGAGTCGCCCAAACCAAAGAAGTAGCGGCCGGTCGTCTTTTCATCCGAGCGGCTCCTAAAAAAGAAACTGGCTCGAAATTGCTCTCGAGCCAGCTCGATCTGGATTTCTAGATCCTACGTCAGCTCCTTACCGCCGATAGTAGTGATTTCGGTGGTGGCGGTAGTAATAGCGGTGCCCGCCGTACCCATAGTAGGGCCTGTAATAGTAGCCGCGGTAATACGGCCGGTAGGAATAACGGTACGGATGGTAATATCCATATGGGTAATATCCGTAGTAGCCCGGGCCTCCGAACCCAACTGAGAAGTAAACTTGAGCGTCGGAACGCTGCGCGGGAACGAAAGCTAGTACCCCTGTCACCAATCCAATTAAGAGAAGTTTTTTCATTGTTTTTTCCTCCTACTAATTAAACAGGAGATAGAAGGGAAAGTTTTCCGCTTTATTCTGGTTGAGAAATCTCTGGATATGCCGTGATGCAAACACTTTGGCAGATCTGTTGATACGAAACACGCCGAAGGCGAAGCGCATTCGCGGCAGTTTCAGCCCCGCGTCCCGGAAACGCGATTACCGGCCCTCCGGTTAAAATCGGACCCAAATAGAGCTGCACTTTGTCAATGAGGCGCGCGTCGACCGCCTGGCCCAGCACGTCGCCGCCGCCTTCAATCAACACGCTCGTGACACCTCGCTTGCCTAGCTTTTCAAGCACGGCAGCCAGAGACTCGCGTTGATAAATCAGCGTCCGTGAACTGGACTGATCAGAAAATAGGTACGCGCGTCGCGGCAGCCTTCCTGAGCCAGTCAGCACAACGCGCCAGGGTTGGCGCGTTCCACGAATGCCGCGCACCGTCAACCGAGGATTGTCCGCTCGGACTGTTCCCGCTCCAACCAAAATTGCGTCCACTTGGGCGCGAAGTTGATGTGCATGAAGGCGGGCGGAACGTCCTGTGATCCAACGAGACTCACCGGCAGGGCGCGTCAATCGACCATCGAGCGACATTCCGCACTTTGCGATAACAAAAGGGCTCCCCGTGACAATCCACTTGTTGAACGCCTCGTTCATCTGGGCGCAGTCATCGGCCAAAACGCCCTCGCGTACGCTGACGCCGGCATTTCGCAACTGCACAATGCCCTTGCCTGAGTGGCGCGGATTCACATCAATCGCGCCGACAACGACGTCTTTTATTCCCGCTTGAAGTATCGCATCTGTGCACGGAGCAGTGCGTCCTTCTGTGGAGCACGGTTCCAGCGTAACGTAAAGCGTGGCCCGGGCGGGCAGAGGCGTGCCGAAATTGCGAAGGCATTCAACCTCAGCGTGATCGCGGCCGGCTCCCCGGTGATGTCCTCTCGACACGATTCGATCGTCGACGACGAGAACCGCTCCAACCGCGGGATTAGGGCTGGTGTGACCGAGCGCTTTCTTTGCTTCGGTAAGCGCCGCGCGCATGAACTTTTCATCTCGTGCTCTATTCATCGCTTCGGGAAATCAATAGTTGTTCTCGCTCGTCGAGGCAACGCGGCTTCCCCTGGGCATCCTTGCTCTCGCAGCGTTATCCGAACGTCAATGTGGTGTGCAATACCGCAGTACGGCCGGACTAATTCGTGCCTGGAGGGATTCGAACCCCCAACCTTCTGATCCGAAGTCAGAAGCTCTATCCGGTTGAGCTACAGGCACTGATTTTTAAAATCCTAAAACCCAAGTTCCAAATCTCAAACTCGAACCTCGCTACTCTGATCGTTGGGATTTGTAATTTGGAATTTGGGATTTGCGAAGCCGGGTGGCCGACGGGACTCGAACCCGCAACAACCAGAACCACAATCTGGGGCTCTACCATTGAGCTACGGCCACCATCGCTTACGCGGAAATAGGATCTTAAAATTCCAATCATTTTTTGCAAACAAAGGACTCGACTTTTCCCGGTCACTCCACTAATTCTCGGCGGCGGTGGAACAAAAATCTACCTGGAGCCGGCTCACTCTCCCGCTTCACCAGGTGGTGCGGCGAGTTAGTCGAGCTTTGCTTGTTTGTCTCTTTTTTGCTGTCTTCGTCGGCGTTCTTCCAGCGCAGGAGGACGATCCGAGCGAAATTTTTCTTAAAGCTTATCTGTCCGCGCAGCAGGGCGAAAAGCTGGAGCACGAAAACCGATTTAAGGCTGCCCTGGCCAAATTTCGGTTCGCTGGAAGCCTGATCGAAGAGTTGAGGAGATCGCATTCGGATTGGCAGTCCGCGATCGTCGAATATCGCGGCCGCAAGATCGGCGAGGGAATCCTGCGAGTTCAGGAGCGGATATCGAGGCATAATGAACTAAACGCAGCTGCAAGTCCCCTGCCGGAGGTTGTTCCTTCGCTCCCCGAGAGTGAGGGCTGGTCGGAGCCCGGTCCCGAAGTCGTAGCTCCGCAAGGATTCGAGGCGACTTCCGAGGGGGGCAGCGATGGGGCAATTGAAGAAGCAACCCGAAGATTGCGCCGGAAGATCGATCAACTGCAGACGGCGGTTGAAAAATCACACCGCGATCTCGAAACCGCGCGAAAAGAGAAGGAGGCCGTCAGCGCGCGTCTGGAGGAAACAAGTTCCAAGCTTGAGAATGCACAAAAGGAAATCCAGATGTCGAAGGAGTCAGAACGTCAAGCACGCGATCAGCTCGCGCAGACGCAGGCATCGCAGGAGAACAGCACTACCGAGCAGTTGCGCGCGCAGATCGCCGATTTGAGAGATGAAGTTGCTCTTGCCGAACAGGCGCGTGCAACAGCAGAAAGGCAAAGGGACGAGACCAACGCGAAACTGGCGGAGGCAAACAAGCAAATCGCTGCCGCAGAACGACAGCGCGACGAAGCGCTCACCCCGCTAAAAGCAGGGAGCGAAACGGAACAACCCGCGCAGGCGCTCCTTGCCGAGACTCTCGATCTCACGCTGAAACCGGCAAATTTAGAGAAAAACGTGTCTGCTAACGGCAATTCAATAAATGCGGAGGAATTGGCGGGAGTGAAGCAGCAGGTTACGCAGCTGCAACAGCAACTGGCCGAGAGTCAGAAACAAAACCAGTATCTCGTAGCCAGAATCGCGGAGCTTTGGGTGCAGTTGGATACGACTGGCGCGCAGCTTCAGAGCGCGAAACTGACCGGGAAAAACAGTGAGGAGACGGACCGGCTGATGAGAGAAAACGAGCTCCTGCGAAGCATCGTTGTGCGCGAACGTCAGGAAGAAGCGCGTCGGGAAGAAGCAAGAAAATTGATGTTGGCGGAGCTGGACAGGTTAAAAATCAAATCCGATGCGTTAAATAGAGAGATCGAATTCCTCGCCCAGCCAGTTACAAAATTAAGCGGCGATGAGCTCAGTCTGCTGCAACAGCCTGTGGTTTCGGTTTCGGATCAGAGCCGCGCCGCATTGACCGCGAGTTTTATTTTTGCGAAAAAATCCGCGGGAGATTCAGTCGATGGCGAAGCTCCAGCGAACAACTCGGGCGAGTTGAAAGGAGATGTATGCGAGGGCGCGCAGAGTGTTGCGCACGCTGCGAAGGAAAACCTTGGCGGCACGAGTATCGGACGAGAGAAAGCCACGTCGGGAAATCCTGACCAGGGATCCGAATAACCTTCGCGGTGGTTTGACCGCAAAAATCTAACGGCGATTGTTCGACAACTCAAAGCAAGCCAGCCGCAAAAATCTTTATGCGCGTTCTCCGTGCTTCGTTCATCGCGCTTTTCACGGCGTTCGTCGGCTGCCTTCTTGCCTTTTTTCTCGGCGATTACCTAAGCAGGCTGGCGCACATGTCCAACATGGAAGGGGGTCGAGGCATGTTCGTCGTGTTTGTATGCGCGCCGCTTGGAATTTTGGCGGGTCTGGTAATTGGAATCGTTTCGTCCATTCTGGTCCGGCGGCAAGGACCTGCTGGATTTTTCGTTGCACAAGGTTGGTCGCTTCTGATTGTTTGCGGCCTTGCCGGTCTGCTGGCCGGCGTTCCCTATCTGCTATCGGACAAACCTCCAATCATCGATGGCAAGCGCCTCGAACTGCAATTCGAGCTTCGTTCCCCGGCAACATTTAAAATTCCGGACCAGCCCGACGGTTACAGCATCCGAGTCAGTCTTTACACTGACAATCGGCAAAATGAGTACGCTTTCATTGACTGGAACGCCATTACAAAAGATCCCGAACATGCCACGGTTCCGGGACATGTCCCGCTGTTGACGCACAGCAAGACCAGATCGGTGCTAGCCTCAATCGGCAATGAACCGGTCGCGTCGCAATTTATTGAATTAAGAATTCCACCCGCACCACGGAAGGAAGACGAAGCTTGGTCTGACTGGATTTTCGCCACGCAACGTGCCGATCTCAGTCCGGTGTCCGAGCCGGAGCGAATGGCCCTCCGCTATCGTGTCCGCCCCGTCAACGATTGATTCTGTGAGGCGAAGTGTGACCGCCGAACCGCCGTGAAACCATTTCTTACCGCCAACTGGCGTTATCTGGCGATGCTGAATTACGTCGTTGATCCTGCTCTGATTGAACGGCTTGTTCCGGTGGGGACCGAGATCGATTATGAAAACGGCGAGACGTTCGTCAGCATTGTCGGATTTCTGTTTCTCGATACTCGTCTTCTCGGTCTTCCGATCCCGTTGCATCGCGATTTCGAAGAAGTGAACCTGCGCTTCTACGTGAGGAAAAAATCGGCCGACACCTGGCGACGCGGCGTAGTTTTCATCCGCGAGCTTGTGCCTCGCCGCGCGATTGCCCTTGTCGCTCGTGCATTCTACGGGGAACGCTACTTCGCTCTCCCAATGAAACACAACATAGAGCACGTCGATGACAGCTTGAGTGTCGAATATTCCTGGCGACGTAGGAAGAAATGGGAATTTCTCAAGATGAGCGCATCCGGCGAACCGCAATCAATTTCTGCTGGGTCACACGCTGAGTTTATTACGGAACATTATTGGGGATACACATGTGTGCGGGATGGCTGCGGCGAATACCGTGTGGAACATCCGCGCTGGAAAATCTGGAACGTCAGCGTCTTGGAATTCCACGCTGACGTCGCCGCTCTTTATGGCGAACAATTCGCCGAAACGTTGAGTCAGTCACCGCACTCTGCATTCATCGCTGATGGTTCCCCAGTTACCGTCCAAAGGCGCGAGATATTGTTATCTCGATAGCAGTTGCCTCAGCACAAACGGCAATATCCCGCCATGTCGATAGTAATCCACTTCAATTGGCGTATCGATGCGAACCTTCACAGGCACCGAGCGCTTCTGCCGACCTTTGCCTTCGATCTCGAGTGTTACGGTTTGGCCAGGCTTGATTGTTTCAGACAAACCAATGATCGAAAGGCTCTCCGAGCCGTCGAGCCCCAGCGACTGCGCAGTTGTTCCATCGGGAAATTGCAGGGGCAACACTCCCATGCCGACGAGGTTTGAGCGATGAATCCGCTCGAAACTCGCGGCAACAACCGCCTTCACGCCTAACAAACGCGTCCCCTTTGCTGCCCAGTCTCGGGATGAGCCGGTGCCGTACTCGTGCCCTGCGAGAATCACCAACGGAGTGTTTGTCTCCGCATATTTCATTGCCGCATCGAAGATCGACATCTCTTCACCTTGACCGTTCGCAAAATATTTTGTTACGCCGCCTTCAGTTTCTGGCACCATCAGATTCTTGATCCGCACGTTGGCGAATGTCCCGCGCGTCATTACCAGATCGTTCCCGCGTCGGCTGCCGTAACTATTGAAATCGCGCGGCTGAATTCCGCGCGACGTCAAATACTTTCCGGCAGGCGAACTCTCTTTGATGGCTCCCGCAGGAGAAATGTGATCGGTCGTCACTGTGTCGCCAAAAATGCCAAGGGCGCGAGCGCCTCGAATCTCTTCAATGTGCCCGGGCTTCATCGAAAAATTTTGGAAAAACGGCGGCTCGTGAATGTAGTCGCTCTTCTCGTCCCATTGGTAAATATCGCCGGTGCTGGAAGGGATGTCGTTCCACTTCGGATTTTGATCGGCAAAATCGCGATAGAGTTTGCGGAAAGTCTCCGGCGCGAGCGCCGTTTGCATGGCGTCACGGATTTCGCTGAAACTCGGCCACAAATCGCGCAGAAACGTCTCATTACCATGCTTATCTTTCCCCAGCGGTTCGCGCGAAAGGTCAATGTGCACCCGGCCCGCAAGCGCGAACGCAACGACCAGCGGCGGCGACATCAGGAAGTTTGCCTTGATATGTTGATGCACCCGCGCTTCGAAGTTGCGATTTCCCGAAAGAACAGAGGCGGCAACCAGATCATGTTTGTGAATCGCCTTCTCGATGTTCGGGTGCAGCGGCCCCGAGTTGCCAATGCAGGTGGTACAACCGTAACCCACCAGGTTAAATCCAAGTTGATCGAGGTATTTCTGGAGACCTGTCTTGTGGAGATAATCGGAAACAACACGCGAGCCTGGCGCCAGTGAGGTTTTGACTCCAGGATCGACGTGCAAACCCCGCTCGACCGCTTTCTTTGCGAGCAATCCGGCCGCAATCATCACGCTCGGATTGCTGGTGTTCGTGCAACTGGTGATCGCTGCGATGAGAACGCTGCCATGCCCAACGTGAGTCCGCCCGTGCGTAAAAACGTCGCTGGACTCAGCTTCAATTTCTTTCCCGGGATCAGGCGTTGGCCGGTTTGCAATCATCTCAATCTGGTTGCGTTCTTCGCCCGGAGTGATTCCCTGGTCTTCTTTGTTGTCAGTCGAAGGCATTTCGCCGTTGCGCGGCGCGCTGCCATTCAATTCCACGGGATATTTTTCACGCAGATCGACATTTTGCTTCCCGTACCCTCCATCGCGCACCGGCTTTTCGAGCAACTCGCGAAATGTTTTTCCAAGGTCCGGCAGATTGATTCTGTCCTGCGGTCTTTTGGGTCCGGCGACACTCGGTTGCACGTCGGCCAAGTTCAGATCAATATCGATGCTGTAATCGATTTCGCCTTTGAGCGGCATGCCGAACATTTTCTGGGCACGAAAATAATTTTCGAACGCAAGACATTGCTCTTCGGTGCGTCCGGTCGCCCTCAGATAAGCGACAGACTCTTGATCGATCGGGAAATATCCCATCGTCGCGCCGTACTCTGGCGACATGTTTCCGATCGTCGCGCGATCAGGGACCGGAAGCGATGCGGCGCCTTCGCCGTAAAACTCGACAAATTTGCCAACTACTTTTTGCGCGCGCAGCAATTGTGTAATGTGCAAAACGAGATCGGTCGCGGTGACGCCTTCGCGCAATTGCCCGCTCATGTGCACCCCCACCACTTCGGGTGTCAAAAAGTAAACCGGCTGACCGAGCATGCCGGCTTCGGCTTCAATCCCGCCCACGCCCCAGCCAACGACGCCGAGACCGTTGATCATCGTCGTGTGGGAATCGGTGCCGACGAGAGTGTCGGGGAAGAAAAGTTGAGAGCGTAAAGCTCCGTGGGAGCCACGCTCCTTTACGGAGTTGAGGGTTGAGGGTTGAGAGGAAAGAACGCCTTTGGCGAGATATTCCAAGTTCACCTGATGCACGATGCCGATGCCTGGCGGGATAAGCTGGAAAGTTTTAAATGCCTGCTGTCCCCATTTTAGGAACTGATAGCGCTCCCGGTTGCGCTTGAATTCCATGTCCAGGTTGAGTTCCAGTGCTCGCGTCGAGCCAAAGAAATCCACCTGCACGGAGTGATCGACCACCAGATCGACAGACACCAGCGGTTCAATGATTTTCGGATCGCCACCGAGACGTTTTACCGCGCTGCGCATTGCCGCGAGGTCGACCACCAGTGGTACTCCGGTGAAATCCTGCAAAACGATGCGCGCAACGACAAATGGAATTTCCTCGTTTGCCGGCGATTTCGCGTTCCAGCTCGCTAGCGCTTCGACATCTTTGCGCCGGACTTTTTGGCCGTCGCAATTGCGCAGGACCGATTCGAGAACAATCCGGATGCTCACCGGTAACCGTGAGATTTTCCCGATGCCCTGTTCTTCCAAGGCCGGCAACGAATAGAAAAATGCTTCGCGGCCTTTGCCGGCATCAAATTTCCTCAGCGCTTTATATTCGTCGTGCATTTTCAATCCGGTCATCCTGAGCGAAGCGAAGGACCTCGCCGAGATTCATAAGATCACGCGAGTTACTTAGAGTAATCCAAGCTCCGATTGTGAGGTCCCTCACTCCGTTCGGGATGACATTGAGCGCGCGTGTCATTTCAGTTCTTCCAGTTTCGCTTTGATCTTATCGAAATTAGGCAGCTGTCTGGCGTCATCGTTGCTCTCCATATACTGGATCACCCCATTCTTATCGATGATGAACGCAGATCGTTTCGGGACACCTCCCATTCCGAGATTCATTTGTGGCAGGAAGGAATCGTACATCACGCCGTAATCCTTCGCGACTTTGTGTTCGTAATCACTCAGCAACGGAACGGTGATTTTCTCTTTTTGCGCCCACGCTTCCTGCGCAAACGGATTATCGCCGCTGATTCCATAAACGGCAGCGTTCAAGCCGGTGTACGCGTTCATGCCCTGACTTACCTCGCACATTTCGGTCGTGCATGTGCCCGTGAAGGCCATGGGAAAGAAAAGCAGCAGTGTGTTTTTCTTTCCGAAATTGTCGCTCAGTCTGACTTGCTTTGGCCCGTCAGCGGTCTTGGTCGATAACGTGAAATCTGGCGCTTTGGTTCCAACGGAAAGTGGCATAAATGAAGTCTCCGGTTTGAGTTAACTGGGGAGACTTTCAGTATAGGTTCGACAGCGGAGTGGTCAAAACGAAGATCGCGATTCGTTAGTTCGTTGAATCGTTATATCGTAATTCTCGACCGAGTTACGAATCTCGAATTTCGGATTACGATTCACTGCATCCCATGGAACTCCTCTGGTGGTCGGTCGCAGTCATCCTGTTCGCAGTCGGCTTGATTGGCACGGTGCTGCCTGTGTTTCCGGGGACAATTATCATTCTTGCTGGCGCGCTCCTTCACCGGCTGATGCTTGGGCCGGAGAAAAGCATCGGATGGGGAACCATCGCGGTCCTGGTGTTGTTGACTATGGCGGCGTACGCGTTGGATTTTCTAAGCGGCTACTTCGGCGCCCGATATTTTGGAGCCACAAGGTGGGGAATGTTCGGCGCGCTGCTCGGAGCGCTCATCGGCATTTTCTTCGGGATCGCCGGATTGTTTGTTGGACCGGTGATCGGCGCGGTCGCCGGTGAATTCATCGCGGGTAAACGAATGATCGACGCCGGCCGGGCCGGCTGGGGCAGTTTGCTGGGGAATCTCGGTGCAATGATGGGCAAACTATTTATCGCGCTCGTAATGATCACGATTTTCTTTATTACGGTGCCATCTCCGCTTTGAGCCTGCGTCGCTTATCGCAGCACGCTCGCGTTCTGGGGTGCCCCGCCGATTTTCGGCGTTTTCTTCTTCACCCATTGTGATAAATTATTCGCCGATGGCAGATGATCGCTGGCGAGTCCCGCGTTGGCGGGACTTGCTGGAGGAAAGTCCGAACACCATACGGCGGCATGCCGCGTAAAACACGCGGGCATCACGGTTGAAAAACTGCGGTGACGGAGAGTGTCACAGAAAAGACACCGCCGGTTCTTTGGCAACAAAGTGCAGGCAAGGGTGAAAAGGCGAGGTAAGAGCTCACCGCTCGCGGAGTAATTCGCGAGGCATGAAAAACCCCATGCGGTGCAAGACAAAACAGAGGAAGGGCAGCCGGCCCGTTTGATCCTCGGGTATCGTCGCATCACGGTCCCGCGACCGCGGGATCGGGCTCTCGTCCCGCGATTGCGGGTCGGGAGAGATAAATGATCATCCTGGCTGAGAAATTGGCCGGACAGAATTCGGCTTATCGCCATCGAAAACATGGAGGGCGCTTTCGGAAACGAAGGCGCCCTTCGCTTTTAGAGTTCACTGGATAGCACGTGCCAACCCTGACGACCAATTTCAGGCTACTGATGGCTTAAGGTTCGACTTTTTGCGGAGAAGTGGCAGAACTTTTTCCACCAACACGTCAGCAGTGATGCCGTGTTTCTTGCGCAAGATAGGAACGGCGCCGTGCTCGATGAATTGATCGGGCCACCCGACGCGCACCACCGGCGTGTTAATCATTTGTGAGTGCAGATGTTCCATGACCGCGCAGCCAAAACCATTGTGCAGCACATGGTCTTCGATCGTACAGACCACTTCGACGCTACGCGCGAAAAATTCGAGCGTGCCAGTGTCCATTGGTTTGATCCATCGTGGATTGATGAGTGCGACGGAAATTCCTTTCTCCTCAAGTTTGCGCGCCGCTTCCTGGGCCACTTCAAACATGTTGCCCAAACCGAAGATGGCCACATCGCGCCCATGTTGTACGACTTCCGCCTTGCCGATCTCGAGAAGTTTTGGCTCCGGTTTGATTTTTACGCCTGTCCCCGATCCTCGCGGATAACGAACGGCAATCGGACCGGAGTTGTAGTGCGCCATGGTCCACAGCATATCGACGAACTCGTCTTCATCCTTCGGCTGCATGTGCACCCAATTGGGGACGTGTCGCAGGTAACCGATATCGAACAAGCCGTGATGCGTCGGGCCATCGTCGCCGCTTAATCCGGCGCGGTCCATGCATAGTTTCACATTCAAGTTCTGGATGGCGATATCGTGAATCGCCATGTCATAGGCGCGCTGGAAAAAGGTGGAGTAAATCGCGAGGAACGGTTGCAACCCCTGCGTTGCCAGACCACATGCAAAAAGCGTGGCGTGCTCCTCGGCAATACCGACATCGAAATAGCGGCCGGGATGGGCCTTAACGAAATGCGAAAGACCAGTCCCGCTTGGCATCGCCGCGGTAATGGCAACGAGCTTCTGATTCGTCTCCGCGAATTTCGCAAGCGTCTTGCCAAAAATCTCCGAATAAGTAGGCGTCGGCGTCGGCGCGGTCTCACCGCTCTCGATTTTGTATTTGCCCAGACCGTGGAACTTGTCCGGTTGCTTGAGAGCCGGAGCGTATCCTTTGCCTTTCTGCGTGAGAATGTGTAACAGGACCGGCTCCTCCTGAGTCTTCAAAAATTCAAATGTGCGGATCAGCAAAGGAATATCGTGCCCGTCGATTGGCCCGTAGTAACGCAAGCCAAGTTCCTCGAAAATGACACTCGGCACCAATAAACCCTTTACGCTTTCCTCAACCTTATGGGCGAAATCAGCGATCGATTTCCCGGCGATGGTTTGTACAAAATGGCGCGCTTTCTCGTGCAGATGCGCGAACGTCGGGCTGGTCGCAATCGTGTTCAGGTAGTTCGCGATTGCGCCGACGTTTTTTGCGATCGACCACTCATTGTCGTTCAGCACGACGATGAAACGCTTGGTGTGCGCTTTAACATTGTTGAGCGCTTCGTAGCTGATCCCGCACGTGAATGCGGCATCGCCCGCTACGACGATAATGTTCTCGTCGCCACCGCGGAGGTCGCGCCCCACCGCCATGCCCAGCGCAGCGGAGAGCGCCGTCCCCGCATGACCTGCGCCGTAACAATCGTGTTCGCTTTCGGTGCGCAAAAGGAAGCCGTTGAGCCCGCCGAATTGCCGCATCGTATTAAAACGATCGAGCCGCCCGGTAAACAATTTGTGGACGTAGCCTTGATGACTGACGTCCATAACGAACCGGTCGTGCGGCGTGTTGAAGACCCGGTGCAACGCTATCGTCAGTTCGACCACACCGAGATTTGGGCCCAGATGCCCTCCGGTCTGGGAAAGAACTCTGATTAGTTCCTCCCGCACCTCTTGCGCAAGCTGGGGTAGGTCCTGTTCGCGAAGTGTTTTAATATCGGCGGGCGATCGAATCCCGTCGAGCAGGCGCGGTGATACAGCGGTTGCCTCGGAGGTCTGGGCCGATTCAGAAGAGCTTGATTTCATCATTTGTGCTATCGGATTCATCTACGGTATCGGCCGGAGCAGCCGGTTCCGGTGTGGGCTCGAAATCCCTCACTATCGCCTTTCCTGCGCTGTTGCGAGCTATGATTTCGATCTTTTGCTCGGCCTTGGCAAGGCGTTCCTGGCAAACTTTCAACAGATTCATTCCTTCATCGTAACGCACGATCAGATCTTCGAGCGGGAGCTTGCCGGATTCCATTTGCTCGACAATTTTTTCGAGCCGATCCATCGCGCCCTCAAAGTTAAGCTCTGCCTCGCGCGGCTTCGATTTGCTGCTCATGGGGAAAACGGAAGAATTAAGCACAGGTTAGGCAGGAGAAAAGGATGACTTATGCCGAGCGCCCGCCAGGAACAGAGCAAATTGCACGTGTTAACGCTTTCAGACACGAAATAAGCATTCGCGTCAATTCAAAGCGCAGCCGAATATCCTTGCTCTCGCATCCATGAAAAGAATGTCGGCGATTTCGCGTTCGTGGTGGCGTCGACCTAAGGATATGAATCAAAGTGAGCAATCGCCCGCGCCATCCTATTACGGGATGTGGGACGCGGTCGCGCGATTCGCGGCTGAAATCCGGGCGAGCGATTTCACGGCTGAGATGATCCGGCGCCGCGATACATTCGGCAGCGAAGGAGTGATGGGAGCGCTCGATTGCGCGACGCTTTACGGATTGACGCGTTGGCTCCGGCCGGCAGTGATCGTCGAGTCTGGCGGATTTATCGGAATGTCGTCTGCCTTTATTTTGAAAGCGCTGGCAGACGAAAAGCTCGCGACGGCCAGACTGTACAGCATTGAATTGAGCCCGGAATGTGATCAGGGCGCTTTGATTCCAGATAAATTGCGATCCGCGTCAGCCGGTTTCGTGCCGATGCGCGGAAAAGTGGAGGATTTCCTCAAGCGCGATCAGCTCCCTTCGTCCATCGACATGTTTCTTCACGACAGCTCGCATAGTTACCGGCACATGCTCTGGGAGTTTCGCCAATTTTGGCCGCGCCTGCGCGCCGGCGGATTGCTCGTGTCGCACGACGTGCAGATGAACGCGGCGTTTCCGGAATTTGTGACCAAGACGTACGCCCACGATAAAAAGACCGGCCGCCGCGACGCACAACGCACATCGCATCACGAATGGGGTCGCTGGGGTTA